>Ga0067045_1003314_pt1 | contig 34543 bp, 27 predicted proteins | sample TerdegcTABiofilm_FD_59184 | JGI IMG/M metagenome (GOLD analysis project Ga0067045, IMG submission 59184) | Combined Assembly of (Gp0054472, Gp0054536) Wastewater bioreactor microbial communities from Singapore -Terephthalate degrading...
CAGCTCAATGTGACCCGAACAATCAATCCGGATGGCATGATCACCTTGCCGGGCATCGGGGACGTTCAGGCAGCAGGTCTGACGAGAGAAGAGTTGGCTGACAAGGTCGAGGAAGCGTACCGCAGGGCGAACATTTTCAGTAAGGAAGACACCCAGGACGAGGTAAAGAAATACAGGCTGGTTACAGTCACGGTGAACAAGTTCTATCAAAAGGTTCATCAGCTCGTTCAATCCCTCACCACTCTGACCGGCGGCCAGGAGACCCGCGTCCCCATCAACCCGGACGGCACCATGGATTTTCCCCTGCTCAAGGACAGGATTCTTGCAGTGGGCCACACGGTGCGAGAGGTGGAGGAATCGGTTAACCGCCTGTATCGGGCAGGGCCACTGGAGCACGTGGTGGTTTCCCTTTCCCTCTTGGAAGCCAGATCTCGCAAGGTCTACATCCTTGGCCAGGTCAGGAATCCCGGCGCGTATACGCTCACGCAGCCGATCAGCGCGCTCCACGCTGTCGCGCTTGCCGGTGGACATTTGCCTGATACCGCGGACCTGACGAGCGTAATCCTCATCTCGAAAGATATCAACGGCAAGCCCATAGGCCGGCGACTGGATCTGAAAAAGACTCTCGACGTTGGAGACATGAGCTCCGCAATCCTCGTCAAGCCGTACGACGTGATTTTCGTACCCAAGACGTATGTTCGTGATCTAAGGATTTTCATGGAGCAGTACGTCCAAACCATTACGGACTTCGCTCAATTGGTGCGCCTATTGAACTGATCGAGGTCTCTCTCTGCTCGGTCACAGAGACACACAATCATATCGAATCTCAACCCTGTCTCTCCTCTGTGGGCATTGCTGTGATTCCGTTATCTCCCAGGAAGACAGGCTTCTCAGAAGTCTCATGAGCTACCCCGATAGATTCGTATGGAAACATGCACGTGCGCTGTGCAGGGGGACCGTTCGCGCTCTGGGTCTCCTCGTTCTCCTCGCGTGCGTGGGATGCGGGACAAGCTCTCAGGTCTCCAAATCGAAGAGTAGCGAGCCGCCTCCCGCACCATCCAAGGCACCTGTAGCAGAGAAGTCTGCAAAGAAAGAGGCCCTCGGGGAGCCGCGATCGGTCAGCGAAAAACCGTCCGGGGATGAAGCCAAGAGAATGTCTTCCGAGTCCGCGGCAAAGAAAGACCCGAAAAAAACCAGAAACGCGCCGGTTGAGGTTTTGAGGGAGAAACTCGCTGAAGACGCGGTCCGCCTGGCATCGGAGATCGGCTCGGTCCGGGGCATGAAGCTTTGTCACGATAAGAAAAACGACGAGTGGTGGCTATTCCTTTACAAGGACGACCTGGAAACCGTCATAGACGTCAAACAGTTCGTGTGGAATTGGGAGCGGGAGGAGTATAGCCCTCACACGGTACTCAAACGCTTTCCGAAGAGCAAATTCAACGAGCAATTGCGACGCGATGAGCCTGGCCAGGTCTGCCGAGAAATCCCAGTGCCTGCCCGCGGCTCGAGTACCTCCCGCGAAAGATCTCGCTACCAGGAAAAGGAGTTCAGCAGCACCCCATCCAGCAAAGACAGCCCAGCAGGTGGCACCCTAAAGTGACCGCGGGAGGTGCTATGGAGACAAACAAGGGGTCAGGTCTTGTTTCTTGATCCTCCTGTCACCTCTTAAGCTCCCCTGCTCGGTCTGGATCAGGCCAGTGGCCTATTGGCAGGCCGTCGTCATCATAGATTCGTCAAGAAACAAGGCCTGACCCCCAGGATCTTTGCATTCCCTCCCGGCCGTCAACGTCCGGCTAATCGTAGCACACTTTTTACAAACGTGTACTATATGCATAGATGTCTCATTCATGACTGATTTACGGTATCGCTTCTCATGCATTCAGATGGGGTCCAGCCTGATTTTGACTGGCCGAAACCCATGAGGACCGGCGTACGTCAATAGACGTGCAATCCTATTTTCCTCTGTGTAAAGAATTCTGACAGGTGTAAGTCGGACTCAGGTGCCTCCCGATGGAATCTGCCACAGGCAACATCTCAAGACTGTTGTGTCATTCAGCATTCGACTCCTCTCAGGCACGATTACGAACCTGGCACGAATTATGCTCTATTAAAGGCGGAAGGGCCCGTTGACACTCCAGACCGGATCACGACCGGTATGGAAAAAAATCGACAAGGTTGCGGGCGCTGAAGCTCGAATCCTCCGACACAACGGGTCATTGACTTCTGAAAGCCCCTCGGACTGCCCGGGTACCCCACTGGAAGCCCGCCGCACATCACCGTAGAGCGGCAGTACGAGGCAGGGCCAAACTGTTGAGCACCGCTCGTATCTCATGTCGTGAGAAGGGGGCACCATGGAGCCAATCAAGAAACAAGGCGCCCAGCCATCGGAGGACAAGCGATGGAGACTCGTGAATCGCACGATGCGNCTCCACGNCTACTCNCCCGATGCGCTCATCGAAACNCTTCACAGTGTCCAGGAGCATTTCGGATTCCTGGACTTGGACTCCCTCAAGTACGTGGCGACACAGCTCCGCGTTCCCCTCAGCAGGGTCTACGGAGTCGCCACCTTTTACCACTATTTCATGCTCAAACCGCCCGGTCGCCACACGTGCGTGGTGTGCAAGGGAACCGCCTGTTACATAAGCGGGGCTTCCGAGATCTTGCACGCGTTGGAGGAGGCCGAGGGGCTCCGCCCAGGTGAAACCACCCCGGACGGCTCCCTGTCACTCGTCACGGCCCGGTGTCTGGGCTCTTGCGGTCTCGCACCGGCGGTGATCTTCGACGGGGAAGTGTGCGCGAGAGTGACTGCGCAGGAAGCGGTTGAAAGAGCCAGGAGGTTGAAGCAGGATGACTCTAACGCTTGAAGACCTTCAGGACATAGCGAGGATTGAGCGCGACCGACGGGAGGGCTACACCAATCACGTATGCGTCTGTGTTGCAGCAGGATGTCTCTCGTCCCAGAGCGGTCTCGTGAAGGAGGCGTTCGAGACCGAGGTCGAAAAACGGGGATGGCAGAACTGGTGCAACGTTAAGGGCGTTGGCTGCCTGGGCCTCTGCGCCAAGGGGCCGCTCATAGCCATCCAACCGGAAGGGATTTTCTATCAAGATGTCAAGGTCTCCAACGTGTCGGAGATCCTGGACTCCCTGGGTGGAGAACCCGTGCGCTCTCTGGTCTGCGACGCCAAACAATCCTTCTTCTCCCGCCAAGAAAAGATCGTCCTGGAAAACTGCGGCAAGATCGATCCGGAGCGCGTCGAGGACTACATAGCGGAAGGCGGTTACGAGGCGCTGTACAAAGCGCTGCGCATGCAGACGCCGACAGAAGTGATCAACGAGATCGTCAAGAGCGGCCTTCGAGGACGAGGTGGCGGCGGATTCCCCACCGGACTCAAGTGGACGGCCGTGTCAAAGGCGACCAGCAAGACGAAGTTCGTAATCTGCAATGCCGATGAGGGCGATCCCGGAGCGTTCATGGACCGGAGCGTTCTCGAAAGCGACCCGCATCGTGTTATCGAAGGAATGGCTATAGCCGCCTACGCGGTGGGTGCCAGCAGCGGATACGTTTACGTTCGTGCCGAGTACCCTCTTGCAGTCAAACGCGTCCGCACGGCCATCGCTCAGGCAGAGCGATTGGGCGTGTTGGGGAACAACATCTTCAACACCCCATTTGCGTTCAACATCCAGGTTCGCCTCGGAGCGGGGGCATTCGTGTGCGGCGAGGAGACGGCACTGATAGCCTCGATTGAAGGAAGGCACGGGAGACCGCGACCTCGGCCTCCCTACCCTGCGGAGTACGGTTTATGGGGCCAGCCCACGCTCATCAATAACGTGGAGACCCTGGCGAACGTGGCTCCCATTATCCGCAACGGCGGGGAATGGTTCTCGTCAATTGGGACGGAGAAAAGCAAAGGGACCAAGGTCTTTGCTCTTGCCGGTCGCGTCAACAACACCGGTCTGATCGAAGTGCCTATGGGCACAACTCTGCGCGATATCGTGTTCGAGATCGGAGGAGGAATCCCGGAAGGATGCACCTTCAAAGCGGTTCAGACAGGAGGCCCGTCAGGAGGATGTATTCCTCAGCAGTTCCTCGATATGGCCGTTGACTATGAGTCGCTGGGCAAGGTGGGCTCCATCATGGGATCCGGCGGAATGATCATAATGGACGACACCTCATGCATGGTGGACGTGGCGAAGTTCTTCATGGAGTTTTGCATGAGTGAGTCCTGTGGAAAGTGTGTGCCATGCCGGGTGGGAACTGCTCAAATACACCACATCTTGGAAAAGATCTCCACAGGTCTGGGGAAGCCGACAGATGTCGCTGATCTGCTTGAACTGTGCGACCTTCTGAAGAAAACGAGCTTATGCGGCCTGGGGCAGACGGCTCCTAATCCGGTTCTAAGTACGATCAACTACTTCCGAGAAGAATATGACGCGCATATCGAGCACGGACACTGCCATTCCGGTAAGTGCAAGCTCGAAAGCCTTCGGGAGGCCTTATGAAAAAGCCTGAACCTTTCGGGGACAAGAGGCGACGCACCGACGTGAATCCCGTTCGACTGCTCACGTTCCGTATCAACGACAAGGATGTGAGCGCCCGAGAGGACGAGACCATCCTGCAGGTAGCGCGTGAGAACGGCATCTACATCCCCACGCTCTGCCATCTCGACGGCCTCTCCGAACGCGGTGCGTGCAGACTCTGTATCGTAGAGATAGCGGGGATAGACCGTTTGCTTCCCTCATGTGTGACACTCCCAAGACAGGATATGGTGGTTACGACCGACTCCGAGCGGGTCAATGAATATCGGCGGAAAATCTTGGAATTGATCTTTTCGGAGCGCAACCACGTGTGCTCAGTTTGCGTATCCAACGGCCACTGCGAGCTGCAGGATCTCAGCGTTAGGCTGGGGATGACTCATGTGCGATACGACTATATGTATCCAAAGTTCGCCGTTGATGCGACCCATCCTCGGTTCTCGGTCGATCACAACCGATGCCTGCTTTGTTTGCGGTGCGTGCGTGTCTGCGACGAAATTGAAGGCGCGCACACCCTTGACACCCAGGGCCGCGGCATTCTGACCCGGCTGATCATGGATCTTGATGAGCCATGGGGCCATTCCGAAACGTGTACGGGGTGTGGTAAGTGCGTGCAAACCTGCCCCACAGGCGCTCTCTCCGAGAAGGGAAAATCAGTGGCCGAAATGGTCAAGAGGCGTCAATTCCTCCCCTACCTGCAGATGATGCGTTCTCAGAGCGGGGAATAGGAACGGGGACGAGCCATGAGCAAACTTTCCATAGCAACATGCTGGTTAGAAGGATGTTCGGGTTGCCACATGTCACTGCTGGATATAGACGAGCGTCTCATCCACGTGGCCGCAAACGTTGTGCTCACCTATGGTCCCCTCGTCGACACCAAGGAATTTCCAGCCGGCGTGGATGCCACTCTCGTCGAAGGGGGGATCGGCAACGTCGAACAGATGGAGCTGATTCGACTCATACGGGAGCGCAGCAATATCATAATTTCTTTCGGTGATTGCGCCGTCACCGGCAATATTCCCGGAATGAGGAATAAATACCGCGCGTCGGAGGTGCTCCACCGAGCGTACGCCGAAAACTCATCGAATCACACCGCCCCCCCCAGCGTCGGGGTGCCTAAGCTCCTGCCCAGAGCGATCCCTGTCCACGAAGTGGTAACGGTTGACCTGTTCACACCAGGGTGCCCGCCGCCGGCCGACGTCATTTTCTTTGCATTGGACGAGCTGCTTCATGGCCGGGTCCCTGAGATCGGGGGCCGGTCGCGGTTCGGAGCCTGAGGGGCAAGGAGGACTGCCGTGCCAAACACGATTATCATCGAGCCGGTAACCCGCATAGAGGGACATGGAAAAATCTCGCTCTACCTGGATGATCAAGGGCAGGTCAATGACGCGCAATTCCATGTTACCCAATTTCGCGGTTTTGAAAAGCTTTGCGAAGGCAGGCCGTTCTATGAGATGCCGTCACTGACGGAACGCATCTGCGGCATCTGCCCCGTCAGCCACACGTTGGCGTCCGCAAAAGCGTGCGATGCCCTGCTGGGAGTTAGGATTCCGGAGACTGCATCGAAGCTCAGGCGGATGCTCAACTGCGCTCAGCTCATTCAGTCCCATGCCCTGAGCTTCTTTCACCTTTCTGCGCCAGACCTCGTCATGGGCATGGACTGCGATCCTCAAAGACGCAATGTCATTGGTTTGCTCGAAAGCCATCCGTCGATTGCCCGCGATGGGATTGAGCTTCGAGGCCTCGGGCAGACCATGATCCAGACCTTTGCGGGCAAGCGGGTGCACCCGGCCTGGGTTGTGCCGGGCGGGGTGAGTGAGGCTTTGTCCGAGGAGAAGCGCGAGTCACTGCTTCCAATGGTTTCCCGCGCGCTAGAGATCGCAAGGCGAACGCTGGGCTGGTTCAAGACGACAATAGAGAATCATCGGGAAGAAATCCGAACCTTTGCCAACTTCCCCACCATGTTTCTCGGCCTGGTAAATTCCGAGGGCAACCTGGAGCACCTGGATGGTCGACTACGATTCATCGACTACAAGGGAACGCCGGTGCAAGAAGGGGTCGACCCCACCAGGTATCAGGAGTTCATCGCCGAACACGTCGAGCCATTTTCTTACCTGAAATCACCCTACTACAAGCCGCTTGGCTACCCGGAGGGAATATACCGCGTAGGCCCCGCAGCCAGGCTGAATGTGTGTAGCGGCTGCGGAACCCCCATCGCGGATCAAGAGTGGGCCGAGTTCAGGGAGATCGACCGCGGACCGGTGATGAGCTCCTTTTTTAATCACCATGCGAGACTGATCGAAATCATCTACGCGTGTGAAACTCTCAAGCAACTCCTCAACGATCCCGACATCACCAATCCCCACGTGCGGGCTCACGCGGAGCCCAATTACCGTGAAGGGGTCGGGGTGATGGAGGCCCCCAGGGGGACGCTCATACACCATTACCAGGTGGACGGCGAAGGGCTTATCACCTGGGTGAACCTCATCGTAGCAACAGGTCACAACAACCTAGCCATGAACCGTGGCATCCTGCAGGTTGCGAGGCGCTTCGTCAACGGCGACGTTGTCTCGGAGGATGCTCTCAACCGGGTGGAAGCGGTTATCAGGACCTTCGATCCATGCCTGAGCTGTTCCACCCATGCCGTGGGCCGATCGGGGTTCCCTATTGAGCTCATCGGCCCTGACGGCTCCGTGCTCAGTCGCATCCAGCGATGAGCAGAAAGACCGGGAAAAGATGAAAGGAGGGCTTTTACTATCAAGGCTCAGATGCGCGGAGGGCTTCTGAAACTGCTCTCCGCTCTTTCCACAGCAGACTTGTTCGCGGCAAACTGCTGAGCTTCGCGGGTTTGCCAATCGTAACCATTGCATCTCATCTCGCACCATAGGAGGCACGAAGAGCCTGGAGATCAAACAAAAACAGCGGAAGTCGACAGCGACCATCCCTTTGCCTGCCCGGCATCTCTCTCTGTGGCCGGCCGGTCTCCATGGCCTTCGTGTCTCCGTGGTGCTTTCTGAGCCTCCTCTAATAGCAGATTCGGAACCCCTCATCCTCCAGATCCCGGATGAGCAAAAGGCCTTCCTCCTCTGACCGCACGGGAATCCACAATCCGAAGCCGGTGACAAACAGCTCCCCTTCGAATTCATGGATCCTCAGAGGGCCGCTCGACGCGCAGCGGGGCCTGTGTCTTGCTCCCTCATTTTCTTCCATCGTTCCGCCACCCGTTAGACCATATGTTTTTGTCGATCATATCACCTCAAGGTTGTCTCGATCCAGCCGACACGCTATCATGTCGACCGTCGGAGTATGTGAGAAGTTGATTATAGCGGTGGTCGTCGCCACGATCGCCTTTGCCTTGCTGGTAATTTTTCTATATCGGTTCCGAGATGAGGAAAGGGGGCACACTATGAAAGGTTCGGTACCGCGCGGGACAACGGCGGTGGCGACGGCAATTCTTCTGCTTGCAACGCTTGTCGGACACGCCATGGCGGATGATCTGACGGTATACTGCTCTAGAGACTTTTCCTCCCGGTGGATCAAGGCCGGCCAGTGGGCTCTCTTTCTCCGATTCAACCATCCTGTCTTCCCTTCAAACGTGAACCAGTCTCTCACAATCACAGCAGACGGAGCGAAAAAACCTTACAGGCTTGTGAATCGCGACGGTCAGGAGCTGACCGGCCCCCCCGTGAGAGAGATGTACGTTGCTTCCTCAACGGATGTCGGCAGGCCGGAGACCATACGGCTGATCCTGGAAAAGGGGCTGACCGATGCGACCGGCCGCCGTTCCCTTGCGAAGGACTTCTCCTTCCAATTCAGATCGGTAGACGAGATCGTGGTGACAGGAGTCTCCACGTACTTTCGCTCCGCCAAGGACAAAGGCATCAAGGTCAACCTGTCCGGAAGCATCTCTGAACGAGATTTCGCGCGGTCCGCCGAAATTCGCCCGTCAGTGCCAAACCTCGCGTTCTTCCGAGACTCCGGATGGACCCAAAGGATATCCGGCGATTTCGAATTCAACAAGGAGTATGTGCTCGAAATAAAGGGCGGCCCGGTAGACTCCGGGAACGCGGTGCTGGCCGAGAAGACGTATGCATTCCGCGGCCCTGGCCTCAAGCAGGAGGCAACTCCGCGAAGCAACCGATCCGTAGTTGAGCTCTTCGGGCGCCAGCTCTTCCCAGTGACTCTATCAAACTTGACGAAGGTGCGGTGCGATCTCAGGCGGGTGCCTCCATTCCTGGTGCCGGAAGCTGCACAGGCCGTAAAGGACGGGAGAGGCATCGACTGGGAAAAACGGTGTACAGATCTGAGGAATTTGGCCGACCAGGGCAAGATTGACCCCGTATTTGCCGGCCAAGCCACCGCTGACGCTGATGTCTTTTTCGCTCCAGAAGCGAAAGACCACGTGTACGGGTTTTCTCTTCCGTTGTCCTTCCGCACGAGTCCGAAAGATGGCGGGGCCTTCGTCATGCGGCTCTCCGACCCCGACGGTGACTTCAATCTTCAGATCCCACGGCTGATTCAGGTCACGGATCTATCGGTCAGTTACAAGCTCTCGGATAGCTCCCTCCTTGTATGGGTCACCTCAATCCGCAGCGGCAATCCTGTTGCAGGAGCGAAGCTTCTTCTCAGCACCCCTGACGGAACGCGGTTCTTCGTGGGAAAAACCAACCAGGACGGACTGCTGCTCGTCCAGGACGGTCGCGTGTACCCCGCGGTTGCCTCTCAGGCAGATTCGTCACTCTTTAAGGGGGACAGCCCCCTGAGCCTCGCCTCGGCGACCTGGCTGGTGGCGACAACGGGTTCCGATTCCTGCGGCATAGATCTGGGATCTTTGAGATTCCAGCCTTATGGGATTGTCCAAGCGCGGCGGGCGAAAGACAGGCCCGATGCCGTGAAAGGAGCTGTGTTCACGGAGCGAGGCATATACCGTCCAGGTGAAACCGTTCACTTCAAGTACGTGGCCCGCGCGTATGAGAAGAACAGTATTGTGCCGCCATCAGGAACACAGGTGAAGGTCGAAGTAGTCGGTCCGACACAGGATATCCCGTACAGTAAAGAGTTGACCCTGGGAGAATTCGGAACCTGTCACGATTCTTTTGCCACGGAAAAGTTCTTCCCCCAGGGAACATACGAAATCAAGGTGCACTCCCCGGGCCCCGGCGACACCAAAGAGGTCTTCTCTTCCTCGTTTCTGGTTCAGGACTACAAGCGAGCACGTCACTACGCGCGGCTAACGCTCAACACGGGCTCCCGCCAAGGTAAGGGCTATGTGGGGCTGGATGTTCAGGAGCAATTTCTGGACGTGGAAGTTTCCGGCCAATACTACACGGGAGGCCCGGTGAAGAACGGCCAAGTGCGCTGGAAAGCGTCGCTTGTTCCCATTGCGAACCAGGTGCCGGGACTGACGGGATACTTCTTCGGCAACGATGATACCACGACCAGATTTCTGGAATCGGGCGAATCCACCCTTGACGGGGAAGGAAAACTGCGTTTCGTCCTTCCGCTGGACAGCCGACTTCTTACAGGCATTTACGGAATCGAAGTTTCCGCCACAGTCCTGGATGTAGACGGAGAGCCCGCCACCGATGTCCAGACCTTTAAGCCGGACCCCCAATTCCTCGTTGGGATCTCGAGACATCCGGCACAAGTGCAGACCGGCTATGAAGCCCCTCTGAAAATTGTCGTGGTTGACAGGAACGGCAACAAAGTGTCGGCAGGCTCCGTGGAAGTCTCCCTCATGGAGCTCGACAGCTTCTACGTCCAAAAGAGGGATGAGACAGGCAATATCAACTACTTGTGGGAGGAAGGGTGGCTCAAGACCTTGACCGCGAGTGTATCCCTCGTGCAAGGAGACGGCACCTTTCCGGTGAGCCTGAACAGGTCCGGGAGCTACCTCATTTCCTTCACCTATGTTCACGAAGGCAGACGTTTCACCAGCCAAACCGTCTTCAAGGTCGGCTGGAGAAGCTATGAGGAGTGGATGAGGACCAGGGATGAAAAGGAGGTACAGACTGGTAACCAGGTCTTTCTCACCATGAGCAAGAAACAGTATGCCGTTGGCGAGGAAGTGGACGTTAGCTTTCAGGCCCCCAGACCAATGGCTAAGTGCCTCATCACCCTCGAAGGCGCAGACGTCTTTCGATACCAGGTGATAGACGCAGGAAGTGAAAACGTCTCTTACCGGTTCAAGGTGAGCGATCAATATGTTCCGAACGTCTACATTTCGATGATAGCTGCTGCCGGACGGGGCGATTTTCCGGTGTACACCACCCAGACGGACAGCGACATTCCTTCCGTATATTATGGGTACGCGGACATCTCCGTGAGCAGCACGTCCCAAGAGTTGAGGCTTGAGATAGCGCCTGAAGAGGCGGAGCTTAAAGGAAGGCCCGGCGAGAAGAAGACCTTGTCGTTCAAGGTTCAAGATGGCAAGGGCAAGGGGGCGCGGGCGGAGATGGCTGTCTGCGTGGTCGATGAGGCGGTCCTGGCACTTACGCGTTTTCAGACTCCGAATCTGGAGCCGCTTACCAGGTTCAACCTCCCTCTGGCAGTGTTCTCCGGCGATCTCCGCCTCGATCTGGTCAGCCAAGATCTTTTTCGAGTCTTTTCCACCAGACCCGTGGAGGGAGGCGGAGGGGCTCTCGGAGAGATGTTCCCTAGTCTTAGAAAGGACTTCAGACCGGTCGCCTATTTCAATCCAGTCGTGCACACGAATGAATCCGGTGAAGCCACGGTTTCATTCACCCTTCCGGATACCACGACCGCGTACCGGGTGTATGCGGTCGTTTGCGACGCAGGATCAGCCTTTGCTTCAGGCGAGAGGACCCTCGTGGTTACTAAGGAATTCTTCGTGGAGCCTTCGCCCCCACGATTCCTCATCCCGGGGGACAGCGCCACGTTTCCCGTGCTGCTCCATAACAAGACCAAAGAAAAGGGTCGGTTTAGCCTCAGCGCCGAGGCTTCCCGATTTGTCAATATTCGTACGGCTCTCACGGCTGGAGTTCTTGAACCTTTCTCCACACTGAAGACCGGAGCAACTGTGGAGGTGTTCTCCGGCGCCGAGAGTGCGAGACTGACATTCAAGGGAGCGTTCGCGGGAGACACCGGAAAATTCTCGGATGCTATCGAGCTCACCTGCCCCGTGCTATCCAGATTCCTCCCGGTTCGCCGGGCTGACATCGGCGACTTCGTCCAGCAGAAGCAGATCGAGGCCAAGCTGCCTTCCGGCCTGACTACCCTCGATCGCGGAGACTTACACCCGGATGACTTCAAAGCCATACTCAGCGTAGGCGTCACAAATTGGTCGAAGCTTGCTCCTGGGCTCAAGTACCTTCTGACCTATCCGTACGGGTGCGTCGAGCAAACGAGCTCGGGCGTGATCCCGCTGGCCGGTATTCGAAGCCTGGTGAGTGCCGCGGCAATTCCGGGCATAACGGCTGCTGAAGTGGACAAGTTTCTCAAAGGCGGTGTTGACAGACTCCTTGCCATGCAGACTCCGGAAGGTGGATTCTCTTACTGGCCGGGGGAACAGACCCCATCCTGGTGGGGGACGATGTATGCTACCTTTGCCCTCACCCAGGCAAAACAGGCAGGACACAACGTCCCTGAGCAGCGTTTACAAAAGGCCCTTGGGTATCTCCGGAAGAACCTTTTCGAGCATGGAGAGGACCGATTGCACGGGGCGGCTTGGACGCGGGAGCTAGCCGTGTACAATCTGGCCCTCCACAAAGAGCTCAGTGCACAGGAATTGGAAAGGTTCTTCGAGAGATACGATCAATTGGGCGACCAGTCAAAGGCGCTGCTGTTGATGTCCGCTCACCGGATTGGCTACATGTCCAAACAAAAGCTTCAGGAAAAGCTTCAGAAGCTCAATCCCCAGTTCGATGCAACGCGTACGAGCTACTATAATTCGAGCGTGCGCGAGATTGCAGCATGCCTGCTCGCGGCAATGGACCTGGGCGGTGCTCCGAGAAAGGCCGAACAGTGGGCGGGTCAGTTGATCAGAACGTTGAGACCGGAAGGCGCCTGGTACTCCACCGCGGACACTGGATGGTGCATCCTCGGGCTCTCTCGCTTCTATGCGAAGACCGACGAGAGAAAGCGTCAACCGGTAAAAATCACTGTAGATTACGCCGGTCATGATCCAGTGGAATTCGTGATAAGCGAGGAAACAGCCTATGTCCCCCTCGATCCGTTCAAGCTCCTCGATCGGGGAAGCATAAACCTCAAATGCGACACAAGGCGGATGGTAAATTATACCGTGGAGCTTACGTACCCCGATGTAGTGACGGACCCGGCGGTTCGCTCAGCCGGCTTCTCGCTCCAGAAAAAGATAGAGAACCTCAATGGAAAGGAAGAAATCAGAGTCGGCGACATAGTCAGGGTCATCCTCGAGATAGGTCTTCAGGATCCTAACAAAGCCTACACACATCGGCGCTTCGAATACTTGGCTCTCATCGATCCGGTTCCCGCGGGCCTCGTCCCCATAAATCCGGAAATTAAGTCAGAAGGAGTTGAAGCCGAGGCTCCGGAAGGACAACCCCTGTTCTCCGGTTTCAGCAATTTTACCCCCAATCATGTAGAATTCCGAGACGATGGCGTGAGGGTCTTCAAAAACCAGGCGTGGACTGGTACCTATCGCTACTCATACCTCGCCAGAGCAGTAACTGAGGGAGATTTCTGGATGCGGGGAGCGAGGATCTCGCTCATGTACGATCCTGCATATTTTGGCCGAACAGAGGGAAAGCGGGTCCAGATTCTTCCCTCCAAGTAACAAGGGATCTGACGATTTCTCGGCAGCTCCTCCAGGCTTCCGGACGACAGAGCGCCTCCGTGCCCCTGTCATCGGAAGTCGTGGATGTGAAGAGCCCAGTACGAACCGGTGCCCGGCACCTGCTGCCAACCCTCATCAGCAAGGTGGGGAGCCATCGGACCGTGGCTGAGAACTGCCTTGATTCCTGCCGTAGCCAAGGCATCCATTGCACTGGCCCGTTCCGCCCTGTCTACCGCGAGGAATTCGGATGGATCGAGGATTTCTCCCACGATCTTGAGTCCACCCATGCGTGCCCAGTAGAGAGGAGGATTGCCGACGACAGCCACCCGATCCCCCCTTGTCAGTCCGTGCCGTGAAAAGTGCTCGTGTACGGCAACCTGCTCCAAATAGGCCTCGAGCCGTGAGGGCTTCCCACCGGAGGGAACCAACCCTCGATGCACTTGTGCGATCGCGGACTGAATCACCACTCCGAGCAGGAACACCAAAAGGAGTAAACAGCCAATTATCGCACGATGCTTGTACATGTCGTCTCGTGAGAAGCCCGGTATTCCGATTATGGGATGGCCGGACGAGCGGACGGACGAGGCGCACCTCTTTTCCCTCGGTCCACCTTGAGCCCGAGGCCCGCTATCGTCGTTTGGAAAGCGGAAAGTCGTGAGTATGCCCACGAAGCCCATAAAGAGGAACGGAGCAATGTATCGCGGCTCCATACGTATGAGGGAGAACAGGCCTATTCCGCCCAAAGCAGGAATGAGAATTACAAGGCTGAGAGACAGCGGACGCAAGCCCCCTATGCGGGGCTTTCCCAGTGCTGCCATCACTGCCGCCCACGCGCCTACGACGATCAGCCACGTGTTTTGGGAAAAAACTTTGCCGACGTTATCCAAGACCATTGCCGCGTGGTCGGAAATTCTGTACGCGGGCTTCACCCCCACGGACCAGTAGGCGACGTCATGAGAGTAAGGCCTCGTGCCCGGAAGTGTGTCATCGAAGACCACCGTAGCCGGTCGTTCGACAAGGGGCTTCGGCAGGTATACCGGTTCACCCTCTCCCGCGACCTCTATTGCGTATACGTGGCGTCCCCCTTCTCCATACGTGAACCCACCTTTCTTGGCCGAAAGTGCTATAACCCACGGTGATATGATGAGCGTGTAAAGAAGCAGAGCAACCGTCAGCCTCGGAAGAGCGACGCGGAGAGAAGCGCCCGTGAGAAAAGCCACCACGAACAGGAGTGCCGCATAGAGAAAGAAAAAGGATTTTAGCAGGTACCCGATGCTGGCTGCGACGGCCAAGACAAGGTACGGCCCCCAACCTTGAGGATCGCTCCTGATCTTGAGGAGAGCCGTCCCGCAGACTAGAACCACGAAGAACACGCCCATATCCGGATTCATGAGCTGCACTCTAATTGACACGAGAGCCGTCACAAGAAACATGACGTAGCTCAGGGCTGTAAAAGCTTGGCCCGAAAGAGGGGGAGCATCGCCAGCGGAAGCCTGATCGAGGTCCCTTCGAACCGACGAGATCATCACGTCCGCAGCAATCATAGTGACGAGGAACCATACGAAGCCGACGACCTTCAGCCTGATAATCTCCTGCAACGGGTCCGCAACGAGGAACGCCTGGGCCGCTGCCAAGGTGATAGCATATGCGGGGCTGAACGTGAGGTTTACCATGCCCCACCAATCCCCGCGGGCGAACGCCTCTCCCATCTCCACGTACGTGATAGCGTCGCTGTTTGTGTAATAGCGCGCCCCATACGCGACCGCTACGGACAACGTGATCCCGGTCATCCAAAAAACTAAGCGATAAGCGATCTTCCAATCAAATATGTTCGGATGCTTCACAGTGTTGGCTCTCGTTTTCAACATGGTCAATCGGTATTTCGCGGCGGATTCGTTCAGAGAGCGACATCTGGCCCGGTCCTGCCGGTGGGATCCGCCTTGGCCCGCCATCATACGCGCAGATGAGGATCAAGGCAATCGCACGAATGTCTGCATTTTTCATGTTTGGGGTCTGAACGGTCGCCTCTGGAAGGTAACGCAGGCCCGCAGCAAGCCGCAGGTTTGAGACGTTCAACGAAACAAGTGAAAAATCGATCAGAATTTTGTAGGATGTAACCCGCACGTGACACTCCCGGGCAACCGCAAGCTCCGTATAGTAGTCGGCGCACTAGGAAGGCACACTTCTCTTTTTCGGCGGAAATGTTCGAGCCCCTTGGTCCTCGCTCGCGAGCACAGATTCGTAAGGGACGCGCTGTATGAGAGGAGAGGGCAGAGGTTTTTGCCAAAGTCGAGCGCGGTTTCGGGATCGTTCACTTCTTCGACCAACCTATCTGGAGGATGTTTCTCAATGGGCAAAGCGCAAAGAGAGCTGGACGAGCTCTGTATACGAACGATTCGCATGCTGGCGGTGGATGCCATAGAGCAGGCCAATTCGGGCCATCCGGGACTCCCTCTGGGTGCTGCCCCCATGGCCTACGTCCTGTGGACTCGCTTCATGCGTTTCAACCCCAAGAATCCGCTTTGGCCGAACAGGGACCGCTTTGTCCTTTCTGCAGGCCACGGTTCAGCACTGCTCTACGCGCTGCTCCACCTCACCGGGCACAATATCTCCCTGGAAGAGATCAAGAACTTTCGGCAATGGGGTAGCAAGACCCCAGGCCATCCGGAACGAGATCCTCAAATTGGAGTGGAAGTGAGCACCGGCCCTCTTGGCCAGGGAGTGGCCATGGGCGTCGGAATGGCTGTAGCAGAGCGATTCCTTGGGGCAGACTTCAATCGGCCAGGATTTCCCCTCATGGATCACTACACGTACGCTATCGTGTCGGATGGAGACCTCATGGAAGGCGTGGCCTCTGAAGCAGCGTCTCTTGCCGGTAATCTGCAGCTCGGAAAACTTATCTATCTGTACGATGACAATGGCATATCTATAGAGGGAAGCACTTCGATAACATTTACGGAAGACCGAGCAGCCCGGTTCGCATCCTATGGATGGCACACCACAACGGTTGAAGACGGCAACGACCTGGATGCCATCGAAGAAGCCTTGAACGCGGCCCACAAGGAAACGGAGAGGCCTTCCCTGATCCTGGTTAAGACCCACATCGGTTATGGCAGCCCCAAACAAGGAAGCGCCTCAGCCCACGGAGAACCCCTCGGGAAGGAAGCGGTCAAGCTGACCCGAGCATTTTACGACTGGGAGGGACGCCCCCTGTTTCATGTTCCCGAGGAAGCGGCAGCTCACATGCGTCAAGCAATCGCCAAGGGGATAAAATGGGAGAGAGCCTGGGTCGATCTCCTCTCGAGATACCGGGAGAAGTTTCCAGAAAATGCGGAGAGATTTGAGAGACAGTTCGAAGGAAAGCTTCCGGAAGACTGGGCGGCAAATATTCCACAGTTCAGCTCTCAGGATGGCAAAATCGCAACGAGAGTCGCGTCCGGGAAGGTCCTTAACGCCATTGCAGAACGTGTTCCCAATATTCTGGGTGGCTCCGCGGACTTGGCCCCGTCGACCAAGACCCTCATCGTTGGAGAGGATAATCAGAGCCGTGAGCACCCACTGGGGCGGAATCTCCGGTTCGGGGTGAGAGAGCACGGCATGGGGGGGGTGGTCAACGGAATCGCTGCACACGGCGGGTTGATCCCGTACGGAGCCACCTTCCTGGTCTTTGCGGATTTCATGCGTCCCGCAATCAGGCTCTCCGCGCTGATGGGCCTGCATGTGGTGTTTGTCCTGACCCACGACAGCATAGGCGTGGGGGAAGACGGCCCGACCCACCAACCTGTAGAGCACGTTGCCTCCCTGCGCTGCATACCGAACCTCTTTGTGCTCAGACCCGCGGACGCCAACGAGACCGCGGAAGCCTGGCGCGTCGCGATGGAGCTCTCCAAGCCGGTTGCCTTGATCTTGACGCGGCAAGGGCTGCCAATTCTGGATCGGACGCGCTACGCTCCCGCCGCCGGTCTCTCCAAAGGTGCTTATATCCTATCGGAACCGGACGGTGACCCGGAAATCATTCTTATTGCATCCGGCTCTGAAGTCCATCTGGCCCTGGAAGCTCAGGAATACCTCGCACGGGAAAAGAGCGTTAAAGCGAGAGTCGTTTCCATGCCAAGCTGGGAGCTTTTCGTACAGCAGCCCAAGGAGTACCGGGATCACGTGCTTCCGCCCACCCTAAAGTGCCGCGTGTCCATTGAGGCAGGGTCTTCGATGGGATGGTGCACCTGGGTTGGCGACAGGGGAGCCTCGATAGCGGTGGACAGATTTGGGGCTTCTGCTCCCGGAGGCGAAATCATGAAACGATACGGGTTCACAGTGGACAATATCGTGGCATCTGCCATGAGCGTATTGGACAACAACCGCGGCTGTGATTGACGCGAAGGATATCTCTTTTCATATTTTCAATCAGGAGCAGACATGCGTATAGCAGTTGGCTGCGATCATGCGGGATTTGACCTCAAAGAGGCCGTGACGGCCATGGTGAGATCGCTGGGACATGAGGTGATCGATTGCGGAACCTCCAGCCCCGATCCAGTGGACTATCCGGATTTTGCCGAAGCAGTAGGACGAGCCGTTCAGGAAGGAAAAGCAGATCGTGGAATCATTGTTTGCGGAAGCGGCGTGGGAGCCTGCGTTGCCGCAAACAAGATGCGCGGGATTCGAGCCGGAGTCTGCCACGACACCTATTCCGCACACCAGGGAGTCGAGCACGATGACATGAACGTTCTCTGTCTGGGGGCGCGAGTCGTGGGGAGCGCGGTGGCATCCGAGCTGGTAAAGGCCTTCGTGACAGCGCGGTTTTCCTCGGAAGATCGCCACGTACGAAGGCTTGCCAAGGTCATGCGATTGGAAGAAGGCCTATAGGTCAGCACTCACCGCCGAAGCAATTCAACGTTGCTGCGGGAGCCACGCCATGGCCGAAAAACGAAAGATTGATCCTAACGCATTTATCAATGACATGAAATCCGGAATATGAGGCCCTTGGGGACTTCTCCGAGGGGGATACACTATCGCTGGACTTCGTGCCACTCGCCGGAATCCATGTACTCGCTTATCTGCTTGACAATCCGATCAACCCAGTGTGGGGGATACGTGGCATTCAGATGACTCATGCTGTAATGCCTCAGTCCCCATTGCCATACTAGGGCATCGGCCTTGCACTCGAGCATTTCTTTGAAACGTGCCCTCTCTCCTCTTGCCTGCGGCCACCTATCCTCCGGGGGTTTTCCTGCCACCACGTGACCGAGCTCTCGGAGAAGAGCCCCAAGGAAGCGATCTTCGGGCCATCCGCACTGTTCCTCGTACACGAATATCGTATAACGACGTTTGTTGCCGGAGTCCTCCACCTTGATAGACATCTCCATAGGCAGTTGGGGATCGGGCATCACGATGATTTTGACTGCGTATCTGCCTGCCAAGAAGGAGTCGAGAACTTCTTCCGGGAGCAAAGAAAGAGCCTTTTCGTATCGGGCTGACGCAATCTCTCTGTTACGGCTGTCCCGGACGCCCCCTGCTAGGCGAAGACCGTCCTGGACAAGGCTTCTTGTTGTCTTTTTTTCGTAAGTCATACATTCAATCTAGCATGGGGGGAGCACTAAGAAAAGCCCTGGCTTTCCGAGACCGAAAAGCGCGCGAGTCGCCCTGCTCTACCACGACAAGTGTCACCAAAGATTGGGCAATAGTCCCATGGCGGGTTTCGGGTCGATGGGTTGAACACTGGCTCGGGAGCCTGTCCATTTGGCTAAGAGGTCCGCATACTGCCGATTCTCCGGATCCATTTCCAGCGCTTTCCTCAGCGTGCGGATTGCGTCGTCGGAACGTTGCAACTGTTTTTGGACCTGTGCCAGGTTCTCCAGCATGTCGGGGCTCTGCCCTTTCGTCAAGGACACGGCCTTCTCGGCCATGCGGAGCGCCATGGCGGGGTTGCGATACGGTGGTTGCGCCGCAACGGCATACAGCATGCCAAGGGCTCCGTACGCGGGAGCAAAGCTTTTGTCCAAGTTGATGGCTTTCTCGAGGTCTTGTACGGCCAGCTCGAATTCTCCCAGCTTCCGGTAGGCGGTGCCTCTATCCTTATAGAGTACCGGTGAGTCGGGATTCATCTCGATGACTTTGCTAAATTCCTCCACTGCCTTGTCGTGTCGTCCCTTGCCGCTGTAGGCCATCCCGCGATTGTGATAAGCCGAAGCAGACTTGGAATCCAAATCTATGGCCCGATCGAAGTCGGCAAGCGCTTTGTCATACTCCTCCAAGCGCAGATACGCGACGCCCCGATTGTTGAAGTACATAGGATTCTTGTTGTCCAGCTCAATAGCCCGATCGAAGTCCATTACGGCCTTAGCGTATTCATGCTTGCCATTGTACGCGAAGCCGCGGTTATTGTAATACCGGGCGTCGTTCGGGTTTAGCCGGATCGCTTTATCAAATTCGCCGACAGCCTTTGTGTACTCATGTTTGCCATTGAACGCGAAGCCCCGCGTATTCAAGGCCTCGGATGAATTTGGCTCCAGCTTCACTGCTTCAGCGAGAGCCTCCAGAGCCTTGTCATAGTTATTCGTCGCGTTGTACGCAAAGCCGAGCCGAGTGTACGCAGCTCCATTGGCGGGGTCCAACTTGACCGCCTTTTTCAGGTCTTCGATGGCTGACTCTGGGGAGCCTTTCTTTAGGTAGATTTCCCCTCGCTTTGCCCACGCTCGCGTCGAACGGGGCTCCATCTGAACGGCCTGTGAAAAGAGCTCCAACGCTTCATCGAGTCTGCCCGCAGCCTCAGCGTCCAATCCCGCTCGAAACACGTCAGAGAACTCAAAGTCCCTCCCGGAACATAGCTCGGACATTAAGAGACAACAAGCTGCCAAGAGAACGGCGAAGTATCTTCTGTATGCAAGCATATTGTCTTCACCCTTGGGTGACATGCTATAGTGCAGAAGTCAGGGCATTCCTGGCCTCTTTGATGCACCGAGAGATCTCTATACCGGTTTTCCCCGTCCCTGACAAGGGGGGTGCCTCTCACGGGCTACGCGCCGGGCCGGTCAGGCCGAGATGACGGAAGATGTGGCCGGAGGCGAATCCTTTGCCTGCGCGGTGGAATGAACCGTCCCAGTGAGGAGTCTATGAACATGATCGAGACTATGCGCTTTCGCAGCAGTACCCGTGCGTTTCTGGACGAGCCCATATCGAGGGAGGTCCTCGAGCCTGTTCTGAGGGATGCTTCTCGTGCTCCTTCGGCCATCAACATGCAGCCGTGGGAAGTTCACATGGTGTTGAATGAGGAGCGCAAGCGCCTCTCCAAGAGATTGCTTCGCTCGTACAAGGAGCGTCAAATCACTTGCGGACCGGGTACCACGGCCACAGTGCCTGATCGATTCATGGCAAGGGCGCGACAGTGCGCGGAGGGAATGACAGAGCTCGTGGCACGCATGGGCACGGACTTTAAGTCTTACATAAACGAGGGGAGCCTCAATTTCTATGGAGCCCCCGCAGTCGCCCTGATCTTTCTTGACGAGTGTTTTCTTCCGGACCGTCTGACCGATATAGGATCGTTCGTGGCGTATCTGGTGCTGGCGGCAGCAGAGCACGGTCTCTCTTCGTGCCCCATAGGACTGGTGAAATCCTACGAGGACGAGATCAAGGACCAACTTAACGTGCCTGAAAACAAGTCTCTCGTCGTTTCCGTAGCGCTTGGGAAGAATGACCCGCAGGCCCCGATTAATGAATTCAGATCACCACGCGTGGACCTCAATGAATTCGTCAGATGGATAGATTGAGACGGGACTTTTACGAGGTGGTCGCTGGTCCTTCGTTTGGGCGGGCTAAAAAGAGGGACGCAAAGACAGGGCCGCGGGCACAGATAATTGCTTGCACCCCCACAGGGTGCGATCGATTTACCTGCCCGCCTCCTGTCTGATTCGTATAGCGTAGGTCAGCACCGCCTCCGCGCCTTCTTCGTCCTTCGCGGTCACCTTGACCTGGAAATTGCCGGACACCCCCCGTTTTATGGGCCAGGTGATCTTCCCATCGTCGGAAATCACCATGCCCTCGGGTCCTTCGACCTTAAGGGTAACTTTTCCCTTCTCAGGATCGTTCACCTCGATTTTGGCCTCGTACTTGCCGTCTTTGATCCCCTGGCGCTCCAGTTTCAACGTCGGCGGAGAGTTATGGAACGTGACGGTCTTGACCGCAGGTTTTCCCGCTTCGCCCATGCCCGTGAACGGGGTAACGGAGGCCTTCAACGTGTCCCCGGCCTTGAGGGGCTGATCGTATTCCACGAAGCCTGAGATGCCGTCGTAATCCTGCAGGTCCTCCTCCTCGTCATCGTTGACGGTCCACTTTACTTCGGCGCGTATCGCGTTCTTGAGCGTGAAATACAGCTTAACGCGGTCCCCCGTCAACGGCCTGGTCGGCTCGAATCGCAAGTTGCTCGCCTGAGGAGCCGTGTCCTCCGCCCCGTAAGCATCAAGGACAGGGAAAAACATGGCAGCCAGGGCAAAAACCAGTGCCGGTAACACCAAGCTGGCTTGAAATGAGGACTCTATGTCAACACAGCCGTAGATGGGTCCGCGTCGCATGTATCTCCGTATGATTACACTCACCTGCCTTACCTCGTACGCCTCGCCAGGAATCGGTCATGGGGGATGACGGGTGAACCCATCCACAAGTAATCCTTCTATTACTACATGTTACCTGCCCGAATCAAGGAAAGCTTGCGAACGGCGTACTCATCGCTGCCCATTATGGAAGGCAGCCAAGAGAGGAACGGTGACACATGAGACGGGAAAAATCCGAGAAAAAGTCGTGAAATCGATGCATCCGACTGGCATCCCCTGTGCCGGCCTGATACTCTGGACAAGACCGCGCCTGTTTCCTCTCCGTGAAGCTCGGCATGTGCGCGCTCGAGACGTGGCTAGTTAGCTATCGAATCCTCAGGTGACACCGACCGGCTTCGCTCTCGCAGATCATTTCCCCATGGCATTGAAATGATGTTATAATTCTGCGACTGCTCTCTCCATTATCTCCACAAATCGCAGTTGCTCGCTCCTGTGGAGGGCAGCCCTACCTTCCCAGACGCCTCAACGGCACGTCGATTCTGATCCCTGCGGTTGTTCCCGTTGTCACTCTCGATTGCGTTAAACCCGGTGAAGGAGATCATTCTCACTCCCAGAGCCCCCCAGTCTCTGAACGGACGCGCCGGCACGCGGACACTGCCGAGCACATGGACGTTTTGGCTGATACGTGATTCTGCGCATTTCTTTGTCAGGACTCGTTCTCGTCTCCGTAGTAACGAGTGAACCGAGAGACACCGGTTCGGAGAACGGCAGCAAGTCCGTCTCACGAAACAATCACGGAGGATTGACATGAAACGCATCTTTGCTCTTCTGACCGTCTTGGCATTCGTTGTTGCAGGAACCATGGCCATTGCCGCGGAGAAGGCCCCGGCGAAAGCGCCTGAAATGCAAACTGTCAAGGCAGTCAATTGCTGTGTGCAGGGCCAGTGTAAGCAGGTGGCCTCCGAAGGCGACTGCACCAAGGCAGGTGGGAAAGTCGTCAAGGACTGCAAAGATTGCAAGTAGCCTGACCCGTCGATTTTTCCGGATGCCGGGGGCGGTCGAGGCTGTATCCCCGGCGTCTTTTTTTCGAACCGACTCTCGAGAACATCCGTGGCCTGCACTTGCCCGCAGCGTGAGCTCTCCACCTTTTAGTGGACAAGTCTTTCGCAATCACTAAGATAGGGCGCCATGTGGTATCCATTCTAAGGGCGTGCGGAGTCTCTCGGGGCATGCGTCAGAGAAACGAACCGGAAGACCAGGACCTGGTAGCCAGGTGCCTTGCAGGATCCGAGGATGCGTGGAACGAATTCTACGGGAGATTCGCGGGATTGGTGCGGGTCGTGGTACGAAAATACGTGCGACCGGGAACAGTCGATGTGGAGGACATGAGCCAATCAGCGTTCATCGCCGTGGCCTCTGCTTTGAAGAGCTACGACGGCGAGCAATCCTTGCCCAAGTTCATTTCGCTGATCGCTCAGAGGGCCGCTATTGATGAATACAGGAAGACGCGAGCGGCAAAGAGGTCCGGCGAAGTTAACCTCGACCTGGATTCTGTAGAGGATGCCACCACTACCCTGGAAGAAGCGCCAGAGCTGCAGGACGAACGCCTGGACAAAGCCCGACTCGCTCAAAGACTTCGTTCTGCTCTCAATGAGCTGGAACCACGGTGCAGGGACCTGATCACGCTACGGTATTTTCGGGAGCTTTCGTTCAAGGAAATTGGAGAATCCTTTGGCGTGACGGAAAACACCGCAACGGTCCAGACCCGCAGGTGTCTGGAGTCATTGAGGGAGAAATTCAACCGTGTGCGGCGACGAGGAAGCCTCAGCCCATGAAAAACGATCCGCCTTGCGCATACAGTGACAACGAGGCTCTCCTACTCACCTACTTGGAAGGCCGACTTTCCCCCAGGGAGCAGGCGGAGCTCGAACGTCATCTGACCGGGTGCCCTCGGTGCTCCACAGAACTCCGGGAGCTGAGTGAGATCGTGGGGGCTCTCAGGGACAACAGGGAGGCCTTCTGTCCCGAACCGTGGCAAGTGTACGAGCTCATCCACTATGGAACCGATCCGGAGGGAAGAATAGCAGGACACCTGGACCAATGTCTTTCCTGCAGGGCGCTGGCCGAGCAGTTGAAGAGCGAAGCAGCCCCTCGTATGCCCGCAGCAGTGGCGCGGGAATTGCTGGACCGCACCAGACCTGAGAGATCAGGAGGCGCGCTCGCTGAATCGAGATGGCAAAGCGTAGGGATTCGGTTTTTCACGAAGTTCCGGATACCTGCTCTGGCGGCCGGACTGGCTGCCGCGGTTATTGTGGCTGCGGTGTTGATGCTTCCCTCGAGCATGCCGGAATACGCGGTGGTACTAGGCACCGGGTCCTGGGAAACGGTTCCCAGGCCGAAGGAAGGGATGGCACGCCCTCGGGTAGCAATGGTGATCGTGTTCAAGGGGTTCGATAAGCAGCCCTCCCAAAGCCATATCGATGAGCTCTATAACGCAGCAGCGCCAACAATGTCGGTGTACGAGCGGTACCACATTATCCCACCTGATGCATTCAGAGACAGGTGGAAGAAGGACCCTCTCAGCTCTCCTGACAGACAGTCCCTCGTGCGCTGGTTGCACGAGAAGTTGAATGCATCGAGAGCCGCCATTGTCACAATTTCCCCTGATGGAAAGGAGGTAAGCCTCGAAGTAGACCTGTTGGATACCACCACCGAGACCGTCCTGCAGCACGAGGTTGCTCGAAACGTGCCGCAAGATCTAATCAAGGAAACCGTGCGACGATTGGTCCTCAGTGCGCTCCTTGACTAATAGAAATCACCGTTGTGGGGGAATCCCGCATAATTGGGGGGGAACTCGGTTTCTTTTCAGTTGTCAACCGAGACAAGTGCACGCGTGTCGCGAGACAACGCCGGAGTGTAGATCCTGTACGGCCCCGGTTCGAGGCGCGAGGTGAAGGAGTGTCTGTAGCGTCCGCGTGCGAACAAGCTCGAGGAAAGCAATAGCTTTGACCGGCTCCAGCGTTTGGACTCCCAGAGCCTCTCTGCTATTTGGGGCAGCAAACCGCGTGCGATTTGCTGCCGGCACATTACACGTCCCTTCTCTGAGTACAAGATCCAAAAATTTTCTCAGGCAATCCGGAAAGAATCAGACGGTCTTCTGCCACGGGATGGAGGTATGTCATGTGGAGTGCACGTCTCCCTCTGCGTTACCGAGCGAAATCAAGACTGTGGGTCCTTTTTCGCATATCACCGGCGGTGGCGATGGGGGCGGCTTTTCTCGGTCTGGCCGCACTGGTCCTTTTCTCCTGGCTGGAAGCATCGGCCGCCAGTTCCCAGGAGGTTCAAGCTCCCGCCCTGCAAACAGGCGATCTGCACGCGCTCGTGGTAGGAGTCTCTCAATATAGCCACCCCAAGATCCCCAAGCTCCAGTTCGCCGACAAGGACGCTCAGGCTTTCGGGGAATTTCTCAAGACCCAAGACAAGGTCTTCAAGCACATAAGGGTCACATTTCTTCTTAATGAGCAGGCCACGAAGTCGGAAGTGGAGAAGTTTCTATTTTATACGCTTCCGCGAGCAGGAAAAAACGATACGGTAATCCTGTTTTTCAGCGGCCACGGCGCGTACGATCCCATGAGGCCCAAAGAATTCCTATTCCTGACTCACGATACGGAACCGGATTACTTGCGAGCCACGGCAGTCAAGATGAGCGGACTGGATTTTCTTAACGGAATCGACGCGGAACGGGTGCTAATTATCGCGGACGCGTGCCACGCCGGAGGATTCTCCGACATGAGGGCCAAATCCGTTGGGCCCACGCTTCAGGCATTTCTCTCTGAAGTCCGGAGCTCGTCGGGCCGCGCGATCATAACATCGGGCAAAGAGGAGCAACTCTCCTGGGAGGTCCCGAACCTTTCGAACAGCGTCTTTACCCATAATCTCATCGACGGGCTCAAGGGCAAGGCCGATAAGGATCATGACGGAGTCGTGACCCTCAACGAGGCGTATCAGTACGCGTATAATCAGACCAGGCAGGCCACGAACGGTCATCAGCATCCCCAGTTCGAGGGCAAGGTCGTGGGAGCGTTCCCCCTGTCTCACGTCGGACCACCCGTCCCCACGTCTGAATTGAAAAAGCAGCTTCTGATCGCTGCAAAGGAAGGCAAGGGAGGGGACATCACGCGCCTTCTCAATTTCGGGCTCGACGTGAATACGCGCGATGAGGAGAANAACACTCCGCTAATAATCGCTGCCGCGAACGGCCGNANTGACTGCATAAGAAGACTNCTGGATGTGGGCGCGGATCTNGAGGCCAGGAACCATCAGCGACACTCTGCCTTGAGCGCAGCGTGCGCGGCAGGACATGCAGAAGCGGCTCGTGTTCTGGTCGAGGCCGGCGCGTCCCTCGGAATCAAGGACAGCCAAGGAATGACTCCTCTTGCAGCGGCCTGCGCAGGCGGCCACTTGGAAGTGGTCAAGCTGCTTCTGGCGGCCCACGCGGACACAAAAGCCAGAACTCAGACGGGGAAGACCCCGTTAATTCTGGCGTCGAGCGAGGGGAATATCGATGTCGTGAGGCTGCTCATACAAAGTGGCGCACAGGTGGATGCACAGGATTTGGAAGGAGCCACTGCGCTCGCGGAGGCAGCTAGGCACGGTCACGCGGAAATCGTACGCCTGCTCATCGACAAGGGCGGTGTCGTCAATGCAGCGAACGGATCTTTTCTGGACAAGCAACTGGTGCTCGCCACGTTGCTTAACGATCTTGCGCGAGTCAAAGAGCTCATAACCCTCGGCGCATCAGTAGACACGGTGACGGATTCAGGCGATACGGTTCTGGCACTAGCCGCGGGCCTGGGGCACTCGAAGCTGATCGAGTGCTTGCTCCAGAACAGGGGTCGGGTAAACCTGAGAAGCCGGGCCGATAGGACCGCGCTCATGATTGCCGCGCGAAACGGCAGGCTGCGAGTGGCTCAACTCCTCTTGGAGGGGGGAGCATTCGTAGACGCGACGGACAAGGAGGGAAACACTGCACTCGTCGAAGCCGCAGGACAGGGACACAAGCACCTCGTCAAATTTCTCCTTTCCCACAGGGCCGACGTCAACGTGGGAAACGCCCACGGGAAGACCCCTTTGATAGCCGCAGCACAGGCTGGGAATGCAGATGTGGTGAAGCTGTTGATCGCGGCTAAAGCGGAAGTCAACGCCGCGGACCGCGACGGGGATACCGCTCTCATGGTCAGCGCACGCAACGGCCTTACCAAGATCGTGAAGCTTCTTACCGAGGCTGGAGCTCAGGTCAATGCCAGGAACAACAAGGGGGCCACGGCTCTCATGCTCGGTGCTCGCAACGGACATGCGGAAGTCGTGACACAGCTCCTGACCGCGGGTGCGGACGCCCACATTCAGGACTGGGAGGGGAAAACGGCCTTTGTCTTGGCCTCAGAATCAGGCCGCACCGATGTTACCCAAGCTCTAGTGGCCTATCACAGGGCACGGCCCACAGCTCCGTGACAATTGAGCGACTCCGACTTTCTTTCCCGATCTGGAATGAATATCGGCAAACCGCAGCGCGGTGCCGCAGATCAATACTCGTACGGAAGAAAGAGCTTTCTGTGCTCATCCAGGGCAAACCGATCGGTCATGCCTGCGATGTAATCGCATATGATGCGCTCAGGGGGCTCGTTCTCTTCGTGGAGTCGTTTCTGGACTCCCGGAGGAAGCTGAGAAGGTCGCTTCACGTACTCTCGGAAAAGATCTCTGAGGAGTCGATTGGCTTTGTACTGCATTCTCATAATTTTGTGGTGCGTGTAGAACCTTGAATGAAGAAAATGGTTGAGATCCTCTTTCCAACGCTGGAAGGTGGCTGAAAATGTGGCCGCAGGTCTCTCGGCGCTTGCTATGTCCCGTGGAGTCTGAAAATTCCCGTTCGAAAGATTTTCCTCGGTATTCTGCAGTAAGTTCCGGATGAACGTGTCGATGAGCGCGCGGGTTGCCTGGTACCGGAACGTGTCTCTGTCCAGGTGCGGATGGCTCTCCCGAATTTTCCGGGTTACCTCTTTCCAAATTTCCAGGTCCGAAAGATCGTTCTCGTCGAAGAAGCCGGAGCGCAACCCGTCCTCGATGTCGTGGCAATTATAGGCGATTTCATCGGCAAGATTGACGATCTGTGCTTCAAGCGCAGGCTGAGGGTCTGACGCGAAATCCTTCAGGATCTCGGCCGGGACCCTGTCGTACACCGTTGAATGCCTGATGATGCCGGCACGCGTCTCGTAGGTCAGGTTGAGCCCCGGAAAATCGGGGTACCGATCCTCCAGGCGATCGACCACTCGGAGAGACTGGCAGTTGTGCTCAAACCCCCCGTGGTCTGCCATCAATGCATGGAGTGCATGTTCGCCGGCGTGCCCGAAGGGCGTATGGCCGAGGTCGTGGGCCAGTGCGATGGCGTGAGTCAAGTCTTCGTTTGCCCCGAGGTACTGGGCCATGCTCCGGGCTATTTGGGCCACCTCCAGGCTATGGGTAAGCCGCGTCCGGTAATGATCTCCCTCATAGTACGCGAAGACCTGGGTCTTGTATTCCAGCCTGCGGAAAGCCTTTGAGTGGATGATTCTGTCTCGATCCCGCTGAAACGCGGTTCGATAGGGGCACTCGTCTTCGGGATACACTCGGCCTCTCGTGTTTTCTGCCAACAAAGCATACGGGGCCAGAAACATCCGCTCTCTGTATTCCTGTTTGGCACGATCTACGATCATGGCGATCCTGCCTCATTTTTATGCACACGGCTGCAATTTGGGTCCCTGGGAGCACATTGGGTCCCTGCTGCTTCGCTCAGCGGACCGATGGAGGCGAAGGGTTAATTTGCTCGGGACCCGATCGCACCGGGGCCTCCCCGCTGAAAGGTCTCTGCCCTGAAGGTCCCGGAAGCATGAGGTTCACGAAGAGCGCGAAGAATGCCACCACAGCGACCGAGACCGCTACCCAAAGGAGGATTCTTCTTTTTCGCGGCGCAGGATTCCTGTTTTTTTTCGCTATCGGTCGCTCTGCGGGAAACCGGAAATCATGGAACGCGTCCTCGGGCAGGGTTGCGTCTTCGTGATTCGGTTGCTCCGGCTGGCGAGAGACAGGAGGTTCAGCCGCTCCGGCAAAGTGGGGAGGGGGGATGTTCGACGGGTCGGACGTTGCAGGGACCGGCTTCGTTTCCCGGACCACTTCCACGTCCCGTGCAGGAACATAGCCGACCTCATCGCAATGTGGGCATCGCACCTTGACTCCGCCACCGTTCGGGATCCGGGCTTCATCGACTCTCATGAGTCCCTTACAGTGAGAACACTTGATGACCATCTTCGGCAAACCTTCGAGGCTACGAATTTTGCGTCGTTCCTCAGCATGTCCGAGAGGAGCCTATCCCACGCCGAGGGGTGTGTCAATCGCTGTCTCCCGTACAACGTTCCCATTCAATGAGGGGTGGGAGAGGACCTCTCGTCGTTCGGACCGAGCTCCAGGAAAAGCAGCGTTCCCCCCGCGGCAGCAGCGGGCAGGAGCAGAACGTTGACCAAGGGGATAGAGGCAGTAAGAGCAACTCCCAAGCCGAATCCGAGAGACGAGCGCAGGTGAGTACGGATGAACTTGCGCTTCTCGGCAAATGAATACCGTCGTCTGTCCATGGAGCATCCCAGAAATTCATAGGCAAACATGTACGAAGAGAGGAGAGTCCCGATGGCTGCAAAGAGCATGTGTCCAACCACGGGGATCAGGAGCAGCGGGAGGCTCACCACGAGCACGCCGATGTATGTCCCGAGTATCGCGAGGGAATGCCCGATCCCTCGCGCAGAATCCCTCAGCAAGCCTGTGACGGAGAATGGGGTGTCCTGAAATATCCCCCTGACCAAAGATTCTGTCTTTTCCGAGATGAGCTCATTAAACGGCGCTGCTATCGCGGTTGCGAGCAGGCTGAACAGGAAGAGCACAAGGACGAGAAGAAGAATGGTAACCATCACGGCAGCCACATAGTACAGGACTTGCCAATACCACGCTTCTGCCGCAAACGGGCTCATCAGTCTAAGAAAGAGCCAGTACGCCACAGCGTATGCGACAGCCAACACTACAATGCTTATGGCCAGCGGTGCGGCGGCATACTTCCACAGTATGCGGTGAGCCCGGATGAAGAGCGCTCCCTTTACCACGTAAAGCGGGGCCGGAACCAACCCACCGCCCCATTGCTCAGTCAGTGATTCATACGAGCTCTCCGCCATGGCTCCCGCTATTCATTCCGCTTGATCAAGTCGACAACTTCTTTGTCATTGGGAAATCGACCGAGCTCCTTTTTCGAGAAGACCTTTTTTCCCCCGTATTCGATCTCGAACACTCCCCCCGAAGACGCGATGAGCTCTGAATGAATTCCCAGCTCACGATTCAATTCTTCCGCCAGACCGACGGCTCTAGGTTTGTAATTTCAGGCCTGGCAATAGGTGATCTTGCAGATACCCGTACCCATGATTGATTGACCTCCCGTTCCAAAGTCCGTGCTCCTGCCGGAAACGACCACGTTTCGGCCCTCAGCCTACTCGTTCGCAGGCGCTTATCCCGACAGCCGAATCGATTATACCGTGTACGGGATGTGTCAGGCAAGCAAGGCGAACCACATCGCGCAGCGGTGAATGTTGCCGCGACCGCGACGGAAACGCGATTGCGTGGAAAGCCCGCGCTTTCACTGCTCTTCATGATAATCTTCTTCCGCATTCACCTGCCAAATGTTTTCCTTGTCCGACACATTCGCGCGTATGTTTTCTACGGCAACCATAGCGGTTAACATAGAGTGGTCCATATTGTTGTATCTGTGCATACCGTTCCGGCCGATGAGGAAAAGATTTTCGAACCCATCGAGGTACCGCTTCACAACGGGGAACTGCCAGAAGCTCCCCGCATACGTCGGATAGGTCTTGGGCATCCTTATTACCGTGGCATCCAAGACGTCCCTCCGATCGACCATATGGATTTTCGCCAGCTCTCCAACGACAAACTCGATCATCTCACCATCGGTCATGCTCCAGAGGCTGTCGCCCTCGTTCGCGAAATATTCCAATCCCAGCCACACCGTGCTCGAATCCGAGACCAGATAGGGGCTCCAATTATTGAACACCTGTATGCGCCCCATCTTCACATTGGGCTCTTGTACGTATATCCAGTTATCCGGAATTATGTTGTTTACGGTCTTCCGATTTGTGGTGTTTGGGATTTTCAACGCCTTGACCAGAACCCCTATGGTGATGAAGTCTCGGTAGATCAGTTGCGAAGCAACAGTTGCAACAGAATGTGGCGGTGACGGTCGCAACGATTCCACCAAGTCCTTGACCGGCATAGTGGAAAAAAAGTAATCCGCTCGCTGCGAAATAACGTGGCCGGTGCATTCGTCTTTGATTAGCGCCTCGACGATTCTCCCACGTTCTGCTCTCAGACCGATAACTTTGTGTTGTTTGAGCACCCGCCCCCCGTGAGCAGTAACAGCATTTGCCACCTCTTCCCACATCTGACCCGGTCCGAGCTTGGGGTAGAAGAACCGCTCCACGAGAGAAGTCTCGACACGCCTCACATCGGCTGAGCCGCCTTTTCCCATGAGATTCCGCGCGGCATGGGTCAAGGTTCTTGCGACCGAAAGGCCTTTGACCCGCTGCGCACCCCAGTCGGGCTGAATCTCTCTGCATGGCATTCCCCAAACCTTCTCAGTGTAATCTTTGAAGAAAATTCTGTACAGCTCAGAGCCGAATCTGTTGATGAAGAAGTCCTCCAGAGAGAGCTCCTTTTTTCTCGGGAATAGTTGCGCGTGGAGATAGCTGAAGCCTATCCTGGTTATTCGGTTGATTCCCAGGTTGAGCAAGAGATTGGCATCCAATCTGATGGGGTAATCAAAGAACTTATCGGAGTAGAAGATCCGTGAGACTCTGTCACGTTGAAGCATCACACGGTCTTCTCGTTCCGGGTCCGGCGCTGGAAGAGCCACGGTCTTCCTCGACGCGATGTCCCGTCGCAGTCTCTGACCGCTGGCCCATGTCAGCCGACCCAACACCAAGTCGTCTCGGGCGGGATTGCCCTGGAGAGGCAGGATGTTCAACCACCAGTCCGTAATACGTCTTGATTTTGAAAAGAACCGATGCCCCCCAATGTCCATCCTGTTTCCCCGGTAGACCACCGTTTTGGACAGCCCCCCGATGTCTCCACTCATTTCGAAAACGATTGGTTTGATGTCGGTCTTATCGAGGAGCTCGTACGCTGCGGTCAGACCGGCTGGCCCAGCTCCGATAATCAGTGCGGTCTTAGTTGGCGTCACGACCGTTCTCCCGAGTGATTTCGGCCGAGCTTTCGGTTTCCTTGAGCAGGCGTTCCAAATTGCCTCTGGCCCTCGAATCGTTTGGCTTCAGCTCGACGGCCCGCCTCAGATGGTTCTCTGCTTCGGAAAGCCGACCTAGTCGGTGGAGAATGACTCCCGCAGCGTTGTTGCTTTCTGCATGATCCGGAGCTATTCTGCATGCTTCCTGGAACACTTCCAGGGCTTCCGGGACACGCTTCTGTTCGAGAAGGGACGAGCCAAGATTGTACAGCGCATGCACCCGGGTCGTTCGCTCGACTCCATGCTCCCGGTCCGGGAAACGGGTCACCACGTCCTGCCAGAACGCAACTCTGTCGCGCCAGAGCTCGGCCAGGCTGAACGTTTCGCCTGCAATCAAACCAACGTACACACCGCCGCAAATCCCCAGAACCATGCAAGCGGCTTTACCGGCCCTTCTCCAATGAGCCACTGCATTGAAGGCCCGGGGCACGCAGTCTGCAGCGAGGATCAGGATGCCGACCATCGGGATGATCGGTCTGTACCCGAAGTACGCGTACTCCGGCACGAGCAGAGATTCTGGCAACAGAGCAACCGCATAGAATAGCAAGCCGAATCCCCAGACGGGACGCTTCCAAAGCAGGGCGAGGCCGACAGGCACGAGAACGGCGACTCCGAGAACCGCGATTGCTGTGGTCGGAGGATCCGTGAGGGAAGAGGAGATGACCTGCGGGAGGACGAGCTGAGCTCGCGAGGGAATGGGCGCCACGATGAGAGACAGATAGAAGAAGAACATCCGACTCTGAGTCAAGAGAACCTGTTTGAGGGTCAACCCCGCGGATTCATAGTAATGCGAAACCATGGCGAGAATCCCCCCGGTCATTTTCGCATCCCCATACGGATGCTCGAGCAAAGACAGGCCAAGGACCGAGAGGGCAGCCACAAGCGCGAAAACGCTTCCTCGTTTGAGCAGCGAGCCCCATGTGGGAGAGAAGAACGCAATCTCAGCGAGGATCAGCACCGCAGGCAGGGAAATGCTGTTCTCTTTGCTGAAAAGAGCCGCCTCGAACAGCAAGAGGCAAATCGCGTATCCCGCAACCTTGCTGGAAACTCTGCCCAAACGGGTGGCTAGGTACGCGACCAAGGAGGACACATAGAACATGCTCGCCAGGAGGGCGGCGCGCTGCCAAATGTATAACGTTCCCCACGTGAGAATGGGATGGATGACGAAAACGATGCCAGCGGCAATGCTCGCTCCCATATGCTGCCAACGGTCTCCCTGCGGCGAAATCCCGAGGATCGTATACACGAGCACGGTTATGACCACGCCCGTCATCGCGAGCATGACGAGATTTGTCAGGCGAAACCAGAACGGGTCCATCCCTGAATAAAGATAATTCCCGTAGAACGAAAGTATCGTTATGGGTCGCTGAGGATACGTCCCCAGGACCTCAATCACCCGTCCTTTCGCGTACACGTCTTCTTTGGCCAGGATATGCGCTCGGCTGTCGTAGTACATCTCAGCGTTCAGAGCTGGGCGATATAGCACGCACGCCACCACAAAGAACGCGAGAAAAAGCCCGACGAGCAAAATCGCGGTCCGAAGAAGGCTGCCCTGAACAATTTTCCTGTCAAGTCTCGATTCGTCCATTGCCGTGCAAGCTCCCTCTCACGGATCAGACTAGGGCACTGGTTCCCGACGCCCGGTCCAGCAAAACGCTCTTTGAAGAATCATTCCCCTCGTAAGCGCATCTATAAGGACAAGACAACGTGACCTGCCGATTCGAGAGAAGTAAAGAAGCTGTTGCTCGAGAAGGAGGAGTATGTACCATGGATAGCCAGGAAAGACCCTTGACTCAGCAAAGGAGCACAGGACCTACGTACACCAGAATGCGGTGTTGTGCAAATGGTTCGTGCAGAGGATTTGAATCTTGGACCGAAGTTGGCGAATGCTATTCGGCAGGAGGGCGTTTGACGAGGGACTGCTCAACGTGCAAATAAGCGAGGCCGATCACATGTGTTGAAAATCGCGCGTGCCGTGGGAGGAGTGTTGGTGCGCCCTCGTAGGGCGCCATGTGTTTTCCGCCTGACATGGATGAGGATAGCGTTCAAGAATACCAGCAAGGATAGGATCGGCCAGAGCTTCGGGATAGCCGCTGTCGCGGGATAAGAATTAGGGTAAAACGGGCATCTCGCCCGTTTATCTTTAGGGATGACGGGCAAGGTGAAACTGTATCAAACGCGTCCTGTCCTCACCGAAGGTTCAAGAGAAGAGTATGAGCAAGATGCCGGCGCTACGTGAATCTCGCGCCGAGGACTATGGATAGGGGCGGGTATGAAACCCGCTCCCTTCACTACTGCTTATCGGTCCCCGCC
>Ga0067045_1028394_pt1 | contig 34543 bp, 27 predicted proteins | sample TerdegcTABiofilm_FD_59184 | JGI IMG/M metagenome (GOLD analysis project Ga0067045, IMG submission 59184) | Combined Assembly of (Gp0054472, Gp0054536) Wastewater bioreactor microbial communities from Singapore -Terephthalate degrading...
CAGGACTTACTATTAGTATTCGTTGTACCACCTGTCGTAGTTTTAACTCTTTAATGAGTAGCCCCGCCATTATGGTTTTTCCGGCTCCAGGGTCATCGGCTATTAAAAATCGTATCTGTGGATATGTTAATATATACCCATACACAGCTTCAATCTGATGCGGTAGCGGGTCAACCTTTGAAATGTTTACTGCTAATAAAGGATCATACATGGAAGCATAGCGGTATCGCAGGGCTTCAATAGCCAAAAAAACTTTCCATCCTTCACTAAATGTCATTATATTATGGGAAATAATATTAATATCTGCTAATTCATCTTTAGGTATTACCTGATCAACGTGTTCTCCTGTTCTTTTTAACTGACCAACAATATGGACATACCCATCTAAATATTCTACAAGTTTTACTATAACTGGTTCTGGCCAGCGTGGTGAAGTTATCAAATCATCTTTTTTAATATCAGGTTGAGGCATATACATGACCACATTCTTACGGTATTATTGTAGATTGTCATTACATTAGAAAATCTTATCAATAAAGAATGTAAACTGTTCAATACATTGTCAATTAAAATTATACTATAAATCTATAATGATTATTTTACGTTCTGTAAATGCACAATATACATAGTATGCAAACTTCGTTTTACAGGAAAAACTGTTTTGGTTTGGTCTTCCAGATAAGAAACATTGCAATTACATATTACTTTTATTTAATAAACATAAATATACACCAATGACATATATTGTCCCTTTTTAAAATATTTAGTAATATTACCAAATTTTATATTTCACAAAATCCTTTTCATATAGAAATTATTATTGTATTATTGTAATATATATTATAATAATGCACAAAAATGATATGGGGGTTGCCGTTGTATGACACATCCTGAAGTTGTGCAAAAATATAAGCTCAAAAATCATGTGCGGATTGTAACCGCAGCATCATTGTTTGATGGGCATGATGCTTCCATTAATATTTTCCGGCGCATCATGATTGGAACAGGTGCCGAAGTCATTCACCTTGGTCATAACCGGTCAGTGTGGGAAATTGTAAAAAGCGCACTGGAAGAGGATGTTCAGGCAATTGCGGTTACCTCATACCAGGGTGGTCACGTTGAGTTTTTACAGTATATGTATGATTTACTCAAAGAACACAATGCAAACTCAATTAAAATCTTTGCAGGTGGTGGGGGCACAATTTTGCCTCATGAAATTAAAGAGCTTGAAGCATACGGTATTTGCAAAATCTATTCGCCTGATGATGGCAGGACAATGGGGCTACAGGGAATGATTAATGACCTGCTTTCCAGAAGTGATTATCCTGTTGGTAATATTAATAATTTTGATATAGAAGGAATTAAAAAAAAGAATATTCGGGCGATAGCAACCGCAATCTCTGCCTGTGAAAATTTTAAGGAGCTTGTAAAAGATGATATTGCTACCGTGCAACAATTAACTGCTGATGATGGCACGCTTGTTGTAGGGATTACCGGAACTGGTGGCAGCGGGAAATCATCACTTATTGATGAACTGGTTCTACGATTTCAACAGTCCAATCCTGATAAAACGATAGCCATACTTTCGGTTGATCCAACCCGGCAAAAAACAGGTGGTGCACTTTTAGGCGATAGAATCCGAATGAATGCTATCTATCACCCCAATGTATATATGCGCTCACTTGCAACACGTGGCTCAAAGACTTCTGTTTCAAACACTATTAGCGATGCACTACACATTATGAAACTGGCAGGGTATGATTTGATTCTACTTGAAACATCAGGTATTGGACAGGCACAGACCGATGTGCTGGAATACAGCGATATATCCATGTATGTTATGACACCCGAGTATGGTGCAGCAACACAACTGGAAAAAATTGATATGCTTGATTATGCCGATATTGTGGTCATCAATAAATTTGATAAACTGGGAGCGCTGGATGCATTGCGTGATGTAAAAAAACAGGTGCAGCGTAACAAAGAAGCCTTTGATATTTCACCTGATGAAATGCCGGTGTTTGGAACTATCGCAAGTCAATTTAATGATGATGGCGTCAATGTATTATTCAATCATTTAATACATACAATAAACGCAAAAAGTAAAACACAATTTGCAGTATATACTGCAGATAAACAAAAAAAAGACATTCTGTATATAGTTCCACCCGAACGTAGCCGGTATCTTTCTGAAATTGCTGAAACAATACGAAAATACAATACCAGAACAAAAGAAGAATCACTAAAAGCACAATATTGTTTCAGTTTAAAAAACAGTATTGAATATTATGAACAGCATGGTGGTGATGCAAAAATTTTGAAAGATCTACATCAAAAGTATAACGAAGCATATTCGTCATTAGATGAAGAAAGTAAAAAGATTTTACAGCAATGGGAAGATAAAAAGAACAATTATCAGGGTGAATATTATACATACAAAGTACGCGGTAGAGAAATTAAGGTAAAGGCTTTTACACAGTCACTATCGCACACAAAAATTCCAAAAGTGTGTATGCCAAAATTTAAAAACTGGGGGGATATCATTGAATGGAGTATGCAGGAAAATGTGCCGGGTGAATTTCCATACACTGCTGGCGTATATCCTTTTAAACGTGAAGATGAAAATCCCACCCGTATGTTTGCTGGAGAAGGCATTGCTGAGCGCACCAATAAACGATTTCATTATCTTTCGTATAATATGCCGGCGGTGCGTCTTTCAACTGCATTTGATTCAGTTACATTATATGGTTGTAATCCTGATAAGCGTCCTGATATCTATGGCAAAATTGGCAATTCAGGTGTATCGATTTCAACAGTCGATGATGTAAAACGTTTATATTCAGGATTTAAGCTGACTGATCCCAATACATCGGTAAGTATGACTATTAATGGGCCTGCACCAATTATGGCTGCATATTTTTTTAATGCCGCAATAGATCAGGAATGTGAATTATATATTCAGCAAAATGGCTTAACAGATGAAGTAAAAAGAAAAATACAGGAATTATATCAAAAGCGTAATGCTACACCACCAGTATATAGAGCAGCACAATTGCCTGATGGACACAATGGATTGGGGCTACTGCTTCTGGGTATTCCCGGAGATATGGTTGTACCAGCTGAAGTATACCACAACATTAAGAATCATACACTCAGGACCGTGCGTGGCACTGTACAGGCTGACATACTGAAAGAGGAACAGGCACAGAATACCTGTATATTTTCAGTTGACTTTGCTTTAAAACTTATGGGTGATATGCAGGAATATTTTGTTAAACATAAGATCAATAATTTTTATTCAGTTTCTATTTCTGGATATCATATTGCCGAAGCAGGTGCAAATCCAATAACGCAATTAGCATTTACACTGGCAAATGGTTTTACGTATGTGGAGTACTATTTAGCACGTGGTTTGCATATTGATGATTTTGCTCCCAATTTATCGTTTTTCTTTTCAAATGGGCTTGATCCTGAATATTCTGTTATTGGAAGAGTTGCTCGCAGGATATGGGCAAAAGCCATGAAATATAAATACGGTGTTAATGAGCGCTCACAATTGCTGAAATACCACATACAGACTTCTGGCCGATCCCTGCATTCACAGGAAATTGAATTTAACGATATACGCACCACATTGCAGGCCCTGTATGCAATATACGATAACTGCAACTCACTGCATACTAATTCATATGATGAAGCCATTACCACACCCACTGAAGAATCAGTACGAAGAGCACTAGCAATACAGATGATTATTAATCATGAATATGGACTTGCAAAAAATCAAAATCCACTGCAGGGTTCTTTTATCATTGAAGAATTGACCAATTTAGTTGAAGAAGCTGTTATTGCTGAATTTGACAATATAAGTGCTCGTGGTGGCGTACTGGGTGCTATGGAAACAATGTATCAGCGTAACAAAATACAGGAAGAATCCCTGTATTATGAAAATAAAAAAATGTCAGGAGAGTTGCCTATCATTGGCGTTAATACATTCCTTTCTAAAAACGGAAGTCCTATTCAGATTCCTGATGAAGTGGTACGAGCAACTCCTGAAGAAAAAGATACTCAGCTTGCTTCACTGGAAGCATTTCATGCTGTATGGAAACAGGAATCAACAGTAGCTTTAGAAAAATTAAAAACTACTGTGAAACAACATGAAAATGTGTTTGAAACATTAATGGATGTTGCAAAATATTGTTCATTAGGCCAGTTAACCGGTGCCCTGTATAGCGTTGGTGGTATGTACAGGCGCAGTATGTAAGTTATGGATAATGAACTTATTTGATAAAAACACATACATTCCCTTAGCAGAGCGGATGCGCCCCAAAACTATTGAAGAGTTTGTGGGGCAAAAGCATTTGCTTTCAAAAGGTAAGCTACTGTATTCTATCTTTGAACAAAAGAAAGCTCTTTCGCTTATCCTGTGGGGCGATCCTGGAACCGGCAAAACCACTCTGGCTCATCTCATTGCCAATGCATGCAATATGGATTCATATTTTATAAGCGCTATCTCGGCCGGGGTAGCTGACGTACGTAAGGTTATTGATAAGGGGAAGGCCAATAGAACTGCAGGTGTTCAAACACTCCTTTTTATTGATGAAATTCATCGCTTTAACAAGGCTCAACAGGATGCCGTTCTTGGTGCAGTAGAAAATGGTGACATTGTTCTGATTGGGGCAACAACGGAAAATCCGTCTTTCAGCATCATAGCGCCATTATTGTCACGAACCCGCGTATTGCGGCTGTATCCATTGCAGGAGGATGATTTGCGGGCGATAGTTACTGCAGCAATAGCCAATGACCAGGAACTATCGCACAAAAATATAACGCTTGATGAAGCTGCACTGGATGCGCTGGTACAGCTTGCAATGGGTGATGCCCGACGTGCACTGAATATACTTGAGGCTGCGGCATTTCTGAAAGGGCAGGGCACAATTGATAAGGACACAGTTTTTGAAGCCTACAAAGAACAGAGCATTGCGTATGATAAGGCTGGTGATAAGCATTACGATACTATTTCGGCGTTTATAAAATCATTACGTGGCTCTGACCCCAACGCTGCGGTGTATTACCTGGCACGCATGCTTGTTGCAGGGGAAGACCCTGAGTTTATTGCACGGCGTATGGTAATATTTGCTTCTGAGGATGTAGGGAATGCGTATCCACTGGCGCTTACTGTTGCAACAAGTGGGATGCTGGCTGTGAAAAATGTTGGCTTGCCTGAGTGTGAAATTATACTTGCCCACATGGCAACATTTTTAGCATCATGTCCTAAAAGTAATGCCAGTTACATGGCACTGGTTAATGCCAAAGAAATTGCGTCACGTGATGTACATGAAATTCCGCTCTACCTGCGTAATGCTCCCACACAACTCATGAAGCAGCTGGGATATGCAAAAGGCTATAAATATCCTCACGATTATCCAGGACATTTTGTTGATGAAGAATATCTTCCCAGAGAAATAAAAGATTTGATTTTTTACGCACCTTCTGAAGAAGGGAATGAAAAGAATATAAAAGAACGGCTTACCAGACTGTGGCCAAAAAAGTACAAGAAGGAGAAAGGTGAATGAACGATAACCAAAGATTATTTGAAATTTTATACCAGAAGTCATTTATGTACAGGGACAATCCGCCATTTACACTGGTTAGTGGCAAACAAAGTCCTTATTACTTTGACTGCAAGGCAACAACACTTGATCCTGAAGGTTGTATTTTAGTAGGCAGGTGCATGTTTGAATTAATAAAGGATTTACCAGCTGATGCAATTGGTGGGTTAACATTAGGTGCCGATCCCATTTCACTGTCAACAGCTATGCATGCGTTTTCTCAGGGAAAAGTTTTGTATCCACTAATTGTCAGGAAAGAACCAAAAAAACATGGCACTCAAAAGTGGATAGAAGGCAATACTGCTAATGTAAAAAATGTCATTGCCATTGATGATGTAATCACCACCGGTAGTTCTACCATTACTGCTATTGAGCGACTGACTGAATCAGGGCTTAGCGTCATTGCAGCAGCAGTTATTGTTGACCGCGAAGAAGGTGGACGTGAAGCAATAGAAGAAAAAGGTATTACAGTACTATCGTTATTTAAACGTTCTGATTTTGATAAAAAACGGTTGGAGTAAAATTAAAAGAGGCGGTAGATAACCGCCTCTTTTTTTTAATAATTAAAAATAGTACAACAATCCAACATTAAGTTTTACTATTGTTGTGTCTCTGTCAGCAATGTCATGCCACAAATACCGCAATTCAAGCATAAGCTTCCATGGACCACTTAAATCAAAATCAACACCTAAAAATCCTTCAATACCTGCGTCTGAATCATCATTATTGGTTCTATCATCATCAAAACTGTAGTAGTTCAATGCAGGACCAAAACCTAAGAATGGTGAAAATTGTTTTTTACCCATAAAGAACCAGTACCAGTCTAAATGAATGCCATATACATCAGCATATTCATAATTGTTGTCTTCATTTTCCAGTGACAGGTAATCAATGCCAGGTCTGAACTGCAGATTATTAAATAAAAAAGTACCCATATCAAAAACAATACCAATATTCCATGTGTCATCAAAAACATCTGCATAGTCATCATACATCTTTGAGTAACCACCTTTGATGCCTATGCCAGCAGCAAAAACACTGGAAGCTGTAAAAACTACCAGTAACACAAGTAATATCTTTTTCATATAACCTCCTGAAATAGTTATTTTACAATATATATAGTAAAAGGTTATATAGTTAAAAGTGCAAGTAAAATTTGTGTTATAAAATAAACATTTTAAAACATGAATTTAGTTCTACAAGAAAATATATATATTGCTGAATACATAGAATATATAATTCATTATTTTACAATAAGAAATAATTTTATGAATTATTACTGTTTTTTTTGTAAGTTTTTTAACACTTTTTTTTACCAATGACGGCTTTTGCTTTAATATACAATTTTTCAGCCGAAAGTTCTATTGCCCGATCAATATATTTTGATGCTGCAATATAATCGCCATTTTTGTATGCATATTTTGCCATAAGGTAATTTAAACGGTGAAAGCACATATCAATCTTTGAGGCTTTTTTTAATACATGGAATGCATCGTTATACCTGTGTTTTTTTGCGTAATAATGCGCTAAATCAATATATGCACCAATAAAATTTGGATTGAGTTCTATTGATTGCTTTACAAGCTCAATAGCTTTATCGTAAAATCCCTGTGAAGCCCATTGTAATGCCATTTCATACAGGTCTTCAGATTCAATGTCATCATAATGCTTTGGCATATAGTACCTATCTGAGTTAACATAACAAATTTTATTTTCTGAATTCCACAGGCACCGATGATTTTATATCGATAGTGAATGTATAATAATTATTTGAAAATGCTGATATTTTCAGGCGATAGTTCCCTTTAGTAAGCCTCTTCAGAGGATCAGTATCATCAGTGCAAACAAAGATGTTGCTTTGAAAACGCCAGTTACTATCAAAGTTTTTTGCTATTTCAGAATAGACAGGTTTCAAGGGCTTTTTGGGAAATCGTGAAATATCAACAAGCGAATCTAAAATAAAAGCACAACGCACCCTTTTGCCATTCCTGTCCTGAGCAATGACTGAGATGTCAATACAGCGTGTTTCTTCAAGCAAATCAAAATATACTTCATATGTTGGAGTTTTGTCAATAAGCTCTTTACTTTTAGGAAGATCATATGAATAGGAAATAAATGTATATAACTTTACGCTTTCCCTCTTTATGTTTGCAGTGGAACATGAAGTAAAAAAAACCAGTAAAAATAACAGGAACATAAAAATATTAAAAATTGAAAGCCTATTATGTAATAAATTATTTTTCATAATCAATGAGTGATCATGGATGAATTTGCTATAATAGTATAAAAGCAACAATATACGTAAATAAAAATATAGTGTATAATAATTATCATGATTGCAATAAAAAATGAGTCAAGAATAAAAATAATGTATATAAAATATATTTAAAACCGTGGAACATATAGAGCAATTGTATCTTTGGTAGTTATAAATTTTTCAATTTTTCTTTTTTCTACATTATAAATAAAAAGGCCATTGTAACCCGAACTTAAACCGTTAGTAGCAATAATTAGATGTTCATTATCAAGGGCTTCCATCTTAAAATATATTACTGCTGAAGCATGACCAATATTTAAAATTTGAGAATATGAACCGGGATTCGACAGATAATAAAGATAGTAGTCAAATGGAGAAATTGAACCACTATAAGATAAAGCATATATATGGTTATCATCAGTAACTGCTACATCTATAATGCCATCATCTATTGGACTACTATTATAATTAATACAGATATTATCTTTAACCATAAATATTGAATTATTTGAACCATTATACCAGAAGTAGAATGCATTCCTATTTTTATATCCATTAATATAAGTTCCAGATGTGGTAGGAGCTGGAATAGGACTTGTAACCTGAATAATAGAAGAATCAGATACTGTTGCTATCGCAAAACGTATAGTGCAATAACGTCTGTGCTTGTAATATGTTTTACGATTTTATTATCATCAACATCATAGATAAAAAGACCATTATAACCACTGGTATTACCGGATGATGCTATTACAATGTGCCTGTCATCTAGTGAGTCAATCTGGAAAATGCCATCTGATCCAAATGAGCTTAAAATAGGATAATTGTTATCAGAAATGATGTTTTTAATTGATATGTACCTGTTTCTGTAACAATTGCAAAAACATTGTCATCATCTGTAACTGTTACATCTATAAGTGAATTACCTACAGCAGTAGTTGAATTAATTGTTGTTGTACTAGTGGGTGTAATTCTGAATATTGAATTTACTGTGTTAGTGTACCATAGGTAGAAATAGTTTTTTGTTTTGAATCCTCCAAAGGGATTATTTATAGAAATGCCTAATATAGCGGTAAATATAGGAGTAGTTGGGTTATTCATTGTATAAATATTTACATTGGTGCCATCTGGTTCTACGACATAAATTTCATAATTATTTCCTTTGAATATTCCCAAGGTATTTGTTGGGAAAGATCCAATTGTTGTTAACCATGTAAAAGTTTCAGAGAGTTGATTAATATATAAACTTGTGGTATCAAAACAGACAAATGAATCATTAAATCCTAATACGTTGGGATCGTTTGGGGTTGGAGCTACTGGTGCCCAGGTCTGTAAATCATTTTGTATTAGTATTGTGCTGGATGCATCGTATACTATAATAGATCCTCTCTGGCTAACCGATATTCCACCAGGTGTATTTGTAAATGCTGGTGTGATATTACAGATTTTTAAATAATTAACATTTGCTATAATAAGTTTATAATTAACACCATCATACGAAATTGCGTAGGCTGTTCTTGATTTTCCACTTGCAATGTCATACATGTTCAGACGATCACAGGCAGTTATACTTGATACTACTATAATTGATATCAGTGCTATGAATAATTTTTGTATCATATTATTTATACCATTGTTTAGTTAAAAAAATATTATATAGTAATAATATAGATAATTCAACAATAATTCAATATAAAAATATTTTTTAAACACCATTTATTCATAAACATTATAAAGTAAAATCAAGGTGACCATTTGTGTACTACAGCAGGGAAAAGCGGGAAATAAGAATATCTGTTTACCAATATTGTTATAATTTAATGGTGTATAGTATATATTATTGTAACTGAAATATATCAGTATTGGCAAAATTAAAGTATTTTATAAAAATAATTTTTTTATTGCAATTATTATACTAAATATTATCTTTGAAAGAAATTACAAAATATAAGGATGATTTACATAATGAAAACAAAATATTTAATCGCAACCATGATAGCTGTATTAATTGTTTCTGTAGCAATAGTAATATCTGCTGAACAGAAAAAGAAACCAACCTCTGCACGTGAAATATGCCATAGAAAATGTCAGGAGGAGATGGATAAATGTGTTGAAGAAAAAGGAATTAATCGCATTAAATGTGCAAAACAATATGATGAGTGTATAGATAGCTGTAATGCTTTATTAAATGAATAGTGCAAAAGTAGTATGCATAACATCCCCGGTGTATGTGACGTTTTAACCGAAGTGTAGCGGAGGTGAAAATGTGCCGAAGCGCAAGCAACCAATGTGCGCCGCGTATGACGCCGCGTTATACTAAAGCGGCGTGCATTATCATAGCCAGCCGAAGCAATATAAGTAATGACACTTAGCCTGTCGAAGTGACGTATTGTTGCGTTTTTAAGGAAAGAAATTGAATTCTTACAATCCGAGTTCTTTACAAATACAAAAGGTATATAAATGCATATTCAAGAATAAAGTGCAACACAAAATAGAAAACATGTTGCCTCATACACAGCACACACTTTAAATTGGGCGTCCCAACAACAAAAACTAAAAAGGAGCTATGATGCATTATACTCATATACAATGAGGATAAAGAATTGTCATCAAAACAATGCTTTATACCAAAGGAGTATCTTTACGGGAAATATCGTGTAGATGAGGGAGACATCACGCAACAATAAACAGAGCAATAAGGCTGAATGCAACACATGGATATAATGAGTATTGTTCAAAGCGTTTGTCCATTTCATTTATTTTTACTTCCATTCGTATTATACGATCTCTATCATCTAATGTATAAGGGACCTCCTTTGCATAGGTAGAACCCGCAATAAAAATAATTGATATTAACTATATTATTGGATAACATACTTTCACAAATCTATTCCTCATTTTATAAATATACTTATATTATATTATGCTTTCAATTATATTTTTTTAACTGCAGCAATCATATAAAAGGGCTGACTGATGTAAGCCGCCCTTTTTAACAGAATAAGGTTAATGTACAGTTACTATCGCCTGCATGTTATAAGATCATAGAGGCGCTACAATGAACACACATACCCAAACTCATTATCATACCAGAAGTTGAGGTCAACCATTGTGCAATAGTTATCACCACGTTTTGTAGTCCTGTGATGCGTAAACTCAGCATCATAGATAGTGGAATACGTACTGCCGATACTATCTGAACTAATAAGCTGCTTTTTAAGAATAATACATGATGTCAGGAAAATATCCCTATAATTTTTAAAAATTATAGTTGCACAATTAATGACATGATGAAACTAATTGCATTCTAAACGTGCACAATCAACAATTTTTTTATAATCCAAAATATTAAAAGGTGTTCTTGATGTATTTAGATTCATTGGAAATATTTGGCTTTAAATCCTTTGCCGATAAAACTAAAATTAATTTTGAAAAAGGCGTTACCGCAATCGTTGGCCCAAATGGTTGCGGTAAATCAAATATTGTTGATGCCATAAAGTGGGTACTGGGTGAAAAGCAGGCAAAGAATATCCGTGGCGATAAAATGGAAGATATCATATTTGCTGGCACCGACCAGCGAAAACCTCTGTCATTAGCTGAAGTATCGCTGGTAATTAATAACACCAACCGCATTTTAAATATTGATTCAGATACAGTGACCGTTACGCGAAGAGTGTTCCGTGATGGTGAATCAGAATATATGATAAACAAATCACCAGTGCGTCTTAAAGATATTGAAGAATTGTTTCTTGATACTGGCCTTGGGAAGGCATCATATTCGGTTATGGAGCAGGGTAAGATTGACCTTATACTTTCAACCAGAGCTGAGGACCGCCGATATATCTTTGAAGAAGCTGCTGGAATATCGCGGTTCAAAGTTCAGAAAAAAGAATCATTAAAAAAACTGGAAGATACTACTGTTAACCTTGAACGTCTGAATGATATTATAAAAGAGATTGAACGTGAAAAAGATTTTAAATCAAAACAGGCGGAAAAAACTAAAATATATTTTAGCTTACGTGAAAAATATAAAAAGAATGATATAGCTTTGCAGCTTTTACGTTACAGGGACTTTCAAAAGAAACTGCAAAAGGTTTCTGAAGACCGTCAGCGCATTTTTGATGAACGGGAAGAACTTTCAAAAAAGGTTGCTTTAATTTCATCTGAAAATGAAAATGATGAAAAAAGAAAAAATGATATTCAGTTGCAACTTTTTGAATGGGATAAAAAACTTCATACATATACCGTGAAGGTAGAAGACATAGATGGTAAAACTTCACGCAATAAGCAATTAATACAGCAACAGCAACAGCGAATAGCAACAACAAAGCTGCGTATTCAGGAAATTGAAGAAGCAATTAAAAGGCTTGCTGAAGAAAAAGAAAAAAATATTGAACAAAGCCACACTATAGTAAAAAATATTGCCAGTGATAAAGAACAACTTGAAAACCTTTATGCACATCGAAAAAAGAAAATTCAGAATATCCATAACTATCGCGATACCATTGAACAAAAAAAACATGCCATTAAAGACCTTGAAAGTGAGGTAAAAAAATTACGTGAATCGTTGGAGATAGTTATCAGGCAACTGGTTGATGCCATTGAAAAACGTAAACATGAATTGGAGTCTTCTGAAGCAGAGCGTGAGCTGGTGCGTGAACGCATACATGCTGCATTAACAGGTGCCGAGGAAAACTTACAGAAAGCTTTGCACAACCTTTCGCTCAATCTGGTACATGAAGCAATTGAAGTGTTGCAAAAGATTGATTTTATTGCATTAAAACATGACATACAGCTTTTTGAAAATTATGAGGATGGTTTCAGGTCAATACTGTTTGATAAAACAGGTATCCATGCACAAAAAGAACAACTTGATTCAAGTATTCATAAGGCAAGTGCTGATATTGAACAGTTACGAAATGATATAAGCCAGTTAGAAATAAGTATCCGTAATGAACAGGAAGAGCTTGAAGAAGTTAATAACATGATAACTCGCGTTGAAAAAGATTTATCAAAGAACGAAAATGAAAAAGCATGGATTGATAAGCATATACAAACTATAGAACGGCAGATTGCCGAAGATACCAAACAAAAGACTCACCTGGAAAATGAAATTCAAAAAATTCAGCAGCAGATTGATGAACTCACAAAAGAAATTGAACAGTGGCAGAATAGCCTTGTGGAATTTAATGAAAAAAGCAATGAGTTAAAGCAACAGATCCATGAGCTTGTTGCTAAGCGTGATGAAATAGAAAAACGTATTATTGGCCGTAAACAATCTTCAAAAAAAGATATGGAACAATTGCAGCGATTGGCTGACCGTATCAGTGCACTTGACAAAAACATTGTTGAATTTCAATTCAGGCTAAATTCCATAGAGGAGTATCTCTGGACAGAATATGAAACACGTATTGCTGATACAAAAATACCGGTTGATGAATCAATGTATGAAAGCATAAACAACGAATTGCAGGATATAAAAAGACAAATACAGGAGCTTGGTCCAATTAACAACCTGGCTATTGAAGAATATAAAGATTTAAAGAAGCGCTTTGAATATTATATTGAGCAGAAAAAGGATATAGAAAAAGCACGTGAGGATATACTTTCAGTTATTGCTGATATTAATAAACAATCAGTGGATTTATTTTTACAAACATTTAAAGAAATTCAGAAAAACTTTCAGGAAATATTTAAACAGCTTTTTAATGGCGGTGAAGCTATCATTGAATTGACCGATCCTGAAAATATTTTAGAAAGCGGTATTGAGATTATTGTCCGTCCGCCAGGAAAAAAGAATAAAAACATCAATATGCTTTCGGGTGGTGAGCGTTCAATGATTGCAATAGCTCTATTATTTGCAACGTATATGGTAAAGGCATCACCATTCTGTTTTCTGGATGAGATTGACGCAGCACTTGATGAAGAAAATATTGGGCGCTTTATCAGGCTTGTTCAGAAATTTTCAAAATCAACACAGTTTATCATTGTTACCCATAATAAAAAAACAATGAGTGTGTGTGATTCAATTTTTGGAGTAACAATGGAAGAACCAGGTGTTTCCAAGGTACTATCTGTTAAACTTGAAACAGCGTATGCAATGACAAAGTAAAAAATAAAAAAGGAGCCAGGGTGGAACTTAAACGCCAGTTAGGACTTTATACCGGAATACTTGTTATCATTGCCGATATGATAGGCACCGGAATCTTTATGACCACCGGTAATATTTTAGGCATTACTCAGAACGCCTTCATTGTTATGCTGCTATGGATTATTGGTGGTGTAGTGGCGCTATGTGGTGCCTTAAGCTACAGTGAGTTAGCTACTATATGGCCTGATGCTGGTGGTGAGTATGTGTACCTCAAAAAAATATTTGGTAACCTTCCAGCATTTTTAACAGGATGGGTTTCACTGTTAGTTGGATTTACCGCGCCCGTTGCTACAAGTTCTATGCTACTGGTCCAGTATCTCAATACATTTTTTGTCAATATCAATGCAACTTCCGTCACTGCATACACTGGCAATGTTTTCTGGCAAAAAACTATCGCCTGTGGAATTATTGTGATGTTTGCGTTTACCCATATCATTGGAGTCAGAAAGGGTAGCAATATCCAGAACATACTTACAGTGATAAAAATTGCTATTGTGATTGCGTTTATTGGTGCAGGTTTTTATGTGCTCAATAGTTCCGGGATCAGTCGCCTGTATGCACACTATGGACAACTGGAAATAAAAACCATACCATTTGTTGGATTATCGCTGCTTATGGTGATGTTTGCATATACAGGATGGAATGGTGCAACCTATATTGCAGGAGAAATCACCAATCCCGAAAAAAATCTTCCAAAGATAATGTTCTGGGGAGTAACTATTACTACAATATTATACATCCTGCTGAATGTAGTCTTTTTGATGTCCACAGATGCATCATCTATTATGGGCAAAGATGAAATAGGTGCAATAGCTGCAAAAGCCCTTTTTGGTCCTGAAGCAAGTAATTTTTTCAGCATAACTATCGCTCTGATATTACTATCATCAGTTTCAGCACAGATGATGTTGGGACCGCGTGTTTACTTTGCAATGGCAAAAAATAAAATGATATTTCATTCACTGGCAAAAGTTAATGAACGTTTTGGAACGCTGGTACATGCAATACTATTACAAATGGTGCTGGCAATCATCTATGTGTATTCCGGTAGTGCAATGACACTGGTAATCTATATGGGATTTGCGCTTAATGTATTCCCCGTACTGGCAGTTATAGGACTTATTGTAGCACGTAAAAAATTTCCTGATTTGAAAAGGACATATACCACACCTCTGTATCCGTTAGTACCTTTAACGTACATTATTCTTTCAATCATTATGATGATTGCTGCATTGTGCTGCTGGACAATTACCTCTGCATTTGCAATTGGAGTGTTGCTTTTAGGAATACCTGTTTATTATGTATGGCAAAGAAAAGTTGTCAATCAATAGAGGTTATATATTTTTTTACTTTGAAAATGTAACACATCTGTTTTAATTTAGTAATAATAAACTTATTGTAAACTATTGTAAATAATTGTAAATAATAGATAGATTACGACTATGCAAACCAAACAATACACTCTTACCCCTGCAGCAGGCAAGCGCCTTATTGCTAAAGCTATTGCTGTTATGCCACAGGTGCAGGAAGCATTGCACAACAAAACCATCGTTATCGTTTCAGGTACTACAAACGGCTATGTTGCTGAAGAGCTTTTACAAAGCTTGGGACAGAGTGAAGGTTTTTCTAAGCAGCGTTTTTTCAGAGGTATAACACTTCCGCCACGATATAAGGTAAGTCAATCAGGGAGACTGGAAGATGGTAGAACATTTTCTGCTGATGTTGTAATAGAAAAGGGAAAATGGATAAAAGATAAATCATTATTTGAAGTAATAAATGATTTGCAGGAAGGTGATATTATTTTCAAAGGAGCAAATGCAGTAAACATTGATACCAAACAGGCTGCAGTGCTTATAGGTCATGCGCAAGCAGGCACTATTGGTGTTATCATGCAGGCAGTTGCTGGTCGCAGAGTCAAATTATTTATCCCTGTTGGATTGGAAAAAAGAATATCAGGAAATATAAATGAGCTTGCACAGCTTATCAATTCACCGCAAACCAAAGGAATACGCTATTTCCCGGTAACAGGCACTATTATAACAGAACTTGAGTCTATCCATATACTTACGGGATGTCATGCTGTGTTTTTTGCAGCAGGGGGAGTAAGTGGTGCTGAAGGTTGTGTATGGTTAGCTGTTACAGGTACAGAAGAGCAAATACGAAAAGCTGATGAAGTTATAGAGACAGTCAGATATGAGAATAATTTTGTAATCTAAAAACAATCAAAATAAACCCCATTACAATCAATATCACTAGCGAATACATCCCAAAAAACGGAAGCAATACAAAAGGTGTTATCAATGCACCACATAATGCACCACTGTGATCGGCAGCATCAAGAGTTGAAGCTAAAAGCTGTATATCATTGGTTTGTCTGTTAAGTAATAGTGGTATAAAAGAACCGGTAGTTGCTGCAATGAGTATAATTGAAACATACAATAGTGTTGGGTTATTGTAGATAGTAAAACAAAATAACATCACTAAGCCAGTAATTAATACCATAATCCTTGTAATAAAAAAATCTTTTTGTGTAAATGTGGATGCACTGCCTATTGCTAATCCTAACATAAACAATGCATTACAAAGAGCAATTTTATAATACAAAACACCAAACACATTTTGATACGCAATAAGTGCAATGATCATTGCTGCCATGCTGATAAATCCGCTTACAAATATTATGCTGCCAAAAATTATGTGTTGAGTTCCCCGTGAATTGAAATACCATAAACTTAAAATTACTATTATTATTAACAAAAGTATCATCAACAAAGGATTGGTAATAATACGTTCTGCTTCTGAACTGGATTGTTTTAATGAATTAGCTAAATATTCAAAGTATCCTTTTGGTAAAAGGTCACTGTTTATGATATGTTCAGATTGTAATTGTTTTGCAAGATATTCCTGTTGCGATTCCTGAAAATACATTTTAAATTCCTGGGGACTAAAGCCCGGAACAAGAATGCGTATTGTTTTTGAAATAGGAGATGCTGAAAAATTCTTTAAATATTGTGACAGATAGTTACTGGTATCAGTATCACGGTTGTAATTAAATCCAATACAGTAAATAGTATCCCCTGCTGAAATAAGTGATGAAGGGAATACTTGCCTGAAGCTATTTATAACTGATGCAACATATCTCCTAAGAAAAGGATTCATAATATTGGCAAAGCCTTCAATCTGGATAATACACACACCATTATGTGTTAAATGTAGTTTACAGTCTTTAAAAAATTCTACTGTATATAACCGGTTATGCATAATGCTGTCAGGGGGTGGTGGCAAAATGATGACAGCATTATATATTTTGCCTGTTGATTTTAAGTAATTGCGTGTATCGTCATAGTAAACATTTAAAAATTGTGAGGGAAAGTCTGGATATATTGAAATTATTTTTTGCTGTACAATATTCCACATCACCGGGTCAACAGTAACATGGTCAATAGAAGCACCTGCATATGCAAAAACGTAATGCAGGAAGGCAGTATCTCCTGAAATGAGGATATCTGTATCTTTTAACACAGAGCCCGTGGAAAGTAATGCGTGAATTATCGGTCGTACCTGGTAGTCGTCTGGAAATTGTGCATACAGGTTATTGTTTCCATACAGTGCAATGGTGTCACCAACACCTGCAACAAACATCATCTGGTAGGGGGTACGTCTATATTCAAGTAATGTACCAGGATGATTGGCAGCAAATGACAGTGATAGCAGTTTCTTCTCAACGTATGATGAGTAAGCTATTGCAAAGGCAACAATAACCATAGCAATAACTATCGCCAAACGCTTGATTCTTTGTTGTACAACAGTGAATGAAATAATGCAGGCAATGATGAAAAGAATGAGTGTGGTTCCCAATGGGTTAATTTTTTGTATGATTAAAAATGTAAATGCTATTCCACCAGTAAATGCGCCAAGTGATTCAAGTAAAAATACTACAGTTCCGGGATTGTTAATTGTTAAACGTGAGCATGCATTAACTAAAACTGGAAAGATATATCCAGTAATAAAGCATTGCGGTAAAAGACACACCACTGCAATAATAAGTTCCACTTCAAGTGGGTAAAATGAATCATACGTGTGATAGAATATAGGTGTACAATATAGCAGTATAAGCGAAATACATACTAAGCTCGGATGAAGTAAAATGTTATGGGCAATACTGCTGAATTGATGCGCTTGTATTTTTTTGCTTATGGCTGCACCAGCGGAGATACCAGCAAACCACAACACCATAATGATACCAATAGATAGTTCATTGCCTCTGAAAAACATGAGTAATTCACGAATCATAATTGCCTGGGCAATGCTAGCTGAAACGCCAATGAAGAATGTAGATATATATAAAAATATACGGTTGTATTTCATAGTGTCCATATACCAGGGATTGCAGTATTGCAGTACGGACATTTCCCTGATTTGAGTTTGTTTGTTGTTGTATAAAAACCGCTTCGTTCTATAACAGGTTTGCCACAGTTATGGCAATAGGTATTGTTGGCGCTATGCCCTGGGACGTTGCCTATATATACATATTTAAGTCCTTCCGCAAGAGCAATTTCTCTGCACCGTTCAAGAGTTGATACTGGGGTAGGCGGAATATTTTTTAATTTATATATTGGATAAAACCGTGTGAAGTGCAGGGGTGTTGTGCTGTCACAATGAGTTTTAATAAAGCGAGCCATTGCCCTGATATCATCAGGATTGTCATTTAATGTGGGAATAACAAGATTTACCAGTTCAAGCCATACATTTTTTTTCTTAGCCAGTTCAATATTTGAAAGTACTGGCGATAGATTCCCACCACATATTTCAGAATAAAATTTCTGTGAATATGCTTTGAAATCAATCTTGATGGCATTGAGCAACGGATATAACATCTCGCTGGCATGTTTATTGAGATAACCATTAGAAATGATGACACAGGATATGTTGTTTTTTTTTGCTACCTGTACAGTGTCGTAGATGTATTCATACTGAATTGATGGTTCGTTATATGTAAAGGCAATGACTGGCGTCTTGTGTTCTTTAGCCTGCTTTACAAGCTGAACAGGGGTTATATACTGGCTGTCAAGTTCTTCAGGCTGTGACTGTGAAAGCTGCCAGTTCTGGCAAAATTTGCAGCTAAAATTACAGCCAGCGGTTGCAACTGACAATGCATCATTGCCTGGCAAAAAATGATACAATGGCTTTTTTTCAATTGGGTCTATGTGATATGCAGCAATACGTCCATATACCAGGCTGTATAGTTTACCATCCATGCACTGTCGGACTTTGCATAAACCCCTTGTGCCGTTTGTTAGCATGCATTGATTGGGACACAGGTTACACTGCACAGTTTGCGCATCAATTTTTTTCCAGTGTAAAGCCTGGCGATAGTTACTGGCAATAACATCTTCTGGCAGGAATGGAATAACTGAGCCAACCACAAGCGCTTGCATTGAATATAAACAGCTATGTAAAAATTGTTTACGAGTAACAGATCTCATATTTACAATCCAGATTCTTATTGGATAGAACCAATGTTACATTAAAAACATCATAAAATGTTATTTCATGATTTCATTTTCACTGAAAATTGCAGCAGTAAACGTGTACATTGTTACAGAGTCATATTCAAATGGATAAATTCCTGCCTTTTCACACGTGTGCTGAAAAAATTGCTGTTTTGTTAAACCATATTCTGTTGCTACCTGTGGAAGTAAAACACCCCGCCTGTTGCCTTTTACAACAATAAGGCCATCAGTTCCCAGACGCAATTCATCCAGTGATGCAATTGGTTTATATGGCGATAACACAGATATTTCAATATGTATTTTTTTATATTCATCTTTTGTAAGTGGTTTAAAGCGTGGATCTTCAAAAGCAGCATGTGCAGCACACTCAATAACGGTTTGATAAAGAGGTTTTACTGGATCAATATAACCAATACAACCCCTAAGATTACCATTAATAGTTAATGTAACAAAGGCACCTGCGTTTTGTTTACAGTGTTCAGGGATTGTTCCTTTATATTCTACTAATGTTTTATTCTTCAGCATGGTTTCAATGGATTGACGAGCTAATGAAAGCAAAAATTTTTTATCTTCACTGGATATATTACAGGAACTATCGCCCAATGTGGTTGTGCTTATGATATTAATTTCACCTGTTAGTACTACAGCTGCATAGCTTACCGTGTTATCGTAGTCGCCAGTAATGTTAGCTGACGTTGCATACGCTACTAATTCTTTTGTATGTACCTTTGACAATAATAACAGCCCTAACACAATTGCATTATGACCACATATGGTAATGCCTGTTGACTGGCAGTAACTATAAAATTTTTCAGTGTTTTTTGAAAGTATATAATCAATTGCTTTCATATCATCACGCTTGATGTATTCCATACGCGTATCTGGTTGCAGCTTGTAGTAGGGAGCATAGCTAAATCGTTGGCCATGGTGGGTAAAATCGCTGCTTATGACAAATAGTGGCTTTTTATAGTGCGCTATGGCCTGTAATAATTGCGTAGCTGCCTGTCTGGCTTGCTGTATTGTTACATTGCCTGCAAGCACAGGAAGGATGGGGATCCCAGGGAAATAATGCTGAATAAACGGCAATTGAATTTCAATAGAATGTTCGGGTTCAAAGGCATTGTTGTTAAGCGTAAAAGTATTGTTTTGGGTCAATGTGTGTATTACTTTTTGTTCAACAGTAACAACACCTAAGGGAGTTTTGATAGCATCATAAACGGGAAGGGCAAATCCAGTAAAATATTCGTAGTGAGATGGTCCTATGATGACAATAATATCAGGTTTATAGCTTGCTATAGCACTATAAGCTTTTGCAGCAACATGAGCACTGTAGATATAGCCTGCATGAGGAACTATTATGAGTGGAATGTGTGATATGTGCTGTGATGGATGTGTTGAGGATGAAACGTATTTTAAAAGTTCATTTTTATCGGAAGGATACCATGAGCCTGCTAATTTAGATTGTTTGGTAATGCTATAGCTTTCAGTGCATTGTAAAGAAAAAAGTAATATAAGTACTGCTATTACTGTTATACGATTCATGTTGATAAAATAAAATATTATTTTTTAATTGTCAATTTGAAATATGAAATAATAGTATAAGAATTAAGTATAAATTCATAAAATATTTTTTAGTGTAAAGTAATGTATAAAATATCGCCGCTGTTTTTAACTATAAAAATAAAATCTAAATTTTATATAGTGGAGGTTTCTTTCTATGAGCAAAAAAATATTGGTTTTTGTTTTTTTCTTTAACATAGTTTCTATCATGTATTGCAATGATAATAATAAATCGGGATTGCTTAGAGATCAACATGGAAAATATATACGTCCTATACCTGAACCAGGAAAAACAATAACTAAGCAAATTGAAATTAAACAGGAAACAGATTTATTAAATAGTTCGGGATTTTTGAATATATCCGGATGGGCAAGAAAACCATTGGTAATATTTAATGAGAAGAATATTAAAGCTGATAAAAAAAGAATTAAAAAATGGGAGCATTACACTTTTTATAATAAAAACTACTGTGGTGGCATAACAATATCAGATATTGCTACTGTTGGTATGGGAAGCATTGAATTATTTGATGTTAAAAACAACAAGCAAATTGCTAATATAACATTAATGGTTCGCCCTGGTGAAATACAATTTCCAACTAATACATATGATATCCTTGAATTTAAAAAGGGAAATTCATCAGTAATAATAAAAAAGATTAACAATCAACGAATTGCACAATTTTATTTTGATAATGGGAATAAAGAAAATATTATTTCAGGAACATTAACATTTACCCAACATGGTGAAGAGGCGCTTGCTATTATTACACCGTTCAGTGAACAGAATTTATTTTTTTATGAGTACAAAGTTCCCAATTTATCAGTTAAAGGAAACATTACAATTGGGGATAAAAACTATAATTTCAATGATAAAGATACATTTGGTGTACTTGATTGGGGTCGTGGTGCCTGGCCACCTATTAATCAATGGCTATGGGCAGCAGGTGGTGGTTTTATAAAAGGGAAATTATTTAGTTTTAATTTGGGTTATGGATTTGGAGATAAGCATAAAGCTACTGAAAATGGTATTGTGTATAATGGTAAAGTACACAAATTAAATCAAGTGATATGGCATTATGATATTACTAATTATATGAAACCCTGGATTTTTAAAAGTAATAACAACCGATTTGAAATGACTTTAAAACCGATTTATCTTTTACATTCTGATATTACGTTAAAAGAAATGTTTAATTTTTTAAAACAATTGTGGGAAATTTTTTCTTTTAAGGAAATTATGGAAATAATTTCAACAAAAGCATATCTTAATAAAGTTTTTGGATATTATTCAGGATATGTCATGCTTGATGATGGTTCAAAAATTGAAATAGATAATATGTTGGGTTTTGCTGAAGTTATGTACCAGGAATGGTAAAATATATAAATCGTTATCGAATAATATATAAAAAAATTCTTGACAAAATTGACATAATATTTCGATGATTTATACATACCGTCTATATGGTATATTTATATTATAGATATGGGGGGGCTTATGAAGAGGTTTGCTGTAGTATTGCTTTTAGTGGCAGGTTTTGTATTTATTGCATCAGCCGGATTCAGCACAACCTATATTCTGCATTTAAATGGTATGTGTTCTACTAACTGGCTTGATGGCAAAGGTACTTCGCGTCTTGCTAGTAAATCAGGATATACTTCTATCAACTGTTATGTGGACAATCGCAATACCATAGCATATTCAGCCAGTCAGTTTAAAACCAACTATCTGGATGTATATTGCAAGGGAAGCAACTGGTGTTATATCGTTAACTACAGTGCTGGTGATGTTATCATGGGGTATATCAATGCCAATTATACTCCACAGTGGAATATTGCGTATGTATATACAACCGCTGGTGCTGGTGGCGGAAGTGAAATAGCAATAAAAGGCATATCCAATCTTTTCACCTGTAACTTAGCAGGGCAGTTGGGTGTTAGTACAGTTCGTAATATGTATAACCATAATGATACCAATGGTATAACAATTTATCACATAGGTGGATATAAGGGAATTTTTGGTGCATCTGTATTGTTACCTGGGGAGGATGATGGAGCAGTAGCATATCATTCATCAGGAGCATGCGTAAATTCAGGAAGCTATAATAGTTTATGTACATGTACTCACTGGACAAATCATGTTATTGCCTATACATGTACTGGTTATTATCTGGATCACTATGGAATGAAAATGAAATTTATATATCAGTTAGGATGGTAGTTGACATTATTTTTCCTGCCACGGGCGCGGTTTGAAAGAGCCGCGCTTTTTTTCATAATTTCAAATAGCAATGTTCTTTATCCTGAATTAAAGAAATTAAAGGATACTAAAGAATACTAAATAATACTTTAGAATAAAATGGTTTTTAATGGTTTTTAATGGAAAGTATGATATTTAGAACTATGTAGTAATGGTAAGAGGATACTATGAAAATAAAAGGGAGTCATATAGCAATACTGTTGGTTATTATAATTATAGTGATTATTATGCTGATTTCAAAATCAGAAAATAATAACCAACCTTCAACACTTTCGGCAGGCGATAGTTTAAAAGGCTATGGAACAGTGCTGGAACAGATGGGACTCATTTCACCACAACAGGCACTTCAGGATTATAAGCAATTAGCAATTTATCCCCCAAACAGCAGGCCTCTGAGTAAAGAAAACATCGATTTACTTATGCCAAATCGTCGTTATGAGCAACCATTACCAATAGAAAAAGACAGTGACATCTATTATCTTTTTACTGCAGACAAGTATCGAGTCATTGGTGATGAAACAATCACATTTGTGCTTATGGTACTTCAGGGTACAAAGCCTGACTCAGATAGGGTGCCAGTAACAATTACTAAATCAATTATTAAAAAAGGTATTGATATAAAAACTGCAAAATATGTGTCGGAGCTATCGCTCATAAAAAATAATGTTGGTGACTATACTGCTGATGTTACATGTGCACAGGTATTTACATCGGATAAAAAAACAGGTACATACTGGGCCCAGGTTGAATTTAAGGCTGCAGATGAAGTAATTGATGCCGCTATACCATTTGAATATTTCCCGGAAAATACCATACCGGCAAAGTTTACCGGAAATTTCAGGGACTACATAAAAAATGGTTCTTTCTATATTGATGTTGAAATTGATGTATTAAGAAAAGGCTATTACATTATAGACGCAAATCTTTTTGATAATGAACTTGAACCGGTAGCCTATACAATTGAAAAACGGGAATTACAAGCTGGCAGGCAGTGGGTTCCTCTTTTATTTTTTGGAAAAGTGCTTTTAGATAAAAAAGCAAAGCCGCCTTTTGTGTTGCGGGATTTGCGTGGCTACAGATTCATTGAAGCAACAACGCCTGATCCGGAATTTATGGACCGGGAAATGATGAAACCGTATGATGGTGAATATAAAACTAAGGTAAGCAGTTTACAAAGTTTATCTGATAAAGAATGGGATGATGAGCAAAAACGAAAGCGCATTGAGTTTCTTGAAAAAGAAAGCATGGGCGACATTGGTGTTCAGTAACTGATAACTATGAATAAAAATGTAATTTATATAGTTTTAGTTATATGTGCGATAGTTCATAGTACTGGATGTTCTGCCAAAAAAGATACTCAACCAACAATCAAGCTTGTAGTTGTGAGTGCCTATAATTGTGATTCATGCTCTGCAATTGATGATACTATTGAATATCTTCAGCGTATAGACAGAGCACTTGAAATAAAAAAAGTGGATATACACAATCCCGAAGGTGCAATGTATGTATCACAGTATCATTTATGGAGGATACCAGTATATCTTTTTGTAGATGGCAATGGCAGGGAATTGTACAGACTTGAAGGTGAGCAAAGTCGGAGTGAGATAGAAAAAGGATTATCAATAGCTAAACAGCGGATAACAAATCGAAATAAACCTGAATAAAAAATAAAGAAACTATACAAATAAAAAATTAAAATATTGTATTGACAAATATTACTATTATAATAAATGTAACACTATAAATTAAATAATTTTTAAGGATGGTGCTTATGAAACGTTTAGTCTTATGTTTTGTTGCAATTTTACTATTGTATATCCCTGTATTTGCTCAGGAAGGGGAAAATGTTATTCAGTTAGATGATGTAATTGTGTCTGATACTGTATTGTATCCAGGTGCGTATTATTCAATTTCAGGTAGTACAGTAAAAGATAGTGTAAATACTGACCTGATAAGCGTCATTAAAAGCCAGGTACCATCATTATATACTGGGTCTAACAGGGTAATGGGGTATGGCGTTGCACGAAGTGGTGCGGCTACAATATCAATTCGTGGTATAGGCAGATCAGGATGGGGGCCAACTACTGGAATTCCTATTCTTTACAATGGTATGGATACAACGATGGGTATTATGGGACATCCGGTTGCAGATATCATGACCATGAAAAATGTTGAGCGAATTGAAGTGTTAATTGGACCTCAACCGGTATTATTTGGTTCAAGTGCAATGGGTGGTGTTATCAATGTTATCACAAAAAAACAAAAAGAGGATGGATTTACAACAGAATTGCAGGGTTCCTATGGTACATGGAATACTACTGAGGATTACCTGTACCACATGGGAAAGTTTGGTAATATAGATTACAGTGTTGGGTATCAATTTCAAAAAACTGATGGCGACTGGAAGCAAACAATAAATGGCAAAACATACACATCAGAATTTATGCAGCATAATGGAACAGTTCATGTTGGCTATACTCTATCCAAAAACTGGTATGCATCAGTTGATAGCTATGGCATGAAGCAAGATATCAATGATCCGGGACCAGAAGGAATAGGCGCTTTAAGTGGAGGTCCACTAACAAACCAATTAAATCTTCTAGAAGAGTTTGATATTACTCGTGGTGGTGTTGTGGCCAAATTAGCCCATGATTATGGCACCTACAGTGGTTCGCTACAGGCAGAAGGCAACTTTGGTCGTCATGAATCAACGCAGGAATCAACGGGAGATGATAAATTTTACTCAAGTGACTCTTCATATGCAGTCAGATTAAAGGAAGTTGCTAAACTATGGCAGGGGAATACTTTAACAGCAGGTGCTGAATGGCGGCGGTATGGTGGTACAGCAAAGGACAGGTCATCAGGCACTTATTATTTAGATGATAAATTCATGTATGATACCAGCGTGTATGCCCTGATGGATCAAAATCTTTTTAAGGATGTTCTGAGTATTAACGGTGGTGCACGGTATTCCTATAATTCAGAGTATGGCGATTATACAGCCTGGCAGGCGGGAGCAGCAGTTCGTCCACTGGAAAAGACTAAAATGTATACCAATGTGGCCAAAGGATTTAAATTCCCTGATATAAGACAGGTGTATTTACAAGGAATGTTCCCTGCTATAAACCCCAATCCAGATTTAAAACCTGAAACATATACATCAGCAGAAATAGGACTGGAACAACAGATTATTGAGAAAATTAATATACATGTTGCAGGATATAGAATATGGTCTAAGGATAAATTTGTTTATACAACTCAATGGATAAATGCTTCAGATTTTAACTACAATGGAGCTGAAGCGTCGGTTACCGTGCAAGCATTAACGTGGTTAGCGTTCAATGCAGGATATTCGTATATTGATAATGAACAGGATGACACCTATTTACCCTATGTACCAAAACATAAAGCAAATGCAGGCCTGACAGTAAGCTACAAGGATTTTAAAGCTGGAATAGATGGCGAATATGTAAAAGGATTATATGCTGATACAGCTGGAGTAAAAGAATTTGACAGTTACCTGGTTGCAAATGCAATGCTGTCATATACAATCCTGGAAAAATACACAGCATTTGTTAATTTCTATAATATTACTGATAAAGACTATGCTACATTTGCTGTATCAAATCCAACACAAACACTATTTTGGGAATATCCAATGCCAGGTTTTCATTTCTTAGCAGGGTTGAAAGCAACGTTCTAAGCTCAATACTGAAGTATTACCTATTGTGTCAGATTAATAGTAGTAACACATTAAAGGTGTGCATAATGCACACCTTTTTTTATAATTTGCCAGAATAAAATCACTTGCAAAGAGGTGTATGTTTTATTATATTTACTATAATCATCCCTGGAGGTTTTAGTATGTGGCAACGCAAACCCGGATTTGCAGGTTCTTTTTATCCGGCAAGTCCTGAAAAATTAAAAAATGAAATCATTACCTACTTATCAAAAGCAACTGTAAAAAAGCTGGAACATCCTGTAGCATTTATAGTACCACATGCAGGGTATATTTATTCTGGCCCGGTAGCTGCATATTCATATGCACAGCTAAAAGATAATCCTGCTGATGTTGTAATTGTACTGGCACCTTCTCACCGTGCACGATTTAACGGTGCTTCAATTATTACCAACGGTATTTTCAGTACCCCTCTTGGTGATATTACCGTGGATAGTACCATTGCTGGAAGGCTTCTTGATGAAGAAGTTTTTTTTGAGATTAAAGAAGCACATCAATATGAACATTCTCTCGAGGTACAACTGCCTTTCTTGCAGGTAGTTTTGAAAGATTTTGTTTTAGTACCGATAGTTATCGGTACCATTGATTTAGAATTATGCAGACAGATAGGTAAAAAGTTAGCTCACGTTCTACAGGATGAAAAAAGAAATTACAGTATTATAATTTCAACCGACCTTTCACATTATTATCACTATGATATTGCCAGAAAAATTGATACTACGTTTATCGAATCATTAAAAAAATTTGACGAAAACTATCTCTATGAAATGCTGCAAAGCGACAAAGCACAGGCATGCGGTGAAGGCCCTGTGTTGGCTGGGATGGTGGCTTCTAAACAATTGGGAGCCCAAAGGATTGAAATTTTACAGTATGCAAATTCAGGCGACACAGCAGGCCCTAAAAATGAGGTTGTGGGATATTTAGCTGCTGCGTTTGTTAAGTAAGGAGGTGATATGGTACATCTCAATGATGAACAAAAGAAGAAATTACTTGCGCTAGCACGAATGACAATTGAAGAATATTTAAAAAAAAGAACATTGCCAAAAGTAGATTATAACCATGAATTTGCAGATGATGTATTCAAACAAAAATGCGGTGCATTTGTAACATTGCATAAATATGGCGCGTTACGTGGCTGTATTGGTTATGTGAAGGGGATTAAAACTATACCTGAAGCTGTTGTTGATATGGCAAAAGCATCTGCATTTGAGGATCCGCGTTTTGAGCCCTTACGAAAAGATGAGCTTGACGATATAGATATAGAGATTTCGGTATTAACACCAGTTGAACCTGTTAATGATATAGGGGAGATAGTTATCGGTAGAGATGGCCTTATAATAAGTAATGGATTCAGGGCAGGATTGCTTTTACCACAGGTTGCAACAGAGTACGGATGGGATGTACAAACGTTTTTGGAGCACACATGTTACAAAGCAGGATTGCCTGCAGATGCATGGAAATGGGAGAATACAAAAATAGAAAAATTTTCAGCAATAGTTTTTGGCGAAAAGGAGCTAAACTTACGATAATTAGTATAGTGGATTAATAATGGCTTTTTTAACTACATTTTATTTAAAAAGGAGTTATACGTTTAATGAATAAAATTTTAAAACAAGCATTTATTATGTTACTTATTCAATCATTACTTTTTATCTCGTGCTCTGAGAAAAAGGATTATTCTGATATAAATAATTTATTAACACAGTGGGCATATGCAATCAGAAACCTGAACTATAGTGAATATAGTAGATTAGAAGCTTATCCAAAAGATATAAATACATTCAATGCAATGTATCAGCAATATTATATTGCTAATATAAAAATTGTTAAAGTGGATGAAAAACTTCATCACGGTACGGACAACGATGGGAATCCTTATGAATTTAAAAACGTACAATTTATAGCTTCATTATATAACAGGCAAACTGGCCGTGAACAGCAAATTGTTAATGGCGATATAAAATTAATTCGTTATATTTCCGGATCCAAAAAAAACAGAGGATGGTTATTGTCAAACAGGACATTTATTTATCAAGAATAATGGATAATGAAAATACGTAAAAACATAACGTATATAGTTTTGCAGTATTTGTGTACCAGTTGTCAAAGGATTGGTGTAATATTATTTATTATTCTTTTTTCACAACTAATGACTACGGTTGCTATCTCACAAAATCCCACCACCATCGCAGAGATTAATAAACGTGCCCAGGAATATTATGATAAAAAAGAACTTTCAAAAGCCATCATTGAATGGTTAAAAATACTGGAAATAGATCCAAATAATGAAGAAGTACAGCGAAAAATAGAACTTGTATATGAGGAAAAACATAAAAAGGATATATCATTGCAAAGAGCAAAGTTATATTATCGGTTGTCAAGGAAAGTGCTACCTGATAATGTAGAAAATGCTAAAAATAATTCAAAGATTGCAATAGAAAATTTTATTATTGCCTATAGAATGGATCCCAATGACCCTGAATTACAGGTATTACGTGAAGATTTAAAACTTTTAGATAATGAGATAAAGCTGGAACTGGCCAAAAAGCGAATGGCCGAAGAGATAAAGAAAAAATATTATGTGCTGTTGGAAGATGCTAATAAATTAATGCTGGAAAAGCAGTACGAAGATGCCATCAAAATTTGGGATGAAATATTGCGATTAGTCCCGCTTGATACAGTTGCTCTTGAAGGTAAACGACAGGCTGAATTGGCCATAAGCAACAGATTAAAATATGAAAAGATAATGATGTTGATTGCATCAGGGGAAGAATTGTTTAAACAGGAAAAATATATCGATTCACGAAATGAATTTTTGCAGGTATTGAATTTAGATGCTAAAAACAGAGTGGCTAAAGATTATATATCCAAAATAGATGATATTCTTGAAGAAAAAAGGACCTATGAGCAACGACGTATACAGGCAGAGCAGTTTTATGTTGCTGGCATAAATAATTTAAAAACATATGAGTTTGACCAGGCAAAAGACAACTTTGAAAATGCACTGGCATTAATTGACAACTATAAGGATGCAAAAGCACAGCTGGAAGCGATTCCCAGATTAAAAAAAGAATATGAAGAACAACAGCGATTACTAAAACTTCAAAAAATTGACAAAACGTTCCAGGAAGGTTTACTAGCATTAACTGAAGGTAGGTATAGAGATGCAATAGCTGCATTTCAAGCTACGTTAACATTAGACCCTAAGAATGAATTGGCTAAACGCTATCTTTCCACTGCACTTGACGCCTTGAGGGTGCAGGAAGAAGAAGTTGTAGATGAAAACAACCCATATTATTCCATTGTTCAGCCATTGATTGAATCAGGAAAACGCCTGTATAATCAGGGGAATTATGATGAATCAAGAAAACAATGGCAGAAAATATTAAATCTATTCCCACAAAATAGAATTGCTACTGAATATTTGCTACGGTGTGATTTAGCGCAGAATCCTGAATCATTTAAGAAATTTGCAGATAATATAGTTAATGAAGGAAAAAAGTATTTAGCTGATAGAAAATTTAATGAAGCATATAAAAAATTTGAATTGATTGCATCAATTGACCCACAATATCCTGAAATTCAAAATTTAATGGCATTATCACGAGTTGAAAAAAAGAAAGCAGGTTTTGAAGGAACGGATGAAGATTTTAGAAGACGATATAATGTTGCTATGCAATTGTATCAGCAAGGTGGGAAAAATAACCTGCAAAAAGCACTGGCAGAATTCAGAGTAATAAATAATAAATATCCTGAATACATTCAGGTAGCAATAATTATTAATAAAATAGAATCGCAGTTGCGTTTTGAAGTAACTGAAGAACGTGAAGTTAAAAAATTGACACCCCGTCAACAGGAACTTGTTCGTGAATACTATTTTAAGGGTATCAATTACTATAGCAATAATCAATTTGAACTGGCTATTACTGAATGGAGAAAGGTTTTAGCAATTGACCCTACGCATGAAAAAGCAAAGAATAACATTAAAAAGTGTTTGATATTATTGGGCAGGTAAAACATGGCTGAAGAAAAAAAGATTAAAAAAGAAAAAAAAGAAAGTAAAGAAAATAAAGGCAAAAACAACAAAGATGAACAAAAAGTAACATCTTCTAAAGAAGTTCGTTTTAGCCTCCGTTTAAAGTTTTCATTAGCAATTATTGTCCTGGCAAGCAGTATTATTGCTGTTATGACATATTATTTTATACAACAGGAATCTGAATTACTTCGAAAACAAATATTACAGTTTGCCAATCGTGAAACTGAACGCCTGGCGGTTATTGCCAGAGAGTCAATAAGTCAAAAAGATGAGTTACCTCTGGTTGGGGCTGTCCAGGATCTTAAAAATCTAGAATTTGTTAATTATATTTATGTATTAGATAACAATAAACGAATAATTCAGAATTTTGATCCTGAAAAAAATGGAACTATTATTGATGATGATTTAACCAAAAGGGCAATTGATAATACCAATACAGAAAAACCAATGCTCGTGATATATAAGGATGCAAAAACAGGAATTAATTTTTATGATTTGTCCCTTCCTCTATTCCATACAGTACAAAAAGTAAGAATAGGAACAGTACGATTGGGTTTTAGTGAAGCAATTATTTTATCAGAAATCCGTAAAATGACAATTACAATTCTTTTAATAGGTGCATTGTTTATTGGACTTTCTGTAATTGGTTCAATTGTGTTATCAAGTATTATTATTAAACCAATTAAAAAACTTACTGAAGGTGCAGTAATTATTGGTAATGGTAATCTTGATTATAAAATAGAGTTAGATAGTACTGATGAAATTGGCAAGTTGGCGTCAGAATTTAATCAAATGACTGAGCGATTGAAGGTTGCCCAGAAGATGGAAATAGAAAGCCGTATTATGCAGGAGCAGATTGATTTAGCTCGAGAAATTCAGGAAGGTCTGAACCCAATGGGGTTTTACAATAAAAAGGGGATAGAGATTAAAGGATTTACACGAGCAGCAAAAGGTGTTGGTGGCGATTATTTTGATTATATAGATATTGATCAATACAGGGTAGGAGCGTTAATAAGCGACGTATCAGGCAAAGGTGTTCCTGCATCACTTGTTATGGTTATGATAAGGACAGTATTCGTATCATACATCCGAAAAGGTGATGTTCAGTGTGCCGATGTTGTCAAGGCTATTAATGATTCCTTAAGTGCTGATTTTGCTGTAGATAAATTTGCAACATTATTTTTCATGATTTATGACCGCTCCACCCACGAACTATCATTTTCAAATGCAGGTCATGGACCATTATTCTGCTATCGATCTGCTTTAGATGCCTGTACTCTGGCAAAATTGGATGGAGTGCCTATTGGTATAATGGAGGATGTTGATTATAAACAGGCAAAAGTACCTTTAAATGTTGGAGATATTGTTGTGCTTTATACTGATGGAGTGACAGAAATGCGAAATGCCAATAAAGAAGAATATGGGCAGAAGCGATTAAAAGATTTAATTGTTTCAAATAAACATCTCAATGCAAAGGAACTTGCTGATTTAATTGTACAGGATGTGGATAATTTCAGAGGGGAAGTACCTCCGCATGATGATATGACGCTACTGGTATTAAAACGTACAGCTTAACGTATGAATTTATAATAAATCCTCCTCACTTTCATATATGGTAAAAAATTTATCAAGAGTTGCTAATTTTAATATATTTAATACATCATCATGAATATTCATTAATGCAAACTTGCCATTGTGTGCTCTCATTTTTTTCTGGCCAGCAACAAGTGCACCAATACCTGAAGAATCCATATAATTAACATCTTTCAAATCTACCACAACACTGGAATACGAACCGTCAGTTACGCTGAATAATGCTTTTTTCAACTCACTAACATTATACAGGTCCACTTCACCGCTGATAGAAATTACTTTGTGTTCACCAATATCCTTGAATTCTATTTCCATTGAGCTATCTCCCAAACTATTTTACATGTATGTAATTTGTGTATATTATATTAAATTGTAATTTTAATTTCAAGCATATTTTTTAGCTAACAGGCAAACTGAAAGAAAATTTTACCCAACTACCATATTCTGACTCAGCCCAGATTCTTCCCTTATGTTTTTCGATTATTGACTTACAAATATACAGCCCTAATCCAGAACCTTTTATTCCCTCAGTTCCTTTTTGTTTTAAACGGGAAAACTTTTTAAACAGCTTGTCCATACCTTCAGGAGGAATGCCAACACCTTCATTAAAAACTGAAAACACATATTCGTTATGTATCTGTTTTAATTCTATATTAATAGTGGTATCTGCTTTGCCATATTTGATTGCATTATTAACAAAATTTGTGACAACAATTTTAAGCAAATTTGCATCAGCTTTTATTTTAGGTTTTACTTCTATAGTAAGATTAAGTTTCATGTTTTTAATGTTGTTTGCATGTTCCGGCATTTCTACAATTGGTTTAATAACATCCTCATACAGATCAATTTCCTGCTGAAATGATTCTAAAGAATCAAGTTCCATTTTTGACAAATCAAGATAATTACGAATAATATCTTCTAAATACTGGCAGTTACGCAAAATTGTTTCAATAATTTTCTGCTGCTCAGGCGATAGGTTGCCAAAATAGCCTTTATACAGTGTTTCGGCTGTTGTGTGAACTACCGAAACTGGGCTCTTTAATTCATGTGAAACAATTGCCATTAAATCAAGCATTGCAGCCTCGGCCTTATTCTGGCGGGCATTGATTGCATTATCCACAACATTCCGCAACTCATCTGGTGTAAAAGGTTTGGGAATATAATCAAAGGCACCTAATTTCAGTGCTTCTCGGGCGGTATCAACTGTTGCAAATCCTGTAAAGATTATGACAGTAACATCTGGCTGTTCTTTTCGTAATGTTTTTAATACTTCCATACCACCTAACTGTGGCATCTTTAAGTCCGTAATAACGATATCATATTTTTTAGATCTGGCTTTTTCAAGTCCTTCAAAGCCATTTTGGGCAGTATCTATCTCTAAATCTTCTCTTCTTTTTAAAATCTTTTCACAACTTTTTAAAATAATATCTTCATCATCAATAATCAGGATTTTAATTGTATTTGCCATAATAATTACAACACCATTAATCAAGATTTTTTGGTAATTTAATCTATTTACATTGAAAGCACTTAATGTGTCAAGTAAATAGAAGTTTATGTATTATTTATTATACAAACCCTTAATATCAACAATATATTAATAGTGTCCGTAAAGGTGTGAATATACGCATATTTATTTATAATTTCTTTTTTGTATAAACAGGGTATCTATGAAGTGGGATAGGTCCAGAAAGTTTTTAACTTCACGCATCTCAGTGCAATGTGGGATATACAAACTGGCTATACTATCACTCCAGTCCCATAAATGTTTTCTGTCAGGGTTAAGCCAGTAAATATTGCGTGATCGTTCTTTGATTTTGATAAA
>Ga0067045_1003034_pt1 | contig 34527 bp, 29 predicted proteins | sample TerdegcTABiofilm_FD_59184 | JGI IMG/M metagenome (GOLD analysis project Ga0067045, IMG submission 59184) | Combined Assembly of (Gp0054472, Gp0054536) Wastewater bioreactor microbial communities from Singapore -Terephthalate degrading...
GGAGCTTAATACCTTTTTCTATCACCAAAGCTTCCATCGACAATATCACATCATTAATAGCGTTGCTAATATTAAACGGCCTTTTTTGCGCTTTTAAATTTACATCCTCTATTTTAGCTAAAGATAAAAGGTCGTTAATAAGTTTTGCCATCCTGTCACTGCCGATTCTTATATAATCAAGCCACTTTATTTGACTTTTAATGCTTTCATTCTGATTTGCCAAAAGCGCATCATAGTTGGCGTTGATAATTGTAAGCGGTGTTTTCAATTCGTGAGATGCGTCAGCAACAAATTGTTTCTGTTTTTCCCATGTTTCTGCTATCGGTTTAATTGCCCGGTTGGCAAAGTAAAGGCTAATGATAAAAATAACAAAAAGCATTATTAATCCCACTAAAAGTAAAGTGGTCAGCAGTGCCAGCAACGTATTTTTTGATTCCGTGACATCTAAAAATGTAATCTGATACTTGCCTTCGATGGAGGTATATGGTTGTCCGCTGATAATAACATGCATGAGNATTGGGGTTATAGTATACTGCCATTGTTTCCCTTCCAGNGTTATTGTGGAATTGTNTTTTTTGTCNCTCCAGGCAGTCTCGGCAGCTTTATAATAAGCTTCGTCAGGCAAAGCAATAAAAGAGTTGATTCCCNAAATTCTGCCATCCGCGTCTACTTCAATATTAAATGAAAGAGAATCACCNAAAGAAAAATTTGCGAGGGTGGANAAGGTTTCTTTTTCCTTATCAGCAGGCAAGCCGACTCCTGTTATTGCTATCGGCTTATCAGATGGTGATGCGTCCAATTTATTTTGTTCTTCCGAATGTATGGTTATTTGCTTGCCGGATGACAGTGAATTNAGTTTTTTCAGATTCTCCGAGTGTATGTTGTTATAGGTAATGAAATAAATGATTGCAAACGCGGCAATCATCACAACCGAAGTAATTGACATATTCAGTATGAGAAATTTGTTGCGCAGTTTTATGAACATTCTATTTCCTATCCTTTAACGTTTGTAAGACATATCCTGCGCCCCGTATGGTGCGAATGAAAACATCAGATTCCAAGTGTGTTAATTTCTTTCTTAAAAGGGATATATATGTTTCCACATGGTTATCCTCGGCGCTGGTATCAAAGCCCCAAAGTTTTTCAATAATAATCTCTTTGGAAATAATAGTGCTATTTCTTTTTATAAGCAACTCCAGTAATTGGGATTCTTTTAGAGTCAGTATAATCTCCTTGTTTCCACAGCCAAGCAGCAAGGTAAGCGGATTCAGCTCAATATCTCCGTATTTAAGCTTGCCGTCATTGATTAGTTCTGTTTTTCTGCGCCCCAATGCGCGCAAACGAGCTAACAGCTCGTCAGTGTGGAATGGTTTTGCCAAATAATCATCAGCGCCGCTGTCAAGGCCGCGTACCTTGTCCTCGGTTTCACCTCTTGCCGTCAACAGAATAACAGGTGTTTCAATGCCGTTTCGACGCAATTCTTTGAGTACGCTTATGCCGTCCATTTTGGGAAGCATGATATCAAGGATGATGATATCATAAATATTGGAATTCCCGCAATCCAACCCGTATTCTCCATCATAGGCCAAGTCAACGCTGTAATGATTCTTCTTTAAGACTTGAGCGATGGCCTCAGCCATATACTTCTCATCTTCCACCATTAAAATCCTCATTTTCATCCCTACTTCGTCATTAAATTAAAATATAAAAACAAGATGCATCCGCAACATAGGAACTGATAACGGCTCCTATGCTGTGGATGCTTTTCCGTTTATTCTATGCAAAGCGACAGCATCCGTCGTTTTGCGCTGATTAGTCCCCGTAAAATTACCGATCAGTTAGCATTTTCAGACGTAACAACCTTCATCATTCTGACTTTGCCGCCTTCGGTCACTGTTGCGCCTTCAGGCACCTCTTCACTCCAGGTNTTGCCGCCGTCCGTGGAGAAGCTTCTAACGCCGTTTTCCACTTTGCACAGCAAGCTTTTCCCCTCAGCATCTTTCGGCGAAAGAGTCGGGAGGCCGTTAAANACAGTAAATTTACNGTCTTCGGATTCGCTGACCGTTACACCGTCGGGAGCTTTTTCACTCCAGGTTTTGCCGCCGTCCGTGGAGAAGCTTCTAANGCCGTTTTCCACTTTGCACAGCAAGCTTTTCCCCTCAGCATCTTTCGGCGAAAGGGTTGGGAGGCCGTTAAAGACAGTAAATTTACTGTCTTCGGATTCGCTGACCGTTACACCGTCGGGAGCTTTTTCACCCCAGGTTTTCCCATCGTCCGTGGAGTAGCTTGCAATACCGCCTTGAATTTTATACAGCATGGAAGTGTCAGGGTTTGCCGCTAAAGCCGCCCCGGCGCCTGCTGTGGTAATAAGCGCTCCGCAAAGAAGAGCAACGGCCGCTTTCTTTTTTGTTGCCTCCATAATTGATAAAATTTTGCTTTTCATAGCGTAATACCTCCAAGAATTTTTTGTAAGCAGCTGCCTTACATTTACCATCATAAACCCATAACCTTTAGCGAACCTTTAATAAAAATTAAATTGAANATTTTTATATCCGTATACTTCGTTTTCGAGTAAAAGTAATATTTTGTGAGTTCAGTTTCTAATATCTGGNGTTTAGTTCTAATATCTGCAAAAAATGGCTTTATCACAGTCGTATAACTTTAAGACGGAGTATCATAATACAAAGTAACCTGCTAATAAAGCGTATTTGTAAAATAATTTGAAAGAAATGGGGGTAATGGTAATCTTGCGGAAAAAAGCCCTGATACTTTTAATGGTCTTTGTATTAATTGCCGGTCTGCCGGCTGGTCAAATTGAGGGAGCGGCTTCCGGAGCCGTTGGAGTAGAAAAAACAGAATTGGAGGCTGCCGCGCCTGCCGTTCCGGAAACGACTGCCGTGGCGGCGGTGCTTTTGGAGCCTACGAGTAATAAGATTATTTATGAAAAAGAGCTGAATAAGCAGTTGCCGATGGCCAGTGTCACGAAACTAATGACGCTGCTGCTGGCGGTGGAAGCAGTGGAGCAGGGCAAGTTCAAGCTCGACGATAAAGTTGTCACCAGTGAAAACGCGTGGGAAATGGGCGGTTCGCAGGTCTATCTGGAACCCGGTGAGGAAATGAGCCTCTGGGAAATGCTCATGGCAATAGGCTTGCAGTCGGCGAATGACAGCAGTGTGGCTGTCGCGGAGCATATAGCCGGCAGTGAAGAGGCTTTTGTGCAGGCCATGAACGACAAAGCAAAAGAGCTGGGCTTGGTGAACACCAATTTTGTCAACTGTCATGGCCTGACTGCTGACAACCATTACACCAGCGCCTATGATATGGCTGTCATATTGAAGGAAGGATTGAAGTACCCGTTATTCCGGAAGATAACTTCCATGAAAGAATCGGAATTAAGGGGCGGGGCGTTCAAGCTTTGGAATACGAACAAGCTCTTATGGTGGTACGATGGAGCGGACGCCGGCAAAACCGGCTGGACGGAAGCGGCAAAGTACTGCTTGGCCTCGTCGGCCGAAAGGGACGGTTTGCGGATAATCTGCGTAGTATTGGGCACGTCTGAGCCGGGAAGTCATTTCCGGGAGTCGACAAAACTGCTGGATTACGGTTTCGCCAGGTATAAAGCGGTAAATTTTGCCGAACAGGGCGCCAGTGTGGGNNCTATAAAAGTAGGCAAGGGGCAAGTGGACCGGGTGGAGGCTCAAACTGCTGAAAAGGTTAGCGTNGTGGCTCTAAAGGGAGAGGAAAAGGGCTTTGAATCACGGGTTGAACTGGCGGACCACCTGGACGCTCCCGTGCAAAAGGGACAGGTAGTGGGAGCTTATGTTGTTACCAAAGGCGGCCAGGAGGTCAAGCGGGTTAATCTGGTGGCTGGCGACGATGTTCTGAAAACAACCGTGTTCGAACAGGTGAAACGTGTTATCGATCACGTATTCTGATATAAAAAAAATAAATAGCGGAAATAATATGCATCTATTTGGCGCGGATTGACTCCGGGCCTTTTTTATCTGTTGACACGCCTTGCCTTTTTAAAATATATTTGGTAAGATTTAGCAGTAAGGCATATATTAATTGGGGGCTTGCGTCAAGTCGTAAATTTATAGAAAAGGTGGTGCCTGTACGCTTGGAGCTTGAGCAAATACAAGATACATTGATTGCCCGGCTGAGCGGGGATCTTGACCTGGGTGTGGCCGATCATTTGCGGAACACTTTAGATGAAGCCCTTGACAATCAACCGGTTAGAAACATTATTCTAAATCTGGCGGGAGCGTCATTTATTGATAGTTCGGTCTTGGGGGTGCTGCTGGGAAGGTATAAGCGGGTTAGCAGAATAGGCGGCAGGGTTTGTATTGTTGAGCCTCAGCCGCAAGTGCGCAGGATCCTGGAACTATCGGGTTTGCTCCGGATTATGGACGAATTCCCCGGCGAAGCCGCCGCGTTGGAGAATATCGGTTAGGGGGTATTGTTTTGCGCTTGATTAATCAAATGAAATTGGAATTTCTAAGCATTCCCGCCAATGTGGCTTTTGCCCGCGTGTCTGTCGCCGCTTTTGCTTCGCAAATCGAATGTACTCTGTCCGACCTGGAAGAAATCAAGGTAGCGGTGTCCGAAGCGGTAGAGAATTCCATTATCCACGGTTATGAAAATGCCGCGGACCGCTTGGTGAGGATATACGCCGCGTTAACGGCGGACACCGTTGAGATCAGGGTTGAGGATGACGGCAAGGGCATTGAAGATATCGACGATGCTCTGCAGCCTACTTTTTCCACCGACGCTGAACGTTTGGGGCTGGGTTTCGTATTTATCAATTCGTTTATGGATAATTTCAAGGTGGAATCAACTCCTGGTCACGGTACTGTGGTAACAATGAACAAAAGAGTTGGTTCCGGAGTGGCTCGGATAAGCCCGGAGCAATAGGCAGGAGATGAAGAAATGAGTGGCAGGCTGGTTGAAATGAACCTGCCCCGCTTTCCGTTGCTGAAAGATCAGGAAATGAAAGAGTTGCTTGGCAAGGCAAAGGCGGGTGACGGTTACGCCAGGGACAGGCTGATCAATTGCAACCTAAAGCTGGTATTTAACCTGGTCAAGCGTTTTCAGAACCGTGGCTACGAGCTGGAGGACCTCTTTCAAATCGGTTGCATCGGGTTGATTAAAGCGATAGATAAATTTGACCCCAGTTATGAGGTTAAATTTTCAACATATGCCGTACCGATGATTATCGGTGAGATCAGAAGATTCTTAAGGGATGACAATCCGGTTAAAGTCAGCCGTTCGGTAAAGGAAATCGCTTACAAGATCCAGCAAGTCAGGGACATCCTCACCGCGAAGCTGAGCCGCGAGCCGTCAGTGGGAGAAATAGCCGCGGACATGGGGTTGTCCAGGGAAGAAGTCGTCAACGCGCTTGAAGCGGCTCAAGCCCCGACGTCAATTTATGAGACTCTGCACCAGGATGACGGCGATCCGATCTATCTGCTGGACCAGCTAAAAGGCAAGGAAGACGGAGAAACGCCCTGGCTGGAAAGAATATCCATGAAAGAACTTTTAAACAACCTTCCTGAACGGGACAGGCAGATTATCGCCTGGCGGTTTTTTGAGGATAAAACTCAGTCGGATATCGCGCAAAAACTGGGATTATCGCAAGTGCAGGTGTCGCGCCTGGAAAGACAGGCCTTAAAGAAACTTAAAGAATTGATGGAAAAGAGTGGCTGAGCAAACGTATAAAAAATAGTATTGCTGGTATAATACAATTGCTTTGAAAAATTAAAGGAGGGATGATGGTTGCACGTCAAAGTGTCTGAAATAGTGGGTGAATCTCCCGATAGCTGGAAGGGCGCCGTGCAGTCAGCCATTACGGAGGCCTCGCGGTACGGGAAGAACATCGTAGGCGTGGAAGTTGTCAATTTTACTGCCAATGTGGAAAACGGGCAGTTGGTGGAATACAAAGCCAACGTGAAAATTGCCCATACCGACTAAAACAGCGGGTATATCGCAGTATCTCCGGGCTGCTGACTAGAAAGTCAGCAGCTTTTTTGTATAAGGAAGATTTGAGTTGGTAAATATAAATTACGGGGTGACAAAAATGCCGGATAATTCAATGCCACTAATCAAACAAAAACAACGCTACATGGAAATGGTTAAAGAAAGCACGCCGAAGCCCAGGGTTCTAAGAAATGTTTTTTGGGCTTTTGTGGTAGGCGGTTTGATTTGTTTGGTAGGTCAGTTCATTCTCAGCTTTTTCCTGGCCAGGGGGTTGAGCTTTAATGAGGCGGGCGCGGCAACTTCCACCACGTTGGTCTTTCTGGCGGCGTTTCTTACCGGTATAGGTCTGTACGACGAAGTCAGCAGGTTTGGCGGGGCCGGCGGCATTGTCCCAATTACAGGCTTCGCCAATTCAATGGTGGCTCCGGCGTTGGAGTACCGGGCGGAGGGGCTGGTTTTCGGCGTCGGGGCACGGCTTTTCACTATTGCCGGGCCGGTGCTGGTGTGGGGCATAGTTACAGCCTGGATAGCAGGACTGCTATATTATTTTTTTAGGTAGTCAGGAGTCAGGAGATAGAAGTCAGNAGTCAGGAGTCAGGAGTTGGAAGACGAAAGTTGGAAAACGGAGCCTGGGAGCAGGGAGGCCAAGAGTCAGAAGACTGGAGCCAGGAATCAAGAGACGGAATGAAAGCATGTANCATTGGTATTTCTTGAGAGGTGAGAATTTGGCAGCGCCTAAAAAAAANGGAATGCAAACCGTTTATTTCGAAAAACCGCCCGTCATTATCGCNTCTGCGTCAATTGTCGGATATCTGGAAGGCGAGGGACCGCTGGGGAAAACATTCGACCAGGTGGTTAATGATACTTACTACGGCGAAAAAACCTGGGAAAAGGCCGAGCAGCGGATGATGCTGGAGACTATGCAAAAAGCCCTGGAAAAGGCCGGCTTGCAGGTGAAAGATATTGATTATATGCTGGCCGGCGATTTGCTGAATCAAATTATCACGGCAAATTTCACCGCGAGAGTATTGGGCATACCTTTCTTGGGATTGTACGGCGCCTGCTCTACCATGTATGAAGGCATGGCGCTGGGAGCCATGCTGATAGAAGGCGGTTTTGCCGAAAAGGTGCTGGTCGGTTCTTCCAGCCATTACAGCACCGCCGAGAGGCAGTACCGCTATCCCACCGAAATGGGGAACCAGCGTCCCATGACCGCTCAATGGACAGTGACCGGAGCGGGCGCGGCCGTGCTGGCCCGGGAAGGAAGCGGGCCGGTGATTACCCACGCCACCATCGGCAAGGTTGTCGACCTGGGGCAGGGGGATGCGCAGAATATGGGCGCCGCCATGGCGCCGGCGGCGGCGGATACGATAACTTGCCATTTAAAGGATACCGCGCGGCAGCCTGATTATTACGATCTGATCATCACCGGCGACCTTGGCTCTTACGGCAAGAAGCTTGCTGAACAGCTGGTAACGCAGGACGGATATGATATTTCCGATCGGTATACTGACTGCGGCATTTTAATTTACAGCGCCGCGCAGGATGTCCACGCCGGGGGAAGCGGCTGCGGCTGTTCGGCGGTAGTCACCTGCGGCTATCTTATGGAAAGCCTCAAAACGGGGAAATATAAACGCCTGCTTGGCATCGGCACCGGCGCGCTGTTGAGTCCGTGCAGTGTTCAGCAAGGGGAAACTGTGCCGGGGATCGGGCATGCCGTTGTAATCGAAATGAGATAGGAGGCTTGCGAGATGCAATTTTTTTGGGCTTTTGTGATCGGGGGCGCGCTCTGCGTAATCGGACAGTTGCTGATGGATTTGACCAGCTATAAGTTCACGCCTGCCCATGTGCTGGTGACTTTTGTCAGCGCGGGCGCGATCATCAGCGCTATCGGCCTGTACCAGCCTTTAGTGAATCTGGCCGGGGCGGGGGCGACTGTTCCCTTGACCGGTTTTGGCCACCTGCTGGCCCAAGGAGCGTTGAACGGGGTTAAACAGCACGGGTTGCTGGGCGTATTCAGCGGCGGAGTGACCGCGGCGGCGGCGGGTATTACCGCGGCAGTGGTTTTTGGCTACCTGGCGGCGCTTACTTTCCGGCCGAGAGGGTAGCGCCCNGGTGAAAGGAGAGCGAANGCAATTGAAGGTTGGTATTCCCAGAGCGCTTCTATACTACTATTATTANCCGATGTGGCGGACTTTCTTNGAAGAGTTGGGCGCCGAAGTGGTGCTTTCATCGCCGTCAACCAGGGTGACATTGGCCCAGGGGCTNAAACATGCCGTGGATGAGGTCTGCCTGCCGGTCAAGCTGTTCTTTGGCCATGTGCTGGACCTGGCCGGGAAGGTTGATTATATTTTTTTGCCCAGAATGGTGAGTGTGGAACACCATAAATATATCTGTCCAAAGTTTCTCGGCTTGCCCGACATGATTCGCCGGCTGGAAGGCCTGCCTGACTTGATTGGCGTTGACGTCAACCTGTACAGAAAAGACAGGGATTTATACACGGNGATAAACAATGTGGGCAGTCTCTTTACCGGCAATAAGTTAAAGATATTTNGAGCTTATCGCAGTTCANTCAAAACCCTGCAGAAATATTACCGCTTGCTGCACCTCGGACTGATGCCTGCCGAGGCCTTAGCTGTCCTGGATAACAAGGTTGGTGATAAACCGCTGAATTATCCGTTTGAATTAAATGTGGCCGTAATCGGCCACCCGTATAACATCTATGATTCTTATATCAGCATGAATCTGACCGGACGGCTGAAAGAGATGGGCGCCGCTGTTTTTACCGCTGAGCACGTGCCGGAAAAAACCTTGAGGAGCAACGCGGCCCGGTTGCCGAAAAAATTATTCTGGAGTCTCGGTCAGCGGATGATCGGAGCCGCTTTTCACTACCTTGACCGCCCGGATATAAGCGGTTTGGTGCATGTGGCTGCTTTTGGGTGCGGGCCTGATTCCATGACCGGCGAGTTGATCGAGCGGCATGCGCGCGCCTTGCGCGCGCCTTTCTTGAATCTCACTCTTGATGAACATACCGGGGAAGCCGGTATTGTCACCAGGCTGGAAGCTTTTTTAGACATGGTGCGGTGGAAGAAAGCCGAAGCTGCCGGGATATGAAACGGAGGTAAACAATGCGCGCAACTTTTCCGCATATGGGCAACCTGTATATTCCTTTAAGGGCGATGCTGCAGTATCTGGACGTGGACGTGGTGGTGCCGCCGCCTTCCAGCAAAAGGACTTTAAACCTGGGGGTCAAGCACGGACCTGAATTTGCCTGCATGCCTTTAAAATTAAATTTGGGTAATTTTATCGAAGCCCGCGAAATGGGCGCCGACACTATTATTATGGCCGGCGGGTGCGGTCCGTGCCGCTTCGGATATTACGCCCAGATTGAGCACGCCATCTTGAAGGATATCGGATGTGACATGCAGTTAATTGTACTCGAACCGCCTGAAAAAAATATATCTGAATTAATTATTAAAATCAAGAAAATAACCGGGCGCCGGTCGTGGTGGCAGGTGATCCAGGCTATCCGGTTTGGCTACCAGAAAGCGCTGGCAGTGGACGAGCTGGAAAGAAAGGTGTTTCAGATCCGGCCCAGGGAGGCAAGGGCGGGTGCCAGCGAGCGGGCTTTTAGTGAGGCATTAAAACTGATAGACAACGCCGCGTCGCCGGGTGAAATGACAGAGGCCAGGAAAAAAGCCGGCGCGATCATGGCCGGAGTGGCGTGTAAACCCAGCGGACCGCTGGTCAGAATCGCTGTTATCGGTGAAATCTATACTTTATTGGAGCCTTTTGCAAACAACCGGCTGGAACGGCACCTGGGACTGCTCGGAGCCGAAGTCGACCGTTCGCTCTATTTGAGTGAGTGGGTGAACGACCATCTGTTGTTCGGGCTGGTTAAGGGGCTTCGTTCCAGCAAAGAGACCTGCGCTTCAGCCAGCCCTTATCTGTGTCACTTTGTGGGCGGCCATGGCCAGGAGACGGTAGGCAGTGCCGTGAACTATGCCCGGGACGGATACGACGGGATAATCCAGGTGTACCCTTTCACCTGCATGCCGGAAATAGTGGCCCAAAGCATCCTGCCCGGCGTGGGTTCGGATTACGACATACCAATACTGACTTTGATTATGGACGAGCACACGGGGGAGGCCGGCTTGCAGACCAGGCTGGAAGCTTTTATTGATTTACTGGCAAGGAGAAAGGAAACCAGGGAGGTTATCTGTAAATGAAGGGATATCTTGGCATAGATGTTGGATCTGTCAGCACTAATCTGGTTTTTCTGAATGAAGGCGGTATAGTCCGTGAAGCAATCTATCTCAGAACACAGGGACAGCCAATCGCCACGGTGCAGAAAGGATTAAAAAAATTAAACGGACGCCTGCCTGACGGCGTGAAAGTAAGGGGCGCGGGGGTAACAGGCAGCGGCAGGCATCTTACCGGGGTGCTTGTCGGCGCCGACACGGTGAAAAACGAGATAACCGCCCACGCCGTCGCGTCATTGCTGCTGGTGCCGGGAGTGCAGACAATTTTGGAAATCGGCGGGCAGGATTCAAAAATTATTATATTGCGCAACGGTGTGGTGACTGACTTTGCCATGAACACCGTTTGCGCCGCGGGTACAGGATCTTTCCTCGACCAGCAGGCCGCGCGGCTGAATATACCGATAGAGCAATTCGGGGAAATTGCTTTGCAGGCGGAGTCGCCGGTGCGGATTGCCGGGCGGTGCGCTGTCTTCGCGGAGTCGGATATGATTCACAAGCAGCAGATGGGATGCGGCCTGCCGGATATCCTGGCCGGCTTGTGCGAAGCGCTGGTGCGCAATTATCTGAACAATGTCGGCAAGGGCAAGGAAATCCTGCCCCCGGTGGTTTTTCAGGGCGGCGTGGCGGCCAACGTGGGGATGGCCAAAGCTTTTGAAAAAGCGCTGGAATTACCCGTTACAGTTCCTGCGCACTTTGACGTGATGGGAGCGGTGGGCGCCGCCCTGCTGGCCCGTGAAGCGGTGGCGCGGACCGGTGTGAGCAGGTTCAAAGGCTTCAGTGTGGCGGACTCATTATTTAAAACAGGCAGTTTTGAATGTTCCGGATGCCCCAATATGTGTGAAGTGGTGGAAGTAGCTGAGCAGGGGAGCGTTATTGCCCGCTGGGGCGACCGCTGCGGCAAATGGAGCGAAGACGTCGGCAAAAAAGAAAAGATAAGCTAAAGATGACGAATAATCTTGCATGGTGAAAAACATTGAGCTAAAATATTTGTAACTAATCAGGAGTCAGAAATCAGGAGTCAGAATGAGAAAATGATTTGTCTCTAAATGTGATGAATTTTGACTAATGAATTCTAAACACCTGAATGGTTTAGTTTTTGCATGTGTTGATCTTAATAAACCAGAGGAGAGAGGAGTTCTTTAGAGGAGATGAGTGAAACTAAAATTCTGCTCAGCGAAAAAGAAATGCCGACAAAGTGGTACAACATCCAGGCGGACATGCCTAATTTGCCAAAACCTGCTTTGAATCCTATGACCAAGCAGCCTGCCGGACCGGAAGACTTGTCCCCTATTTTCCCAATGGAGTTAATTAAGCAAGAAGTAAGTGGGGAGCGCTGGATTGAAATACCGGAAGAGGTGCGGGAAATCTACCGGCTCTGGCGGCCGTCTCCACTTTGCCGGGCGCGGCGGCTGGAAAAGGCTCTGGATACGCCGGCAAAGATTTATTATAAATACGAAGGCGTAAGTCCGGCCGGCAGCCATAAGCTCAACACTGCCGTTGCCCAGGCTTATTACAATAAGGCGGAAGGAATCAAACGGCTTTCCACTGAAACAGGGGCCGGCCAGTGGGGTATTGCCCTGTCCCAGGCCTGCAACTTCTTCGGCTTGGAATGTACTGTTTATATGGTGAAGGTTAGCTATCAGCAGAAGCCTTACCGCCGTTCCGTGATGGAGATTTTCGGCGCTAATTGCATTGCCAGCCCCAGCAATCAAACCAATTGCGGCAGGCAGATTTTAGAGAAAGATCCCGAATCCCTGGGCAGCCTGGGGATGGCTATCAGTGAGGCTGTGGAAGATGCGGCCGGCCGTAGCGATACAAATTACTCCCTGGGCAGTGTCTTAAACCACGTTTGCCTGCACCAGTCCATTATCGGCCTGGAGGCCAGGGAGCAACTCGCCAAGGCGGACGCTTATCCCGACGTGGTCATCGCCTGCTGTGGCGGTGGTAGCAACTTCGCGGGCATCGCTTTCCCGTTTGCCCACGATAAGATTGTCAATGGCGCCAAGGTACGGCTTGTGGCCGTTGAGCCGAGCGCCTGCCCCACTCTGACACGCGGACACTATGGCTATGATTTTGGAGACGTGGCCGGGTTTACCCCGCTTTTGTGGATGTATACGCTTGGCAAAGACTTCATGCCGCCGGGAATCCACTCGGGCGGCTTAAGGTACCATGGCGCATCAACGCTGGTCAGCCAGTGCATCCATGACGGAATAGCCGAGGCGTTTGCCTACGGACAAACGGATACATTTAAATCCGCCGTTCTCTTTGCCAAATGTGAAGGTGTCGTGCCGGCTCCTGAATCTTCCCACGCTATTCACCATGCCGTGGTGGAAGCTGTTGCTGCGAAGGAAGCAGGCGAAGCCAGGACGATACTATTTAACTTGAGCGGCCACGGACTGCTGGATTTGCCCTCTTACGACACATACCTGGCTGGAAAACTGGAAGACTACCCGTTACCGGAGGAAAGCCTGAAAAAAGCTTTGGAAAAGTTGCCAGAAGTATAAATATCAAGAGATGGTAATAATTTATTTTTGAAAAAAAGCGGCCTTCCCGTATTTAACCAGGGCCGCTTTTTCTTTTAATTACAGCCGTTTGCCGCGCGTTCGGCAAGGGGAGGCAAAGCCGTATTTTACTCCGGTGCGTCCGCTTTAATATTATCCGTCATCCGGCGTACCGGCCTTTCGCCGTATTTGACGAGCCAGTCCAGGATTTGGCTGATATTGCCTATCGCCACGGCGATTGAAGTGTCGGCGGCCCCGTAATACAGCCGGAGTTCGCCGGTTTTTTCGTTTAGCGTGTAACCGCACGGGAAAACCACGTTATTAACGTCACCAACCAATTCATAAGAAGCCTTTGGCCCAAAGATCCATTCCTTGCTGCGGGAGATAATCCGTTTCGGATTTTCCAGGTCCAATAGGGCGACTCCGATGCGGTAGATGCATCCTGCCGCTGTATTGCGCACACCGTGATAGAAGAGCAGCCAACCCTCTTTAGTTTCTATGGGAGGTGTCGAAAGGCCGATCTTATTGGCATCCCACCATGAGCCCATGCGTGCTTTGATTAATGGAGTAGTCGAGGTCCATGTTTTTAGATTGTTGGAATATGATAGCCAGATGTGAGAGCCGGCGTAGATATCGATGGCGTGGGCAGTTTCCGGACGATGCACCAATAACCAGTTTCCGCCAATTCTGCGGGGAAAAATACACGCGTCTTTATCGTGCGGGAGAGTGATGTTGCCGATTTTTTCGAACGTGACAAAGTCTTTTGTCATGGCCATCGATACAAGCGGCCCGCTGGTGGAAAACGCCGTGTAAGTAATAGCGTATTGCTCCAGCTCAGGCACGTAAATTATCCTCGGGTCCTCAATTCCCCACATTTCTTCCGGGAAAATATCCGGTTCGGGAACCAGGGCGGGATTTGGGTCAATATGCCAGCCGGTCAACCCGTCATCACTGCGGATAACGTTTAAAAAAGAAACCCCGCGCCGGCTTTCCACCCTGGCCAGTAAAACTGTTTCGCCGCTCGGCAATTTGACGGCGCCCGGATTAAAAACCGAGTTGACCGGATAAGGCCAGTCATCCGCTGTAACGATCGGATTGCCGCTATACCTGTGAAATAATTCGCCGTTAATGAATTGTTCTTGTCTAGCCGTGATGATCTCCACCGTTCCTGTCTAATTTTGATTTTTTATTATTCCCCGTTTTTCCTTGTTGCCGATAGCCTTGCGTATTTTTGTTTCTTTTAAGGCGGTAACCGCGAGGGCGAAACTAATAACAGATTCAGCCCCGCTGTTGCTATTGCTGCCTGAGGCGTGCAGACCGTCAAGAGGATAATCATAATTGGCATTATAAACCGGCACTCCCAGACGGTTATTGCCGAAAAACCAATTGAAAGCTTTTGTTGCCAGCGTACGGTATTCTTCTTTACGGGTCAGACGCAAAGCTTCGCAATATGCTTCCACCAGATAGCCAATCTCAATTGGCTGCTGATCGAAACAAGCTCTTTTAGCTCCTTTATACAGCCAGCCCTTGTTGCCTATTAAATCAAAGCAAGTACCGTCATACTGGATGTTTGTGAGGAAATCCAAGGATTCCAAAGCTGTATCCAGGTATCTTTTATCTTTAAAAACATTATATGCCAGCATCAAAGAATAGGGCACTTTGGCGTTACCATAAGTGACGGCATGCTCAAACCAGTGCCAGTTCGTGCTCTTGTTGGTTTCGTAGAGTTCTATCAGATAATCCGCTCCGGACCGGAGCAAGCCTGCTGCTTTTAACGACTCCGGATATTTATGAAGATAACCGTATAAACCGCAGATAGCGTAAGCCAGTGCTTTAGGGAAGTCTGACAGCGGCCGGTCCGGCGGCAGGCGGTCTATGGCCCGGTCAAATATGTCTCTGGCAAACAAGGTGATCGACTGGTCGCCGCTCCAGGCAATGGCGCTGCCCAAGCCCGCAAGAACCCGGCCGAAGGTGTCTTCGCTGCCGACTTCATCCAGATACCTCCGGTCATAGCTGACAAAGTTGTGAAACCTGCCGTCTTCTATCTGAACGTAGTGAAGAAAAGATAGATACTTTTGGGCCAAACGATATTCACCGGAGAAGTTATTGTCAATATGATTGACGGCGCGAGCCCACCTTATTATTACTTCCAGCGCCCGGCCGGCGTCGTCGGCGGAATAACCGTGCTTTAAGTCCGGTATTCCATGCAAGGTAAATTGAAACATGCCGGTGTCGTCGGTGATGCGCTCAAACATATTCAGTATTTTATGGTTACCCAGGTTGTCCAGGCTGCCTTTGCGAATCGCGCTTACTCTTTTTATCACTTTCAGTGAATGTTCCTTGCACACTTCTCTGAATAAGGCGTGGTACTTTTCCGACACCCTGGACCAAATCATTTCACGTCCGTAAGCGTATGACGAAGAGCTCATTTCATTCAGGTATTCTCTTTTGGAGAGCAGCTCGTTCAGGGTATCGGCCAGGGCTTTAGGATTGCTGAAAGGCACCAGGCGGCCGCGCCCGTCCGCCAGCAGTTCTCTGGCATACCAATAAGGGGTTGAGACAACAACTTTGCCGAGTCCAACCGCGTAAGCCAGGGTGCCGCTGGTAATTTGCTCCGGTGAAAGATATGGGGTTATATAGATATTTGCGCCGCTGATATACCTGAACAGTTCTTCATTGGAAAAAAACTTGTCAATGAACATCACATTATTTTCCAGTGAATGGTCGCGAACAATTTTCTGCAGGCTTTCCCGGTAGCTTTCCCCGTGGATCCTGGCAACTTCCGGGTGGGTTTTGCCAAGAATAATGTATATTACTTCGGGATGCTCCCGCACCACGCCGGGCAGGGCTTCCAGCACCATTTCGACGCCTTTGCCGGGGCTGAGCAAACCAAAAGTGAGGAGCACAAACCTGCCTTCAACACCCATCTCCGCTTTAAAATTATCCGGGTCCGAAAAAGGCAGATCCGGCACGCCATGCGGAATCATCACTATCTTTTCAGGAGGTACGTAATATACTTCCTGGAGAATTTCTATAGCCTTGTGGCTCATTACCACCAGGCGGTCGGAATGCTGAATGACCTCCATGAGTGACGTATAATAGCCCAGGTTGGGATCTTGCAGCACTGTGTGAACGGTGGTTACCACCGGTTTTTTTAACTTCTCCAGCAGCTTGGTGATCAAACGTCCTTCCGGACCGCCGAACAAGCCGAATTCATGCTGCAGGTTGACCACGTGCAAATCCGAAGAGTTGATATGTTCTGCCGCCCTAGCATAATCGGAAGCTTTGTTTCTGTCAAAAACAAAATCGACTTCAGAGGGAAAATTACGGTTCAACTGGTCGTCTACGGCAATGACTCGTCCCTTATTGGCAAATGAGTTTTGATAAGAATGAAATAGATTTTGTGTGAATGTGGCGATTCCGCATTTTTTGGGAACATAGGAACTGATAAAACATGGGTTGATATCCCTTTTCATTAATTATTCACCCCGCTTCTCATCATTATGTTCCAATAGTTCCATAAAGACCAACGCAGTTAATTTTACCTCTTTATAATTTATTTAGTATCTATATAAATTATATAATAATTCAGTCAATAATACAACGAGTTGATATTAAGAGTATCGTTTGCAATAAGTTCTTACATAGCGGATATAGTAGTTGCGTGGCGCTTTTTTTGAATCAGAGGGTATGATATAATATTGTTCATGTTATTTAACCTGGGAGTAGTATATTATGGCGGAGGGCAGCAGTGGAGATAATCACCACCCATGTAAATACTGACCTGGACGCGTTAGCGTCAATGGTTGCCGCCCGGAAGCTTTACCCAGACGCTGTAATGGTCTTTCCCGGCAATCTGTCCAGGAGTGTGGAAGCTTTCATGGCTTTACACAGGGATGCTCTTGACATAAAATCTGCCAGGGATATTAAGCCGGATCCGGTTGAACGGGTGATCCTGGTGGATACCAAATCTCCCGGAAGACTGGCCAATCTGGCAGTTCTTCTTGAGAGGCCGGGAGTGGAAATACATATATACGACCACCACCCCAGAGAAACCGGTGATATATCGGGCACGGTCGAGGTGGTGGAAATGATCGGGGCCGCCACCACCTTGCTGGTGGAAAAGATCAGGGAGCGTGGACTGAAGGTCACCCCGCTGGAAGCGACCATTCTAGCCCTGGGTATTTACCAGGACACTGGTTCACTTGTTTTTTCCAGCACAACGGCCAGAGATGTGGACGCAGTATCCTATTTGCTCACTAATGGAGCGAATCTGGCTGTTGTGGCTGATTTCCTCGACCGGCCGTTTACCGCGGGCCAGCGCGTACTGCTAAGGGACCTGCTTTCTTCAGCGGAACATATTCAGGTCAACGGGGTAAAATTATTAATCGCCAAGGGGAATGTCGATGAATTTGTCGGCGGTCTTGCCGTCTTAACACATAAGCTTGCTGATTTTGAACGGCCGGACGCTGTTTTTACCGTGGTGGAGATGGATGACCGGGTTCATGTAGTTGCCCGGAGCAGTGTGCCGGAAGTGGATGTTAGAGAAATACTGGCTGTTTTCGGCGGGCGGGGCCATAACGCCGCGGCCTCGGTCTCAATAAAAAAAGCCGGTGTGGAGGAAGTAACCGGCCGGCTAATGGATGCTATCCGGGCAAGAGTAAAACCGCCGGTGACAGCGGCAGCCATAATGAACAGCCCGGTGAAGACAATTACTCCGGAAACAGTGGTAAATGAAGCGGAAAAAGTCATGCTGCGTTACGGCCATACCGGCTTGCCGGTGGTAAGAGACGATCGGCTGGTAGGAATAGTCTCGCGCCGTGATGTGGAAAAAGCGGCTCATCACGGCCTCGGACACGCCCCTGTTAAGGCTTTTATGACCACCAGTCTGGTGTCTGTCGGTCCCGAAACGCCGGCTTCGGTGGTGCGTGATTTGATGATCGAACATGATATTGGAAGGCTTCCGGTAATCGAAAATGGAAGNCTGGTAGGGATCGTCACCCGCACNGATGTTNTGCGCACCCTGCACGGCGGCGGTGAGCCGGGCCGTAACCAGACAGTCAANACAGGCCGGACCCGGGCAATGTCCCCCGTGAACATAAGGGAATTGATGTACAGCAGCCTGCCGGCTGGGTACGTGGAGATATTAAAGTGGGCGAGTGAAACAGCCTCGGCTATGGGAGCCAGGGTGTACGCCGCCGGCGGCATAGTCCGCGACCTGCTCCTGGGCATGGAATGCCTGGATATTGATCTGGTGGTGGAAGGGGACGGCATTGAGCTGGCGCGAACCCTCAGCAGGGAGCGTCAGGGGCGGTTGCGTGAACATCCTCAGTTCGGCACGGCGAAAATATTGTTTCCAAACGGCAAACAGGTAGATGTCACCACGTCAAGGGTGGAGTTTTATCAATACCCGGCGGCCATGCCCCAGGTAGAGGCGTCATCACTGCACCAGGATCTTTACCGCCGCGACTTTACCATCAACGCAATGGCGGTTTCGCTTAATAAAGAAAGCTTTGGCGACGTGGTCGACTTCTTCGGCGGCCGGGAAGACTTGGAACGCGGTCTTATCCGGGTGCTGCACAATTTGAGCTTCATCGAAGATCCCGTGCGTATTCTGAGGGCGGTGAGATTTGAAAAGCGCTATTATATGAATGTGGAATCCCATACTCTCAAATTGGCGAAGGAAGCAATCAGCAATAAAATGCCGGCCAGGGTGTCCGCGGAACGAATTTGGGAGGAACTGCGTCATGTCTTTCTGGAACCGAGGCCGGGCCCGGTGCTGGCCCGTTATATAGAGCTGCGGTTATGGCGCTTTTTGTTTCCGGGCGTTGAGCCTCAGCGGGTGCGTCCGGTCCTCGGGGAAATCGCGCGGTCGGTGAGAACATTGCGCTCCTGGGATGTAGCGGAGCCCGGCGATATATGGATGGTCTATTTTTTAGCGGTGCTTCATTTTTCCGACTGGACCGTTGCGGCAGCGGTTTGCGGACGCTACCATTTAAGCAAACGACAGACGAATAAAGTGGCGGCGGCGCTGGGCGGCTGGCGCAATTTGTTGAAAAACCTGCAAGAACCTTTTGAAATTACTCTGAGTGAACTGGCCAGACAGGTGAAGTCATTGCCTGTGGAAATTTATCCGCTGATTTTGTGCTATCTCACCAAAAACTCTGCCAGAAAACGCTTCCAGCATGTGCTTGCCGCCATATGCAGCAATAAGCTTTCCATTAACGGCAAGGACCTGCGGCTGCTCGGATATAAGCCCGGGCCGCAATTCAATAAGGCTATGGAAGCGCTGTGGCAGGCCCGCCTGGATGGAGCGATACGCACCAGGCAGGAAGAATTGAATTACGTTAAGGAGTATCTTGCAGAATCCGGAGGAGAGATGGAAATTGTTTAATTTGCCTAGTTTGCATACTGTTGCCTTAATGCTGCCGGCCATCGTCCTGGGCTTAACTCTCCACGAGTTTGCCCATGGCTGGATGGCTGACCGGCTAGGTGACCGGACCGCCCGTCACATGGGGCGCCTCACGGTTAACCCGGCGGCTCATATTGATCCAATCGGTCTGCTTCTTTTGTTTTTCATGGGTTTCGGCTGGGCTAAACCGGTACCCGTCAACCCATATAATTTGAAGCTTGATCCAAGACAGGGCATGCTGCTGGTGGCCCTGGCCGGCCCGGCGACGAACATGCTGCTGGCCGTTATTTCCGCAATTGCTTCCGGCGCTCTGGCCGGTTTGAACTTGCCTTATTTCGGGGGAATCATGCTGTATATGATCCATATCAACGTGGTTTTGGCAGTATTTAATTTAATCCCGATCCCGCCACTGGACGGCTCGAAGATCCTGGCCGGCATTCTGCCGGGACGGCAGGGCTGGTTGGACCAATTTGAGCAATACGGGACAATAATATTGATAGTACTTGTTTTTACCGGGNTGATTGGGGTTGTTTTCAATGTTGTAATCGAACCGATTGATAGGGTGTTGTTTGCTCTAGGNGGGTTATCCANAAGGTAATATTGTAAGAGNGAAAGGGAGATGTGAAGAATGTCAAANGGAATAATTGTCAGCGGCATGCGCCCAACGGGCAAGCTCCACCTTGGCCACCTGTATGTTTTGGAAAACTGGGNCAGGCTGCAGAAAGAGTATGACTGCCATTATTTTGTCGCTGACTGGCATGCTCTCAGCACGTCATTTGAAGATAACTCTTCTATGCGTGATAATACAAGGGAAATGNTNACGGACTGGCTGGCGGCGGGAATNGATCCGGAAAAAAGCGTGATTTTTGTCCAGTCGGATATAATGGAGCACGCTGAACTGCACTTGATTTTTTCCATGATCACGCCCTTGTCGTGGCTGGAGCGGGTGCCGACCTTCAAAGACCAGGTGCAGCAGTTGAAAGAACAAGGGAAAGACATCAATACCTATGGCTTTCTCGGTTATCCTCTGCTCCAGGCGGCNGATATTCTCNTGTATAAGGCGGACGCGGTGCCGGTAGGGGAGGATCAGCTTCCACACCTGGAATTGTGCCGGGAAGTGGCCCGCCGGTTTAATTACCTGTATCGCCCGGTATTTCCCGAGCCGCAGGGCCTCGTGGCCAGGGTGCCTTTGCTGCCGGGCATCGACGGGCGCAANATGAGCAAAAGCTACCATAACGATATAGTGATAGGCGCGGAGCCGGACGTGNTAAAAGAAAGGGTTAACGCCATGATTACNGATCCCGCCCGCATCCGCAAAACTGACCCNGGTCATCCGGAAGTCTGTNTTGTCCACGAATATCACAACATTTACGCGTCAGACAAGCTGGCCGGGTTGGAAGAAGAATGCCGCGGCGGCAAGATTGGCTGCGTTGCCTGCAAGAAGATGCTNGCCGCGAGCATAGAGGAGGTCATGGCTCCCGTCAGGGAGCGCCGGGCGGACATATTGAGGCGGCCGGGTTATATCGATGATATTCTCGCGGAAGGCGCCCGGAAGGCCAAAGCCAAGTCGGCGGAGACCATGAAAGAAGTAAGAGAGGTCGTGTCCGGCATTAAGAACAACTCTCACAATTAGCAATTGTGCATAGTCCCGGGAAGTCGTGGAAAAATAATGCAGAGGTGGGGTCAGGTGGGCAAGGTATTCCTTGTTTTCTTGATGTTTTTAATCCTTCTCCTGCTTTTTCTTTCCCTGACCGTTGTGCGGGTGCAGGTGAGTTATGCCAGGCGGGGAAAGGATGATCAGTTTACCGTGGGGTTTTCCGCATGGCGTGGGTTGGTTCATTATAGTTTCGAGCTTCCCAGGATAAAAGTCAAAAAGGAAAAAGCAATATCCCCGCCGAAGTTGTTAGGCACCCTATTCAGATTTTTTAAGCCTTTGCGTATAAACAGCGCCATTATTTTCTATCTGCTGGAGAAAGTCCGTTTGCGGCGGTTAACCTGGCGCACGGAGATTGGGACAGGTGATCCTGCGCAGACCGGGCTTCTGGCTGGCGTGATATGGGGGTTGAAAGGGTTGATATTAGCCGCCTGCAGCCGTTTGCTTGCCCCCGGCGGCGCCGGGCCGGTGGTGGAGATTCGGCCAAGTTTTGATAGAGCTTGCTTTAATATGGCATTTAACTGCGTTTTAGATGTGCGGCTCGGTCATATTTTTATTACCGGTTTAAAGTATCTAAAAATAAAGCGCAAGTAATCAGGTGTTATGCTTTGCCTGAATACTTATCCCGCCGAAAATCCTTGTCTTGCCTGGGAGGAAATGTTTCTTTCTTGCAGAATTTTTACTAAAATTAAACATTATGTCGAGGTGAAATAATTGTGAGGTTATTGACTCGCTCAGATTTCGACGGGTTGGCATGCGCGGTTCTTTTAAAAGATGCGGGTATAATCGACGACAGGGCATTCGTCCACCCAAAAGATATACAAGACGGCATGATCAAGTGACGGAAAACGATGTGCTGGCCAATGTGCCTTTCGATGCAGGCTGCGGCTTGTGGTTTGACCATCACTCCAGCGAGGAAGAGAGACTGGCATTAAAAAACAAGTACAAGGGAGACAGCCGCCCGGCGCCCAGCGCGGCAAGAGTAATATATGATTATTACGGCGGCAAAGAGAAGTTCGGGCACTTGGAAGAAATGATGTCTGCCGTTGACAAGTCGGATTCCGGCCAGTTTACCGCTGATGAGATATTAAATCCAAAAGGCTGGGTGCTGCTCTCTTTTATCATGGACCCGCGCACCGGCCTTGGTCGTTTCAGGGATTGCCGGATCAGCAATTACCAGCTTATGGACGACATGATCGACTACTGCCGGAAAATGTCAATAGATGAGATCCTGAAAGTGCCTGACGTACTGGAAAGAATTAAACAGTTTGAAGAACAGAGCGGGAAGTTCAAGGATATGCTGAAAAAGTATACAAATACAGACGGCAAGGTAATTATTACGGATCTCCGGGGTGTTGCCCCGATATACAGCGGCAACAGGTTTTTGATTTATGTTCTTTATCCGGAGCAAAACATTTCAATTTGGGTCGTTGACGGAAAGAATAAACAAAATTGTGTCTTTGCCGTTGGTCGCAGCATTATCAACAGAAGTTCCAAAACAGACGTTGGTTCGCTTATGTTAAAGTACGGCGGAGGCGGCCACAAGACGGTGGGAACTTGCCAGGTACCTTATCAAGAGGCCGGTAAAGTACTGGGAGAGTTGGTTGCTAGCATGAAAAAAGACGGTTAACTAACGGATTGGTTTACCGGATGCAGAGAAAGTTTTGGAGCACATGACCAATTAAGAAGAAAAGCGGAGGTCGCCACCGTACGGTGGAACCTCCGTTTAACATATAATCAAGCAGTTACGCGCATGCTTGATTCTTTATTGTTAGTCATCCAGTGTGGACAAATCTCCGACCGGTAAACCCATTTCCTGAGCTTTTAGAACCCGGCGCATGATTTTCCCGCTGCGGGTTTTCGGTAGCTTGTCCCGCACTTCGATTTCTTTTGGCGCGGCGTGAGCGGCCAGACCTAATTTGACGAATTGCTTGAGTTCTTTATCAAGCTCATCACTCCAGGTATAACCAGGCGCCAATGCGATAAACGCCTTGATGATGTTACCGCGCACCTCATCCGGCTTGCCGATAACGCCGGCCTCGGCCACTGCCGGGTGTTCAACCAATTTGCTTTCCACTTCGAAGGGGCCGACCCTTTCCCCGGCGGTTTTAATCACGTCGTCGTTCCTGCCCTGGAACCAGATATAACCGTCTTCGTCCATAAAAGCCTGGTCTCCTGAAACATACCAGGGATCGTTTTGGAAATACTCGTTATACTTTTCAGGGTTTTTCCAAATCTCCACCATCATGCCCGGCCAGCCTTTTTTCAAGGACAGGTTGCCCATTTGCATCGGGGGCAGGACATTCCCCTCGTCATCGGTAATGGCGGCTTCCACGCCGGGAATCGGTTTGCACATCGAGCCGACCCGGATTGGTTCGCACGCATAGCAGCAGACCATATTTACGCCGGTTTCAGTCATGAACCAGGTTTCGTGAATACGCACGTCGAAAACCCTCTTGGCCCAAATGATCACTTCCGGGTTTAAGGGTTCGCCCACGCTGGTGATATGCCTGAGGCTGGACAGATTGTATTTTTTAACAACTTCGTCCCCGGCTGCCGCCAGCATTCTGAAGGCGGTAGGAGCGCTGTACCATACTGTCACACCGTATTTTTCCAGAGTGGCATACCAGTCTTCGGCACTAAAGCGGCCGCCTCTGATGATCGTAGCTTTGCCTACCAGCCAGGGTCCCCATACTGAATAGGAAACACCCGTGACCCAGCCCGGGTCGGCGGTGCACCAGAAAACATCGTTTTCCTGCACGTCATGGGCGATTCTCATGGTAAAGTACTGGCCGACCATAATATTGTGGGTATGCAATACCCCCTTGGGTTTCCCGGTAGAGCCCGAGGTGTAAAGCAGGAACATCGGGTCTTCTCTGGTCAGCCAAACCGGTGTAAAATCTGCGGAAGCCTCAGCCATTTCCTTTTCGTAAGAAACTTCAAGAGACTCCAAGTTGTTCTCATCGGCTCCAATGACGATCACGTGCTTCAAGTTGGGCAATTCATCTTTTTTAATTCTGCTTTTTTGTCCGACGGTAGTGACAATGGCCACAGCCTCGCTGTCCAGCATGCGGTCTTTGACGGCTTCTTCCATGAAAGCTTCAAAGAGCGGTCCGGCGATAGCGCCCGTTTTTACGATACCGGCGAAAGCTATTAACATCTCCGGGCTCCTGGGGATAAAAAGAAACACCCGGTCACCCTTTTTGATTCCCAGCTTGGTCAGGACGTTGGCAAACTTGTTGGTCTGCTCTTTTAGTTGGGCAAAGGTAACTGTTACTTCTTTCTCAGTGTCACTATAAAGTATCGCAGCGTCATTGCCTTTATTCTTTTCGTCTACCCACCGGTCAATGGCTTCGTAGGCGATGTTTACTTTGCCGGTAGTATACCAGCTGAATTCTTTTTCAACGTTTTCCCAGGAGAAATTCTTGCAAAACTCCTCATAGTTCTCCATATTGTGTTTGCCTGGCGACGGCGGTAGTACTTCATAATCCATTTATTTCCCCTCCAATTGTTAAGATGTTGTATTGTAAAAAGGCCGTAAAAGTTCACCTCCTGGCGGCCTTAAGCTTTTTTTCGTAGTATTGGTACGGACACTTTAACCCAGTCTTTTCCTGGCCCGCGGCCGGAAACGGAACGGCACGGTGATTGTGTGCACCAGATTTATGGCCATTTCCCGGAAAATATCTTCCATTGTTTTAAGTGAGTATGTCTGATTAAGCCGGTATGGATGGTAGAGGATGTTGATTCCTGATTTGCTTACCACCGGGTCCAGAGAGAAAAAATCAAGCGCAATGGGAATGCAGCCTTGTTTAAGAAAGAATGATTTTCTTTTTTGGTAATTTTCTTTTTGACGGCATATTTCAAGAACGTGGCCGGCGCATTGCGGGTAATGTTTCTTTAATAAATCCATCATGTGACCGTATAGCTGAGTGCCGACACCTTGGTTGCGATAGCCCTCCAGCACAACCAAAGCCTCAATAAATCCAACCTGGTTCTTGGGGAAATAATAGAATATGGCAAAACCGAGCAGCTCTCCTAAACAATCAGCGTAGATAATGTGGGCTCTGACCTGATCGTTTTCATTGGCCTGCAGCTTGCTGATCAGAGAATTTATTTCTTTGATTGAATAGTTAAAGGTTTCCCTGCAACATTCGATAACCTTACTGAAATAAATAGAATCAAGGTTGTGCAATTCAAGGAACTTGTACATGTTCGTCCCCCTCCCTGGTTCCTTATGTCCCCATGTCCCTTGTGTTATTAATGCAATTACTGTGCCACTAATAACAGTGAAGAAAAAGCCCCGTATTTAAGGGATCTGTGTTTATGATTATCTCAGTGGGAGGTAGGAAAATGAAAAAAACTGCCTGCAATAATTGCAGGCAGTTGCAAATTAATTAGTCATGCATGAGTATTTTTCAGCAATTTGGAGTGGCGCTTGTTTAAGGAAGTGATGATTTAAGCCAACCCGTGTTTTTCCATTTTGTAATACAAACTCCTGACGGCAATGCCGAGCAGGTTGGCGGCTTTTGTTTTATTGCCGTTAGTCCTTTGCAGGGTTTCCAGCAAAATATTTTTTTCGGTCATATCCAGCATGTTGCCGAGGCTTCCTTCCCAATGGATCTCTGTTGCCGGTTTGGGAAAACGGTTGTCTGCTGTTGAACGCTGCATAGACGTTCTTTTGATAATGAATTCCGGAACATGTCTCGATAAAATAATTTCTTCGTTTTTATCCATTTTGATGATTGTTCTTCCCACCATATTTTCGAGTTCTCTAATATTGCCCGGCCAATCGTAATTCATCAGTATTTTGAAAACAGCCGGGGATATTTTAGAGATTTTTCGTTTATACTCATGTTCAAGTTTTTTAACCAGGTGGGTTGTCAATAAGGGTATATCATCTTTGCGGACCCTGAGCGGCGGCACGAAAATCGGCACAACATTCAGCCGGTAATACAAATCTTCACGAAAAGTACCTTCGCTGATCCTCTGTTCCAGATTAGCGTTGGTAGCGGCGATTATCCGTACGTTTACAGGTATCGGCCTGGTGCCGCCCACCCTGATGATCTCTTTTTCCTGCAGCACTCTGAGAATTTTTGCCTGCAAAGCGAGGTTCATATCACCGATTTCATCAAGAAAAATCGTGCCGTCGCTTGCATCCTCAAAGTAACCCTTTTTACCGCCCCGGATAGCCCCGGTGAAAGCCCCTTCTTCGTATCCGAACAACTCGCTTTCCAACAATGACTCGGCAATTGCCACGCAGTTGACCCTGACAAAAGGTCCCTTGCTTCTGCCGCTGACATTGTGAATGGCATGGGCGAATAACTCTTTGCCGGTGCCGCTCTCTCCCCGCAAAAGCACGGTGGCGGGAGTGTCGGAAGCGTGTCTGGCCTGGGCTATGGCCGCCTGAATCGGCTCACTATTGCCAATAATGTCGTCAAAAGTATATTTGGCCTGCAAGCGCCGGATTAATTTTTTGACATTAGCCAATTCTTCCGACAAGTGCATTATTTCCGTAATATCATGTATTACCCCGACACTTCCCCGCAGTATGCCGTCCATAATTATTGGAGCTACGTTTACCACGACTTCTTTTTTCATCGGCCCCATTTTAAGCCTGACCCCGCGCACCAGCTGCCTGGTTTGCAGCACCTTCAGGTGCATGCTTTCCCCTTCGGTCACCGCTACCGAAGCAGGTTTGTTGATCACGTCCGCCTCCGTGAGACCGGTAATTTTCGTGTAGGCGGGGTTGATTAAAATACCGTTTCCTTTTTCGTTGACCACTGTTATAGCGTCTTCAGTCGCGTAAAGAATGGCTTCCAGCAGGGACCTTGTTTCTTTTAATTCTGCAACCTGCCTCTCCAGGCTTCTTAATGAAGTGATATCGCCCATGATTGCTGCCGCGCCGGTTATTTTTCCTTGCCTGTCTTTCAGTGGGATAAAGCTTGCAACAATGGTGAGATCTCCGCTCTGCAATTGGTGGTTAAGCTCGGCAGTGCCTGTTTGCAGCACGGTCTGCAGCATTTGTGGCAGGGCGGGAACCGGAAAATCGTCTGCCAACGGTTTGCCCAGCACGTCGGCCGCCTTTAAGCCGGTGGTTTTCTCAGCCGCCTGATTGAATAAAGTAACCATGCAGGTTTTGTTTACCGCAACTAGAGCATCGTTAGAAGCGTCAAGAATTGCTTCATATGTCGCATGAGTGTTTTTACTTTGCATGGGATCACCTCGCAGATATTTATTCTACAATTGTGTGAAAGATCCTGCATGGTTTTCTGTTAAATGATGATATTACTCCACATAAGTGCACCAATCCCGGGCCAGGCTATTCACGAGATTCTTTCATGACTGTCCTGAACAAATATATTGCAACGGATTCAATTGAACTGAGTTAGAATATGAGATTTCACTCCGTGGCACAAATTCGGCAATTATGGGTTATAATGAATATATCATTAAATATCATTTATTATTTAGGAGATTTCTTGTGAATACTGTTTACGTTTTTGGAGCGGGAGCGTCGGCCGCGGAGGGCGCGCCGGTGCTGCACGATTTTCTCAAAATAGCCTTTAAGTTTTTTAAGGAAGAGCATTATAGTACTGAGCTGGATGTTGTTTGGGAGTTTCTTGAGCATTTTAATGGTTCCGGGGAGGTACTAAGCCATTCCGGTGAACTTGAAGATTTTCCCGGCTTGGAAGAAATATTCAATATTGTTGACTGGTCCCTGCTGCAAAACCAGGCGTTTTCAATCAGGTTTCCGAGACCGCGGTTGCATGAACTGAAAACGGCTTTGGTAAAATTAATCAGCATGACTCTTGACAAGTCACTTCCCTCATACAACGGCATGCATCAGTCTTTTGTGGCTGAGGTAATCAGGGGTGGGGAAGAGATCCCGACTTTCATCTCTCTTAATTACGATATTGTTCTTGACAATGCCATCCGAGCCACCGGTTATGAACCGGAATACGGTTTCTATGGCAACCATCTGAATCACATGGATCATTGCCGGAAAATACCTCTCTACAAGCTGCACGGTTCCTTGAACTGGTCATTTTGTCCCCTTTGCGGAGAAATTTCCGAACATAATGAAAAAGTTGCGCACCTCCTCTTCAAAGACAAGTATTCAATTGCCTGCCTGAACTGCGGGAGTGATAGTTCTCAGGCAATAATTATTGCTCCGACTCTTTATAAATCTTATAATATCAGCAGATTGCAGAATGTTTGGGATTGCGCGGTAAAGTCCATAAGCCTGTCCGACCGGCTGGTTTTTGTCGGTTATTCGCTTGCTCCGGCTGATACTTCAATAATAACGACGATAAAAAGGGCGCTTAACATAATAAATAAAGAGCGTGAGATAGTGGTAATCAACCCGAATGAACAGGCATGCCGCAGGTATAAGCAGATCTTTGGAAAGAACTGCCGGGTGCTGTGCCATAAATTTACCGGGGAGCATATATAAAATATGAAAGGAAATAAAAGACCTTGAATAATGAATTTAATAAAAAGATTATTGTGCGTGTGGATAAGGACCTTGCTGAAATTATTCCAGTTTTTCTGGAGAACAGGCAGAAAGACTGCAAATCTATACAGGAGGCTTTGGAAAAGGGGGATTATGAGACCATCCGGATTTTAGGCCACAGTATGAAAGGAGTTGGCGGCGGCTATGGCTTTGACGCCGTCACTGATTTAGGAGCCTCCATAGAACAAGCCGCAAAGAATAAGGATGCCGCGGAAATAAACAATCTGATTGATGAATTGATGACATACCTTGACCGGGTTGAGGTTGTTTTCGTAGATTAGTAGATTAAATATTATTATGGTTATGGATGGGTTTAATTAGGGATTTCTAGTATTCCCTGTCAAATCGAGGCGCAGGATGCGTATGTATACCGCGCCTTTTTTATTTTGGCATTTGTCGTCAAAATAATCTAAGGAAGGAATTGCTGGAGTTTAAGGGTGGAAGAATATGATTACCTGATTGATTCGGACATCTAATAATAGGGTGGTAAATGTGTATGAATCCATATGTGCTTGATTTTCAGGAGATCGATAAAACAAAGCTCATAGTGGCCGGAGGTAAAGGCGCCAATCTGGGGGAACTAGCCAGGATTGAGGGAATAAGGGTGCCGGAAGGCTTTTGTGTCACCACCGAAGCGTATAAAAGAATAATTGGGCATAACGAGGAGTTTCATGCACTGCTGGAGCAACTGTCGTTAATAAAGTTGGAAGATCGGGAAAGAATTACTGAAATCAGCGGAAAGATTCGCGGGGTTATCGAAAGGATATCCATTGCAAAGGATATAGAAGAAGAGGTCGCGCGCCATCTCTTAAAGCTTGGGGGAAAAAACGCCTATGCCGTACGTTCCAGCGCCACGGCCGAGGACCTGCCCCTGGCCTCCTTTGCCGGGCAGCAGGACACCTATTTAAATATCAAAGGAAAAGATGCCATCCTGCAGCATATCAGCAAGTGCTGGGCCTCGCTGTTTACCGACCGGGCAGTGATCTACCGCATGCAAAACGGCTTCGAGCACCGCAAGGTCTATCTGGCTGTGGTCATCCAGCGCATGGTTTTCCCAGAGGCGGCGGGGATTATGTTTACCGCCGATCCTGTCACATCAAACAGGAAGGTGCTGTCCATCGACGCCAGCTTCGGGCTTGGCGAGGCGCTGGTCTCCGGCTTGGTGAATGCCGATATCTACAAAGTGCGGGAAGGCAGGATCGTGAATAAGAAAATATCCAGCAAGAAACTGGCCGTCTATGCGTTAAAAGAAGGCGGCATTGAGGAACGGGAGATCGACGCCGAACAGCAGAACAGGCAGACGCTGACCGATGAGCAGATTTTGCAGCTTGAAGAGCTGGGCCGAAGGATCGAGGCCTATTTTGCCTGCCCGCAGGACATCGAATGGTGCATTAGCCGGGGACATTCCTCCGGCCCCGGAGCCAGTCTCCCAGATGAGGTCCGTCCCCTTTCATCCAGACATGAGTTTTATATTGTGCAGAGCCGCCCCATCACCACCTTATACCCCATACCGGAAGTGAACGATGAGAAAAACCATGTGTTTATGTCTCTGGGCCACCAGCAGATGATGACGGAAGCCATAAAACCATTAGGTATTTCTTTTTTTCAGTTATTGGGGTCTGATGAGGTCCCCATGGGTCAGGCCGGCGGAAGGCTGTTCTTCGATTTGGCCCATGATTTAGCTTCTCCTCTGGGGCGAAAGATAGTACTCGGCACTATGGGCAGAAATGACCCTCTTACGCATAACGCTATCTTGAGTCTAATGAAGCGGAAGGATTTTATAAAATCATTGGCGCGCGGAAAGAGATACATCAGGATGGGTACAGAGTATTTCTCCTGGGTGCTACCCATTCAGGCTATAAAGATCTACCGCCAAAACGACCCGGCCGTAGTGCAAACGCTAATGTCTCGCCATGAGGCGTCTATCAGAGAGCTGCGGCGCAGGATCGCAGGCCTGTCTGGAGATGAACTGTTTGCCTTTATTATAGAGGATCATAAGGAACTAAAGGAAATTATGTATAATGCACGAAGCCTGGCTGTAATTATGGTCGGGTTATATGCCGCAAACTGGATCAATAAGAAAATGGAAAAGTGGCTGGGTGAAAAGAGTGCAGCTGACACCCTTTCCCAATCGGTAGCCAACAATGTCACGTCCGAAATGGGGTTGGCCTTATTGGATGTAGCGGATACAGTCCGGCAATATCCCGCAGTGATGGAATATTTTCATCATGCCCATGACAAGACCTTTTTTGAGGATTTGGCCTCACTGGAAGGCGGCGATGCTGTCAGCGGCTCCATGCGGGATTTTCTTGATAAATACGGCATGCGCTGTTCCGGTGAGATCGATATCACCAGGCCGCGCTGGAGTGAGCGGCCGACCGCGCTTGTGCCTATGATTCTCAGCAATATCAAAAACTTTGCGCCGGATGCTCATAGGGCCATTTTCGAGAAGAGACGGCTGGAAGCAGAGCTTAAGGAGCGGGACCTGTTAAGACGCCTGAAGCGGCTGCCCGGCGGCAGACAAAAGGTTAAAAAGTCAAAGCGGATGATTAGCATTTTGCGCAATCTCATCGGCTACCGGGAATATCCCAAATACACTTTCATTCAACGTTACCATATTTATAAACAGGCCCTGCTGAAGGAGGCTGCTTTGCTGGTGCGAAAGAGTGTCATTAGAAAAGAGGAGGATATCTATTATCTTACCTATCAGGAACTCCGGGAAGTTGTCCGCACCAATAAGCTGGATTACCACATTATTAACAGCAGAAAAGAGGCGTACGAGACATATGAAAAACTGACCCCGCCCCGGATGATGACATCCGAGGGCGAGGTAATATCCGGTGAATATGACACCAGCAATATCCCCCAGGGTGCCTTGGCGGGCGTACCGGTTTCAAGCGGCGTCATTGAGGGGCGCGCGCGGGTCGTTTTAAAAATGGAAGACGCTCATATGGAAGAAAATGATATTCTGGTCACTGCGTTCACTGATCCCAGTTGGACCCCGCTGTTTGTATCCATCAAAGGTTTGGTAACCGAAGTTGGGGGACTGATGACCCATGGCGCCGTTATTGCGCGGGAATACGGCATTCCGGCAGTTGTGGGCGTGGAAAACGCCACGAAGCTAATCAAAGACGGACAGAAAATCCGGGTGAACGGTACGGAAGGGTATGTGGCAACACTGTAAAAAAATCAAAATGAATCTAGGTAAACGGCACGGAAGGGTATGGCGAATCCTATAACCTGTGCCGTTTACTTTTTATAATGAAGCAGCTTTGGGAAGCTCGTTTGTGTTGGTGTACCAGCTATAATCAAGGTCCGGAAAAATATTGTTTCTGTATTCCAGGTTGCCAAGGTATCCTTCGTCAATACAATTACCCTTAATTTCTTTTTGCAGCCGGAAAAAATTCAACAAGTGATTTTTGGTGCGTTTGACGGCATATTCAACCATGGTCCCGGTACTCATGATGAAGGCCCAATCGCTGCTTTGCGCCAGAAGAAGTTCGCGGGCCGCCTGATTTAACGCCCGCCGGTACAACCCTCCGGCATTGCTGTGTTGACTGGCGAGTGATATCATCATTTCGGACGCCATGTGCAAGTGCCGGTAGATCCAATCATTGGAACCGCACAGCCATACTTCGTGATAGCCTTTGTTGCCCCAGCTGGAAGAACAAGGTGTGGCCACCTGATTGCAGGGAAAATTCCGCAGGTAGTCGCTTGGCGTGGCCATTTCAACGACATCCTGATCGAAGGCTGTTTTACGGATGAGATAATCAAGCCATTTAGGCCCTTCAAACCACCAGTGCCCGAAAAGCTCGGCGTCGTAAGGCGCTACAATGATGGGCGGCCTGTCCATTAAATTCGACAGGTGGTATATTTGATGCTGACGGTTAAACATAAAGTTGCCCGCGTGTAAAGCTGCTTTTTCATCAGCCTGCCTGGGATTATAAGGCTGTTTTTGGCTTAAATCCACCTTGCCGGTAATTTTGTAATATTTAATGCCGGTGTGAACCCTGATCCCGTCCGGGTGGATGTAAGGGCCAATATAATCAAGTCCGAGGTCGAAGCCAATGTCCCGGTAGAATTCGCGGTAGTCAAAGTCGCCGGGGTAGCCCTCCTGAGTGCTCCAGACTTGTTTGGATGATTCAATATCCCTGCCGAAGGCGGCAACTCCGGACGGACAATATATCGGCGCGAAAATGCCAAAACGCGGTCTGTGTGAAGCGTAGAGCACCCCGTGCGAGTCGGTGAAGAAGAATTTTAAGCCGCATTCTTTTAATATTTCGTCAAGGCCGGGAGCAAAAGCGCATTCAGGCAGCCAGACTCCCGCCGGCGGCCGGCCCAAATGGCGGGTGTGCAAGTCAACGGCGGTTTTGATCTGGCCCTTGATCGCCTCTGGATAAATCATCATAAACGGCAAATAGCCGTGCGTGGCCGCGCAGGTGATGATTTCAATTCTTCCTTGGTCTTGGAAATTTTTAAAAGCAGTAACCAAATTGCGGTTATAGCGGTCACAAAAAGTAAACATAGCCTCGTGGAAGCGTTTTTTGTACATTAGCGCGGTCTCGTGGAAGGGGCCGCCGTATGTGCGGCCTTCCTCTTTATCCGCCAGTTCGATAAGTTTTTCTAAATGCCGAACATAACGCTCCTGGAGGAGCGGGTCTGTGAACATTGAGATTAGGGTTGGAGATAGAGTTAAGGTTACCCTGAACTTGACATTATCTTCAATAAGTCGTTCAAAAACTTGAATTAATGGAATATATGTTTCTGTGATAGCTTCGTAAAGCCATTTTTCCTCCAAGAAATTTTCATGTTCAGGGTGGCGTACAAAAGGCAGGTGCGCGTGCAATACTAAACAAAGATAACCTCTGGGCATTGATATGCTCCTTTCACATTTAACGATATTCGTGCATGAAATAATTTTTTTATTCTATTTTTTCCTGTTTAAAACCCGGTGAACTTATGCCAAGGGGTAAGCCAGCCGAGCGCATGGCCAGTTCTTCGACAATCATTGGTGAACCGACGCCAAATTGAAACTTGCCGATAGTACGGTACAGACCTTCAATCCACATCCATTCTTCGTCCAGGCGATCGGAAAGAGAAGCCCGCGGAGTGGTGACAGCGTTGGATCTCAATAAAGTAATAAAACGGCCGTCCGGAAACATTCTGCCCAGGTCCACGCAGAATGAACGGTCTGGTTCCCCCACCTGAACGTACCAGTTATCTGTGCTTTCACTAATATGGATGTCTGTATAGCCGAGCGCGTTTTTACCGTTGAAGTCGATACCTGTTATATCATATACTCTTAAAACCGGCTGTGTTGCCGACCATGCCTCCGGCCCGTAATGATTAGCAAATTCATCTTGTTTGGTTGCAGTGAGCTCCCAATAAGCAAAAAGCCAGTGCGGATCGCGTGCGAGAAGAACCATCCTGTCTATACCGTAATAATGAGGCAGTTCAGGCTCCGGTAGACACTGGAGTTGCTGCGCGGATAAATCAGCCGGTGGTAGACTCAACCCTTCGGAAAACTCCTCATTAAACAAAGGAGGCGACGGGTTTTCGTATTCATTTTCTTTGACGCTGCGGCTGCGTATTAATGGCCATAAAAAAATAACTGCCGCTGCCAGTATTACAACTAAAAAAAGCAATGGAAACAAAACATTCATTGATTTTTGTCCCCCCATNAAAAATAATAAGCCTTGCAAAAGCTTTGTAACATTATAAAATTAATCTGANAGCTTTTTTTATTATTACCCGGANGAAAAAGGTTTATTTACGATCTTTAAAGCTTAAAATAATTTTTAAATTACAATTTAGCATNAGCAATGGCAATTGTTGCAGAGCTTGTGCCANAGNCTTGGCGACATTAAAAATCAAGGGGGGGGCTGTTTTTTGNCTTTCAACTCAATTGAAAAAGAAATTAAAGAACTGTTAAAGAATAGCCGCTGTATTGCTGTAGTTGGCTTATCCGATAAACCGGAGCGGGACAGTTACAAAGTAGCTAAATACTTGCAGGAGCACGGCTACCGAATCATTCCTGTCAACCCTTCTTTAAAAAATGATGTGCTTGGTGAAAAACCATATCCTTCTCTAAAGGATGTGCCTGGAAATGTGGAAATTGTGAATATCTTCAGGCGCAGCGAAGATGTGCCCGCGATTGTGCAGGAAGCGCTTTTATTAAAACCGAAGGCTATTTGGATGCAGTTGGGCGT
>Ga0067045_1000303_pt1 | contig 34517 bp, 36 predicted proteins | sample TerdegcTABiofilm_FD_59184 | JGI IMG/M metagenome (GOLD analysis project Ga0067045, IMG submission 59184) | Combined Assembly of (Gp0054472, Gp0054536) Wastewater bioreactor microbial communities from Singapore -Terephthalate degrading...
AATACCCTGCTGTGTGCGTGACCAACCTTGAAGTTTTGAGCCAACACCATAATAAAGGGAGCCTGGGCTCTGGGTGTGGATTGCATGCCTCACAGACGAGGAAGCAAAAAGCATTCAGGAGGGCACCCACCTGTGAGAACAGGTTCGAACTTTGGGGGTTCACGGCATAAGTGGGGTTTATATTTAGTTATAAGGACTCACTGTTTTTCAGCTTTCGGTTGTTTTAAAACCGTGGGCTGAAACTTTTTGTTTTCTAAAGAAGGATTTACTTTATGATTGATTATCGAATGTTGTCGATGAATGAAAAATGTTAGTAATTGACAAGGAGTTTCAGTGGGCATATAATTGCTTTAGCAGTAGTTATTATAGTAGGTATAAGTTTTTTAAGTTAATTTTTAATTTTCTAACAGTTATAGCTCTACTTATGGTATCTGGTAACCTAGATAAAAATGAAAATATAATAACAACTGGAAAGGGGAGATTTCTTTGGCCAGCGGTAAGGTCCTTGCTTTAGAGGATGCCGATTTTAACAAGGTGATTAGTGAATCCGCCATCCCGGTACTGGTGGATTTCTGGGCAGCATGGTGTGGTCCGTGTAAAATGATCGCCCCGGTAGTGGAAGAAATAGCAGAAGAATTTGAAGGAAAAGTCATTGCAGGCAAGCTTAATGTTGACGAAAATCAGAATGTCCCTGCCAGCTTAAAAGTAAGCAGTATTCCTACTTTGATTTTTTTCAAGGATGGTAAGGAAGTAGAACGATCTATTGGTTATAAAACAAAGGACGAGCTCCGTCGCTGGTTAACTAAATACTTATAAAATACATTTTTCACGGTACCTTTATAATTTCCGACTTGACAGGCGGGACTGCTTGAATAATAACCTGTATTCAAGAAGGTCCGCCTGTGTTATTCCTGTGTTATTTTAGAAGCAGAGATAAAAAAAGACGGATAGAATAAGCACGGAACGAACGATGTATTGCAGATTTTCTTGACTTGAAAATCATTGGATTATATGATATAGGTGGTTGGTATATCAATCAAAAGCAGGTGTCTTTATTTGGAAGTTTACGCTCTGGTTGGTCCCAGCGGTACTGGTAAAAGCCACCGGGCTGCTATTGTAGCACACCAGTTTGGGGCACAAGCCATTATAGACGACGGGCTTCTCATTCAGGGAAACCGCATTATAGCTGGTTTATCGGCTAAAAGTCAGCCTACCAGGATAGGCGCCATCAAAGCAGCACTTTTCACTGATGATAAACAAGCACAGGAAATAAGAGAAGCGCTTTCAAGACTGGCTCCAGAGAAAGTTTTAATTTTAGGCACATCAGCTGGAATGGTAAAGCATATTGTTAACCGCCTGGGCTTGCCGCCACCGCTAAGGATAATGAAAATTGAAGAGGTCGCCAGCGAAAAAGAAATTAGAAAAGCAAAGTTCCATCGGACTCGCTTCAGCAAGCACGTTATTCCCGCTCCAACTCTGGAGGTAAAAAGAAGCTTTCCAGGAATCCTGATCGGTCCGATGCATGTTTTTTTACGAAAAAAGGAATCGCCCGGCAAAAAAGATTGGCTTGAACAGTCCGTTATCCGGCCGACTTATACATTTAACGGCAAGCTAACCATCGCCGAGAGCGCCATTAGCGCTATAGCAGGTCATACAGCCCTATCAGTGGAAGGTATTACAAATACCGGAAGAATTACAGTAAATACCCTGCATGATGGAGTAATTACTATTGACATCTCACCTACAGTCTCTTTCGGTTACCCCCTGCGTGAAGTTGCAGTTAAACTCCAGCGTCAAATTAAAAAGTCAGTGGAAGATATGACAGGGCTCCAGGTAAAGGAGGTAAATATTCAGGTGAAAAGCTTAAGCTTTCCGAAAAAAACAGCAGCAGAGGCAACCACTTGACGGTTGCCCCTTATTAATTCATGTTAAGATGAACTTATTGCAAATACATGGTTTCCGATCCTGGTTACCACCGGCAGGGTTCGGATCCACTGATCCCTGCTGATATCCGGGTTATAAAAGAATAATGCTCCTCCAGTAGGATCTTTTCCCTGAATTGCCTGTACAGCAGCCTGAATAGCCTTTTCATTGGGTTCAAGGTTGATGGAACCGTCCCCCACGGGAGAAAACTGGTATACATGGCTGGTCTTCTGGTATATTACTTCCCGGATTGTTTTTGGAAAATGCGGGCTCGCCAGCCTGTTTAATATCACAGCGCCAACGGCAACCTGCCCTTCGAAGCTCTCTCCCCTCGCTTCCGCGTGAATTAACCTTGCCAAAAGCATCATTTCTTCTCTGGAAATGTCTCCCCGAGACAAATAGCTTTCTCCCGTCTTTTTCTCAGGCAGGAATAGTACCTGCCCTGGCCTGATCAAGCTCCCGGTCAGGTTGTTGGCCCTCATCAATTCCCGGACCGATACCTGGTAGTCCATAGCAATGTCATAAAGAGTGTCACCTTCCCGAACTGTATAACTTGCCACACCAGAATAGGACTGGTCAGCAAATTGAGCATCTAAGTCCTCGGAACACTCACCACTTGCTGTATGAATACTTAATATTACGGTGGTTACGAGTATTAATACAGCAAGTTTTACGGCAAGCATTGGAACTAATTTACTCATTTTCTCCTCCTTTCCCGAATCCAAAAAATATTTTGCACATGTGCAGGCTTTATATACATTCATTTTTAACCACCTTGATCAATTATTACCAAAATAAATTATTGACATTTTGGCAGAAAAAAATACCCTCCCGTCAGAGAGGGTACTACTGCTCATCAAGCATCTTTTTCTTTGCGCTGCACAGCACGGATATCCATATCAACCAGCAGGCGGTAAGGTTTACACATCTCCAGCAAGCGGGAGGTGGTCCTCTCCCCCAGGTATTCTTCAAGATCCTCCGGAGTGATGTTGGTGGTTACAATAACAGGCAGGCAATGGTTTAGACGGTAATTAATAATAGAATAAATCTTATTCCTTGTCCACTCCGTATAGTTATGCGCTCCAAGGTCATCCAAAATAAGCAAGGGAACCTGGCGCGCAGCGTCTACCAGATCAAATTCGGTATAGTCACCGGGATTACGCGCTGCATCATACGTCGAACGGATTTGATCCAAAAAGTCAGGTACTACAACAAAAAGCACTATTTTGCCTTTTTTCAACAAGGCATTGGCAATACTACAAGCCAGAAAGGTTTTGCCGCTCCCAACTTGACCGGTAAACATCAAACCGTCTGTATTTGGATCTTGTAAAAATTTTGATATAAAATTCCTCGCAGCCTGAAACGCCAGCCTGGCAAGCTCATAATAGGAAACACCTTTTTCAATATCCAGACAATCTTTCGCGTAATACTTAAAATTAAAGCTTTGCAGTGTGCAACTTAACAGTTTTTGAGGTAAACGAGAATCTTTAAAAATCTTTGCCACAGCTTTCCGCCTGATGCAACTGCAGGGCACTGCCACTTCTCCTTTGAGAATAATACCGCGATCCCCGCACAGGTCACAGGCCGTGCTCAATATTTTCTACCTTCCTCCAACAATATACATTATACATAAAGTGTCTTTATAAATGCCTTTTTTCGGGAATTATTTTTAGGAGTATCTTTCCCTGCTTCACGCTCCCGGCCGGCACGGCCGGAACGGCGGAGCTGAAACTCCCGATCATATTCCTCAATAGCCTCCAATGTCCTGAGGTTATTTCTTTTCCACTCCATCAGAATGCTGTTTATATACTTAAAATTATGCTTACCTCTTAATACAGCCTGTTTTAAAGCCTCAACAATAAGCCAGGTATCTTCTTCATCAGCCCATTGCTCAATTTGTCCAATTTCCATTGGAGACAGCGCCCTACCGAATTCATTTTCAAATATAGAGATCAGGTTGACCGTCTTATCATGGAACTTTTTATCTGTAAAATCGCGGCTATTATCTGCTGCTCTTAATAATTTCTCTGCCTCTTCAATTTCTCTCGCTCTAATCTCCGCCCATATATCCGAAACCCTTAAAAAAAGCGGTTCGAAGTCATACCCTCTAAAAATCATCTTGCGGCCGCTATCGTAGTATTCACTCACAGTTATTATCTCTCTTTCCAGCAGATCAGCCAGCTCCCTTTTAATTCCGTCGGGATCAGCTTCCATATATTTAGACAGCATTTCGGGGCTGGGATAAAACTCCTTTTCTTCTACGTTTAACCTGATCATCTGAATCAATAGCATCATCTGAAAGTCAGATATACCAATTTTACTGTAAACTTTCAAAAGAATATTGGGGATAGAAGTCGAACCCTCAAGTACCAGGTCCGATCCGAAGGTGGCCGTAATATTAACCTTTTGGTCACATTTAACGATCTTCTCTTTACGATGTCCAGCCATAAGACCATACCCCCTGGTTATCCTCCTTTATATTTTATGGTAAGGCTGGTTTTTTGTCCACCCTTTTCCTCCCCCCATTAATTTTTCAACGGGCGAGTAAATTTGATTTACGCCGGGAACTATAAGGAATAAAACCTTCAGTAAAATTTATAAAAAGGAGGAACCAATAATGGCCTTACGGGTAGGTATCAACGGCTTCGGGCGTATCGGTCGTACGGTTTTCCGGGCGGCTATGAAAAATACAGATATCGAAATAGTGGCCGTAAACGACCTCACCAACGCCTGTACTCTGGCACACCTTTTGCAGTATGACTCTGTACATGGCTACCTTGATGCGGATATTTATGCCAGTGAAGAAAGAGAGTTCAAGGTTAACGGTAAAGATATAAAAGCCTTTGCTATTTCTGAGCCGGGCGCCATCCCCTGGGGCAGCTGCGGGGTGGATGTGGTGATCGAATCCAGCGGCCGGTTTACTGACCGGGAGAGTGCTTCTAAGCACCTGAACGGCGGCGCCAAAAAGGTAATCATAAGCGCACCGGCCAAAAACGAAGATATAACTATCGTAATGGGAGTGAATGAAGATAAGTATGACCCGGCCAGGCACCAGGTCATTTCCAACGCTTCCTGCACTACAAACTGTCTTGCGCCTGTCGTTAAAATCCTTCATGAGAAGTTTGGAGTTATGCGCGGCATGATGACTACCATCCATTCCTATACCAATGACCAGCAGATTCTAGATCTGCCGCACAAGGACCTTCGCCGGGCACGGGCAGCGGCCATGTCCATCATCCCTACCACTACCGGCGCCGCCAAAGCAGTGGAACTGGTTATACCAGAGCTGAAAGGTAAATTGAACGGCCTATCCATGCGGGTACCGACACCTAACGTTTCCGTGGTGGTTTTTGTGGCTGAACTGGCCAAACCGACCTCCGTTGAAGAAATAAACGAAACACTTAAAACAGCGGCTGAAGGTAATTTAAAAGGGATAATGGCATATAGCGAACTTCCCCTCGTCTCGCGCGACTACAATGGAAATCCTCACTCTTCAATCGTTGACGCGCTTTCCACAATGGTTATAAACGGGACCATGATTAACGTAGTATCTTGGTACGATAATGAATGGGGTTACTCCAACAGGATTATCGATCTTGTTTCTTACATCGGAAAACGCAGCTTATAAGGTTTATAGCAGAAAAAGGCCTCCAATTGGAAGCCTTTTGCTATAACCTAAATAAACCAAATGAAACAACCGAAAATGATTAGAAAAAAGAATAGAAAAACGAAAAACCCCAATCCGCCAAAACATTCTGCTTTAGCCTCCATACTTTTACCCCCTCCTGTTTTTATCAATATACGGTATTCATGATAATTAGGTGCTTGTATCTCTTTCCACTGATCCTTTATTCTCCAGAAAAAAAGGAGCGTGAAGCTCCTCCTGATTTAGATAAAGTCCATGGGTGTTGGACCCGCCTGGCTCCTCTGCTCCGCGTCGAGTGAACTTTTGACTTGCTTCGGTCGAAATTGGATCACCTTCAACTCACATACTGTTTCGGTTCAGGCTTTTGCGGACATCCTGTCCACTCATCCAATTTAGGGTCCTCAGCATCGCCTGGTTCACTGGCGACGCTCCGTAACGGAGCAACTGGCTTCAATACCCATGGATTTTGCAATAAATAGATTTGTCAACAGGCTGCAGGCCGCGGGTAAAGTCCGCACCGCCGGACTATAAGGGGGACAACTTCGGGCCAGCCGATAGCTATAATGTGAAAGCCAGATACACCCTTGATCTTATCTTTAATATAATTAATTTGCTCAACACAAATATTAATGCCTTCATCCTGAGGATTTTCCGTATTTTTCAAACGTCTGACGATTTCATCAGGTACAATCATACCGGGTACATTTTTTTGCAGGTATCTGGCAGCCCGCCAGCTTTTAAGCGGGGTAACCCCAGCCAGTATGTAAGCCCTTTCGTGCAGCCCACGTTCGACGCAGAGCTCCATAAACCGGGCAAAACGCTCCATATCATAGACAGATTGAGTTTGAATAAACTCGGCACCGGCGTTAATCTTCTTTTCTAACCGGTCAACCCTGTATATAAACGGATCGGCAAAGGGATTGGCCACCGCACCTACAAAGAACCTCGGCTCTTCGCCTTTAAACGGTTCCCCCGAAAAAAACAACTTTTCGTCCCTCATCCGCCGGACTAAATGGATCAGCTGGACCGAATCCAAATCATAGACGTTCTTGGCCGCAGGATGGTTGCCAAAGATTTGATGGTCGCCAGAAAGGCAAAGTATATTGCGCATACCAAGGCTATAAGCGCCCAACAGGTCACTCTGGATAGCAATCCTGTTGCGGTCACGGCAAGTCATCTGGATCACCGGCTCAACACCTTCCCGGATTATGTGAACACCGGCTCCAATGCTCGACATGCGCACCACGGCAGTCTGACAGTCGGTGATATTTGCCGCGTCAACATAGTCTTTTAACAGACGTGCTTGTTTAACAACCGGTTCGGCAGACGCATGTTTGGGCGGGCCAATTTCGGCGGTAACCGCAAGACGGCCTTTTCTGAGGATTTGAGCTAGTTTGCTGCCTACAGTTTCGATCCGGTCATCACGTCCTCTCTATTTAAGCTTAACTTGCGCGGGCCGCCATCCCTGGATTTGGACCAGTCTTTTGGTGGCACAACCTCCTTAAGCGCGTTCAGACGCCCCAGGACCTTCAACCGGTCGTAAATTAGTTGCCAGGCACAGTCAATGTCCTTGTTAATTTCACATTTACCGCCCTGGGAACCGCCACATGGACCGTTCAGGATGCTCTTGGCACACCTGATCACCGGACAGATACCGCCGGTCAGGCTCAAGATGCAATCACCGCACAGGCCGCAATATTCCTCCCAAATGCCGTGCGCCTTCGAACCACCGGCAAATCTGGTATTCATGGCAGGGACTATATATTTATCCTTATAACGCTCGGCCAGGTACTGGGGACCTACCCCGCATGCCAGGGATATAACGGCATCAACATCCTTAACGAGGTCCTCCAGAGCATCAATATACTCAGGATCGCACTGGCGGGTGACTGTACAGGTAACAGTTTCCAACGACCTCCCCTCCAGACGGCGCTTTATCCTGAGCGCGCTGGCCAGGATCCCGGTTTCCTTTTCTCCGCCGGTCAGGCATACTGTAACACAACCAGCGCAACCAACCAGCAACACTTTATTACAGTTTTCAATAAACCCGGCAATTTCAGCAACAGGCTTTTGTTCAGCTACAATCATAAGCAGACCTTCTTTGTGAGATCTCCTTTAGCAGTTAAATAGTTGGCATAAAAAAAGAGTATCTTCCTTTTCTTTGTTCTAAGTATATTATTCACGGAAAGCAGTGTCAATTCTTTCTCAAAAGCAGACAGGAAGCACTGTTATATGGTGGAGGCACAGCGTTATCATCACTTGCTTAACGTTTCCTGAATGTCTTCAGGAAAGCATCACAGTAGATATTCCTGTTCAGCAGGATTTCCGCCGCAGCAGCAGCGTCCACCAGCAGCTCATCATCCATGTTTACAATCGCATAGTCAAGGCCTGCAGCCATACACATCACCAGATAAGTGCGGTTCAGCAGGCTCCGCTCAGCGCAGCGCTGAGAGACATTGGATAAGCCTACAACAGTACGCGGAGGCGGATCTGTCAGCACCTTGATTTGGCGAAGCGCTTCAATCACCTCCGGGCCGTGATCCTGAGCTACGTTGGCGGGCAGTACAAGAGGATCAATAAGCAGGTCTTCTATAGGAAGGTTATGCAGTTCAGCACCAACCACCAGTTCCGTAGCCAGGGCAATCCGATCATCCGCGCTTTTCGGCACACCCTTCTCATTCATGGTCAGACCGATTAGGTAAGCGTTATACTTAACTGCCATGGGAAAATAAATTTCCATCTTCCATTTGTCAGCAGTAGTAGAGTTAATGATTGCTCTACCCCGGTGCACCTTGAGACCGGCTTCGATAGCATCGGGGTTGGCTGAATCCAGGCAGCACGGCAGCGGGCTGACCGACTGGGTGACTTTTGTCAGCCACTCCATAACGGCAGGCTGGTCTTCTTTTGTTACTGCAGGACCGGTATTGATATCGAGATAATGAGCGCCACTATCAGTTTGACGTTTTGCCCAGTATTCTATCACGCCGGCATCCCTGTTTAAAATTGCTTCTGCAATATCTTTAAACATCCCGTTGATCCTCTCACCGATTAAAATCATTAAATGCCAACCTCCTTCATCATTGCCGCTATATGAATTTTAAATTGTCTTAATGACTCCGGGTGGCGCAGGACTAAAACAGCCCCCCCTGCCTGAACCAGGCTGGTGGCTGTAATTACTTCCCACAAAATGGCACGGCGGGCCTGAGCACCCCATTCATCACTGTCTCCGGTTTTCGCTTCTCTGGATTTCCAGGCTTCCTGACCAACAAAACACACCACCGGCATGGCCAGCATTTTGTCGCCGGTCAGAGCACCCAGGCGGGTGCGCTCCATGATTGAGTACGCGTATTCGATACCATAGCCCAGGGCACCTACCAGCGGGTCCATGGCAATCTTGTTAACAGGCATATTCATTTCATTTATTAAAATATTCAACTGCTTGGCCAGGTTAATGTCAAGCGGGCTGGTAGCGATAATGTTATGGCCGTGCAACACGCAGGCAGCAGTAACAGACTTATAGTTATTAATTGTAGCACACCCGAGTAAAGCATTTTTTCCAGCAAGTGCCTCAGCAACCGCCGGCAGCACTTCGGCATCTTTTTCTTCAATACCGCAGCCTATCACCATCAGCGGAATATTTACAGCCCCTGCCACCGCCCTGGCGACTGCCGCTGCCTCTGCAGGGGGACTGTCTTTGTTATCAGGGTGGGCGCCTGCAAGCCTCAGGCAAACCAGATCGGCTCCGTAATCCACACATTTCACGGCCCAGGCCACCGGGTCACTCATTACTCCGGCAAATGCTGAAGACAGAACACCAGGCCAGTCAGGCGGTTCCATATCCCACACTTCCAGAGCTGCCACTGGCTCATTAGGCATATCGCCTTCAAAGTGCAAAAAGGGAAGCGTGTTTTCCCCTCCGACCTTAACGGCGCCCGACCCCCATCCTATGACCATTTCTACAACGTTGCCGGTCCATTTTTCCTTCAATATTGTAACAGCCATTTCTCCTGCTCCTTTATTTAAGTAACCTTACTATACAAATTATTCTTTAAATGCCACTTTTTAAACAATCAGAATTCAGGATACCCAGAATAGCCGGTTCTCTCACTCTGGTTCCTGAGCAGTTTTATTTTCAAATCAGCTTCGTGCTGATGGAAACAAATTAAGATCCGTATGAGGAATAAACAGCGCAGAAACAAACTCATCCATGAAAGCGCTACCGGCGCTTAGCTCGAGATAAGTCATTTTGTGTATTATTTCCTCGATCTCTTCCCAGGCCCTACCGGATAAAAGGACCGCCCGGGCACCTTTGAGCGAACTATTGCCGATATAGCTATATTTCTCTACAGGCACATCCGGCAGCATACCGATGTCGATGGCATCCCTGATACTAATATACTGCCCGAAGCCTCCAGCTATAATCACCCGGTCAATCGCTTCAACGGGTAAACCGACCGCTTGCAACATACACCTGATTCCAGCATAAACAGCTGCCTTGGAACGGAGCAAGTTTTTAATCTCCGCCTCGGATATTGTTATATCCTCCCGCCGGCCAGATTCACCGGACCAGGACAAGACAAACTCCATTCCTTCTGCGGATTCCCGGAGGCGCGGCGTGGATCCGGCAGCAACAAAATTACCGCCGCGATCAATAATTCCAGCCCTGTACAGCCCGGCAACACATTCAATCAGCCCAGAGCCGCATATACCAACCGGCGGCGCGCCTCCAACAGTTTTATATTCCACATCAGCCCCGCCGCAGGCAATTTTTATATGTTCAATCGCACCTTGCATGGCCCGCATCCCGTACCTGAGACCACCCCCCTCAAAGGCTGGGCCTGCGGAGCAGGCGCAAGATATCAACCATTCCTGATTACCCAGCACTATCTCCCCATTGGTGCCGATATCGATAAAAAGGGTCAGGTCACCTGAAAACGCCATCCCGGTAATAAGTACCCCGGCGGTAATATCCCCACCGACATAACTGCCGATGCCCGGCAGGCACTGGATCAAAGCCCGGGGGTGAATTTTCAAGCCAGCGTAACCAGCCTGTACCGCCGGGATACTATTCGCTGCCGGAGTATAGGGTTCAAGACGGATGTAGGTGGGATCAATACCCAGGAACATGTGGGTCATGGCCGTGTTACCGGCGCAGACCACCGCCCCGATGTCTGCCGGCTTGATCCTTTGTTCCGCAGTCAGTTCTTCAACCAGGTCATTAATCGTATCCACAACCGCCTTTTGAAGTCCCTGCAAACCTCCTTCGCTTGCCTGGATAATTCTGGAAATCACGTCGTCTCCAAAAACAGCCTGCCTGTTATAAGCACCTTTCATCCCTACTGTACGGCCGTTTCCCAAGTCAATCAGCTGCGCCACCACTGTGGTCGTGCCGATATCCACCGCCAGCCCGTAATACTGTCCGTCAGCGTGGCCCGGTTTAACTTCTATAATCTCAACAGCATGATATCCACCGCCCCCGGCCAGGGACACGGTCACTTTCCACCCGGACCGTCTCAAAACCTGTGGCAGGGTACGCAAGACATCCAGGCTGGGCTGCAAGTGTTTGATACCCGTTTCTTTGCGGATTACCCTGACGAGCCTGCCCAGATCATCCTCGCTGTCATTAATATCAGGCTCAGGCAGCACCAGCCGCAGCTTTCTGAACAGGGGCACACCCAAACCACCTGTGCACAGGCAGGTATCCCCGGGAGCGTCTGCCGGTCTTTTCCAGTTATCCCCGCTTTCGCCCAGCATAACCTGGTGCTCGCCCAGTCTTGATTCTTCAGGAACTTCTATAACAAGGTGGCTTTCGGGAAAGCTCCGGCAGGCCAGGACATATCCCTGCTTCTGCTCCTCTACCGTCAACCTGCCCGTTGACAGCGACTTCACCCGTCCTTCTTTTACCATCACCTTGCAGCGGCTGCACACCCCTTCCCCGCCGCAGGAAGCAATGATGGGAATATTTGCCTTAATCATTGCATTAATAAGGCTCTCGCCTTCTCCTATCACAACCTGCCTGCCGCCGGGGAAAAAAAGCACCGTGAAATCAGCCATAACTCTAATAATAACCCTTTCTACACTATTTTCAGGTATTCAGAATTCAGGAGCCAGAATTCGGAATATTTTAATTTTATGAATTTATTTCATTGATTCCAGCACTGCTTAATAAAAGATGGAATACCCGCCGACTCTCGCGGGCCAACAAGCACTTCCCATCCAGAGATCTCCTGAAGTTTGCTGCTTAACACAGCGACGCCGCCGGGTATAATCACTTTCCGGTGGGACACTCTGCCGGCAATGCCACTATTGTTTAGCATCTCAGCGATCTTCTCAGGAGTAAACTTGCCGGCCGACCAGCCGGTAAGAACAGAAGTACCGTCAGTATCTACAGGCAGGATATAGCCCGGAACCCGCGAAGACTCGACATCGCCTGCGACACAGTAATAAGTTAGAGAAAAGTTCGTAGTAACATATACCGGGGAATCCGCGCCGGGGTTCAGGATTTCGTACACTTTAGGCTGCACGACAAGCGGCTTCTGAGGGTCAGTGTAAATATTCAATCGCAGCGTGATCAGCGGCAGAATGTCCGCCGGGTCAGTGCTATCTATTACAACCACGCCCGCATACTTGGTGATATAAACCCCTGCGTCCACTACTGCCTGCACCGGATCGGTATTAGTAACGAAGGTAATGGACGGGTAGCCGAACGGGCGAAACTTTTTCAGCGCATGGCGCCTGATTTGGGTTTGATCGGCTAAAACCCGGCCTACCGCCCTGGCTCCGGAGTCTAAAACAAGCTGCTGCCATCCCATCGCCAGCACCTTCTCCACAAGGTCAGCCAACTCATCCAGGCCGGCCCCCTTAACAACCAGGGGGACTTCAAACTTTTTAGCCAGCGCAGTCATTACAGCATAGTTTGAAGCGTTGGCACCACATACCAGCGGCTTTCTTGCAGATACCGCCTCAAGAGCCTTTTTCACAGCAATTATATTCTCGCTCAATAAAATAAGGGGAAATTCAGTATTATCTGCAACGATTTTTACGGCCTCGGCGAACCTGTCAGCATCATTAGAGCAGTTATCTACCGCAACCAGATCAACGCTATAAGTGTTTCCGACCCGTTCAAAGACCAGGTTGTTAATTGCCGCTACTTTCTCAACGATCTTTTCATTACTTAAATAATCACCAACCGGGATAGCAATGGCGGTGGGATGTTCAAACCGTTTGTCATGGCGAAAAAGCACTGTTTCCTTGCCCAGCTCGACTTGCTTATCACCGGCTCCAATCTTAACCAGAGCCACCGGAGGCGCAAAAGCTAAATCCAGTGTTTCCCTGGCAGCATCAGTAATGTGAGGGCACTTATCCAGGCTGGTCTTGCCAGTTGCAAGGGCCATAGCAAAAGCCAGACAGGTGGCCTGGCCGCAATCCTTGCAGTTAGTCTTAGGCAATTGCTTAAAAATTTCCAATCCAGTTAATCCCATTACTCTTTTTCTACCTTTCCAATATGTATTCGATAAAAAGTATTACCGGCAAATGTTCAACATATTTCTATAAATGCTATATGGTTTCCTGCCAGCATGTTATTAAAAAAAGGTTTAAGTGTCAAAGCTACAGCCTTTCGACAAAAAAACAAATAAATCCTGCTGGCTGTAATATGGAGTAATATAAAATATATTTATTACTGAACATCCATCATCAAGGTATAATTACTTCTTACGTTGCACATAATAGAAATACTCCTCTTTGGTCAAGCTTTGGTGAGTTCTATCTCTCCCCGTCCAGCGCAAAGCTGGGCATTTTTTTGTTCATTTTTAGCAACAGACAGAGCTTGACGCCCACATCCAATTTAGTTATAATTAATTCTGCCATGAATACGGGATGTAGCGCAGTTTGGCTAGCGCGCTTGCCTTGGGAGCAAGAGGCCGGGGGTTCAAATCCCTCCATCCCGACCAGCTCAGAGATGATGGTGTTTATAGCCCCGGATAATCGGCATATAATACGGAGGGGTTCCCGAGTGGCCAAAGGGAGCAGACTGTAAATCTGCCGTCGAACGACTTCGCTGGTTCGAATCCAGCCCCCTCCACCATGTAGAAAGCATAACATGATAATTTAAAAATGGGCCATTAGCTCAATTGGTAGAGCAGGCGACTCTTAATCGTCAGGTTTGGGGTTCGAGTCCCTAATGGCCCACCAGAAAGTTCAGTAATGGCAGGACTTCCGGAGTTGGAAGTTCCTGCCATTAGTTGTTTTTCTCTTTTTTTCCCTTAAATTATAATTCGCGCGTCAACAACTAACGCGCCTTTTGGGTAGGCAAAGACCGGGTTCAAATCAATCTCCCTGATCCGTGGGTTATTCTCCACAAGCCTGGAAACCTTGAGAATAATATCAACCAATGCAGTCTTGTCGACCGGCGCGCTGCCACGGTAACCTTTGAGGATAACATTACCCCTGATTGAGTCTATCATGTCTCTTGCATCTTTTCCCTGTAGCGGGACCAGGCGGAAGGCAACATCTCCAAGTACCTCTACGAAAGTGCCGCCAAGCCCGAAGGCAATTACCTGCCCAAACTGGGGATCAGTTGTCATGCCGATTAATACTTCCACCCCTGGGGCAGCCATTGGCTGGACCGTTACCTGTGCCTCCTGATCAACCAGCCTGGCCTTTTTCATGATCTCCCGGTAGGCACGGCGTACTGCCGCCTCATCCATCAGTCCCAGGCAAACGCCACCGGCTTCGGTCTTATGCACGATTGCCGGCGAACGTACCTTTAGCACTACTGGAAAGCCGGTTTCCACTGCAGCCCGTACAGCTCCCTCCTCGTCCGGAGCCACCCGGCACCGGTTGACAGGAATACCGGCTGCTTTTAAAAGCGCTCCCGCTTCATCCTCAAATAGCAGATTCCGCCCTGACGCTGCTGCAAAAGAAATGATCTCATTTGCAGTCAAGGTTACCACCACCCTTGAGCATCATGCCGTAATGCACCAGCGCCGCCGCCGCCACAGCGGTCTTTTCCGGCGCGGTGTAAAGCGGTACACCAGCTTTTTGCATAAATTCCTGGTCCTGCCGGCAACCCATCCAATTACCAATATAATTAACAATTAATGGTTTTTTATGTTTTTCATGAGCAGCCATTAACCCAGAAACTGGAAGTTCCCAGTTCTTATGCAAGCAATACACAGCAATAAGAATATCAACATTATCGTCTGCCATGATTGCCTCGGCCAGGCCGCCGTAAGTCGACCGGTTGAACCCCAGGCCCGCCGCATCCAGCGGGTTTTTCAGGATAACCGGCGGGTTATCCGATCCAATTATTTGCTTTACGCGTCTGATAGTTTCTTCACGTAAAGCTGGTATAACACAACCGGCCGGTACCAGATAGTCAATCATTACAACACTCGGACCAGCCGTATGCGTGAGAATCCCCACACGGTTGCCTCCCGGCAGCGGCTGAAGCGCCAGCGCTTTACAGGCCGCCACCAGTTCAGACGCGCTGTTTACTATAAAAATACCGTGCTGGTGAAGGATGTCCCGGTACAGGTGAAATGACCCGGCCGCGCTTCCCGTATGGGTCTGCGTGTAGTAGTCGGCTGCCGCCAGCCGCCCAGCCTTATAGACCACCACTGGTTTCTTCCGGGCCACCTTGCCGGCGGTACGCACGAACCTGCCGGCATCACTGGTCCCTTCAATAAACACCCCGATGACAGCAGTTGAATCATCATTTTCCAGGTAATCAAGGTAATCGGCAAAATCCAGGTTGGAGCAGTTGCCAACTCCAATGAACTTGTTAATTCCCAATCCTTCATCGATCGCCATATGTATAACGGTAAGTCCGATTCCGCCGCTTTGCGAAATTATGGATACTTTTCCTTTGGGTACTTTCATAGGATAGAAAGTGCTGTAGAAATTATAATCATTATTAATCATACCGAGAGTATTCGGACCGATAATCGGCAGTCTGTATTTTTCTGCCACTGAAATCAGGCGTCTTTCAAGGTCGTATCCTTCTTCCCCTGTCTCGCGGTAGCCGCCTGCATTGCAAATAACCCCTTTCACTCCGGCACGGCCGCAGCTCTCCACTGCCTCTACAGTAGCGTGCTGATTTAAGCAGATTACCGCCAAATCAACCGGCTCTGGTATATCTTCCAGGCTTTTATAAACCTTACATCCAAGCACCTGTTCATGACGGGGGTGAATCGGGTAAACCTCCCCGGTAAAACCGCCATATAAGATACTCTCCAGGATATTATAGCCTACCCGGTCAGGTGTATCGGTGACACCAATTACTGCCACCCGTCTGGGATAAAACACGTGATGCAGGCCAGCCGGTCCTGCTCCAGCCATAACATCGCCTCCTTTAAAATATTATTGTCAGGTAACACTTGTCATGCTCGCCTGCGGCCTGTTAAACTGCAAGTTCCAGCAGATGAAATGTCTACAACCTGCTATCCTTAGAACCATTAATAACAAGGAACAGAACCCAACTTGATAGTCATAATTTTATAGTAATATAATTACTAAAAAACTAGAAATATGACCTGGAGGTACCTATATGTCCAGTAAAATAATAAATCAAGGGGAAGGGGAAGCAGTAAAAACCATAGCTCAAACCTTAAGGATATACTTTAGTAAAATGCGCTGCGAAGAAAGCTACTGTCAATTAAATATCGAGCAGGTAAATTGGAAGGAACTTATTCTATCAACTGCAGGTTGTTTCTTAAGTATTGGTCTCATCGCGTTAATCAGTACTAATTATAATGTGCCGCTGGTTATTCCGTCTTTCGGGGCTTCTGTCATCTTGCTTTATACCGCCTGTCATGTCCCCATGGCGCAGCCGCGTAATGTTTTAGGGGGACATGTTATCTCTGCCTTTGCAGGTGTTTCTGTATATCATTTACTTGGCAATAACTGGTGGGCAGTTACACTGGCAGTGGCTTTAGCCATGGCCTTAATGACGCTGACTGGTACACTTCATCCGCCTGGTGGCGCGACAGCCTTTGTAGCGGTTTACAGCGGACAGAATCTCAGCTTTATATTTGCGCCTGTGTTTATAGGATCTATTATACTTATTCTAGTTGCTTTGCTGATTAATAATTTATCATCAACAAGAAAATATCCTCGATATTGGTTATAAATTCAACTTTTTGCGTGATTTTTAGTCCTTCCTTTTAGAATTCTTTGTAGTNAAAAAACGCCCCATACCGGGCGTTATCAAAGCCAAAAAGCGAGCAAGTCATAAGCCGAGTTCTGTCGTGGGTGATCATCTATCTGGGACGTCTGTTACCAGCACGCCTCAAGCGACCTAACCCGGGAACTAACGACGGGCCGCCGCCAATGTTCCCCTATTCGGTCTTGCTCCAGGTGGGGTTTACCTAGCCGGCCGGTCACCCGGCCGCTGGTGCGCTCTTACCGCACCGTTCCATCCTTACCGCAAGCCAGAGGCCACCTCCGGCCTGGGCGGTCTGCATTTCTGTGGCACTTTCCTTAGGGTCGCCCCCACTGGGTGTTACCCAGCACCCTGCCCTGTGGAGCTCGGACTTTCCTCAGGCGCCACCTTTCGGCCCCGGCACCCGCGATCACCTGACTTACTCGCTTCATTACAACATAATAGATATATTATAACACCAGATTAATAATATGCAAGGATGCAAAAGCAGTATCTGTGCCAATATTCATCAGGCATCTCTATAAAAAACCTTTTATATTATGGGAATTTATTAACGAAGCTGCCCTTTAAATTCTCTGGGGCTCACCGGAAAAAGAACATAGCAAATGAATCCGGCAGGGTTGATGCCCTTCTGGTCCCTGCCGGTATCTTATACAGTCCTGCCAACATTTTTTTGTATAAACCAATCGATTAATTGCCTGGCATTGCTTATTGAGCTTGGTAAATCGGGAAGGTTATCCACCGCAAACCATTTCGCGTCCATAATTTCCTCTTCATCAATAGTTATTTCTCCTTTATCATATTCAGCAATAAACGCGATCATTAGTAAATCAGGGAAAGGCCAGGGTTGACTGCCAAAGTAAGATATATTTTTTATTTCTATACCTGTTTCTTCCTTAACTTCCCTTCTCAAACATTCCTCCAATGTTTCCCCAAGGTTCTAAAAAACCGGATATCACGGTATAAAATGTTGTCTTAAATTGTTTGCTCCGAATAAGTAAAATTTTATCATCCTTTATTACCGCTACTATACTACTATAATAGATGGGGAAATTTGCGGATAACTAGTAAAGCCGCAATTCGGGCATATTTTAGCACGTTCATCCGGCTTATTATCCGTCTTTGCTCCACACCGGCCGCAATATTGATGTATACGGTTCCAATTTATAATTTGAAGCGCCTTACCTGCCAGCCTGAACAAATTTTCCTCGACGAGTCCAAATAACTGTGTTTAGCCGATAAATTTCATATTTTCGGGAATGGACGGTTCGTTGGGTATTTCTACGGCATAACACGGGCAGTTATCCAGGACACCCAGGTATTGTTTTTCCACAGGTTCAAGATCAAAAATAGAAAGGTCAGGTATAAAAGGAACAGTAACCCTCCCGTTATCAAAGATACTCAATAATTTCCGCTTATAAAAGATAAACCAATACGCTTGCTCAACCGCAGTTGCTGAGGTCACAAACATAGCATTTCTTCCTCTCAACAATTTATGTTTAATTTGCTAACCATTTAATTCTTTCAATCGGAAAAGGTCCCGCCTGCTGCCGTGGCCATCTGGATGAGGACGCGCGGGCGGTTTGCGGCGAGGGACTTCTCAAGGCTGGCAATTGCCTTGTACTGAACATCCCAAAGCGTACCCCGGCTAAGCTCAGGCATTCCGCGTATAAGATATTTCTCAAATACATTTTAACTCTTTATTGCTCCGCCCTTCTTCGTCTTCGTCCGGCGGGTGATTAATGAAGTACTCCCGCTCAAGAAGCTCGTGAAACTCCTCCGGCATAGGTACAGTAAACCTGGACACGGACCCGTCGCCGGCAGCCAGTTCAAAGAGCAGGTCATAACTGCCGTCCGTGTTCTTGCGCGGGCGCCATTGTTTGAGCGTGGTTCCTTCGCGGCCGATGCGGTCCCGCACGGCATTGTCACACCAGGTAAAAAAGCGTTCCTGCAGGTCATCGAGGTACTCTAACATTATCAAATCCTCCCCGTTTCGTTCCCCAAATTATTAATATTTTGCTATAGTTATAAATTACTGGGTTACTTTTCAGATAAAATATCCGTAATGACCGGCATCATTTTTGTCTTAGCCATAGACCGGTCATAATACCTTATATATAAAAGTGTCAGAGCAAAAGCAACGATACTTGCGCCAACTTTCGATGACATCGCCGGAAGCCCGTACCTTTGTGAAATCCATACGCCAATCAAGTAGCCCATAAAGGTTGTTATCATAGGCAATAAGAAAACAATAAAAGCCGATTTCAACATTTTATCTTCAGGTATCTCAATAATGACCCTCTGTCCTACTTTGGCATCAACCGGGTTGTAAACATCCATTATCGTGGCCATATCTCCGGAGCATGCCCCGCAGCATTCACAATCGCTGTGTTTTTTCGCCTGCACCTTCGCTATTCTGCCATCTAAAGCAACGACAATGCCTTCTTCTGTTTCTCTTTTCACTTGCCTCACCATCCTTTATATTGTCAAATTGTTCTGTTTTCTAAAGACTTGTATAACTGTTTTGTTAAAACGCCGATAAAATAACCCGTTATTATGGCAGATATCATTAATACAGGCAAAATAACGTAAACAGAAAAATCACGGACCACCAGACCGGCTACAAACAATTGCCCTATGTTATGAAACACAGCACCGACCATACTTATATTGACTATACTTACATGTTTATTTAAATATTTCCACATTATAATCATAACCAAAACACTTAACATGCCTCCTGTAATGCTGAACAAAAAACTTATAGCATTGCCTCCCACCAGGGTCCCCAAAAAGCACCTGACAGCAACAATTATTACAGCGTCCCTGCCGCCCAGCATCATTATAGACAGCAATGTCATTATATTGGCCAGGCCCAGTTTAACACCTGGACTTGCGCCGGGGATAACAACCGCTCTTTCGATTATGTTTAAAACGGTGGCCATGGCCACAAACAAAGAAATATATGTAATGCGCCTCGTGTTATACGTATNAGACCCTCGCTTCTTTCGATACTCAGTAGGATATGGTATCTACCTTGCCAGATTTCCCCTTAATAACAATATTGAACTTGTTTGGCGCACATATAACTATCTGGCCGGGCTGACTTATCCACCCAGTTTTCACACATATTTGATCAGGGCAGTCGGACTCTTTAACCCTGGCCCTCCCTTTTTCAATTTCAACCACGTTATAATGCCCGTCCGCGGCTGGAACCTTAATTTCTCCGGCACTCGCTCCAGACAGGTTTATTTTCTGGTATAACTGGCCGTTCGTGTATATTTCCAGCCTCAAATCCCCTTCTGTCATCTGACGCTGCACCAGATGCGAAACTGCAAAACTGGCCAGCACCAGTAAGAGGAGACCTGCCGTAATGTAATAATTAAGGTTTTTCATGGATTTCACAAGGCAATCATCCTTCACAATTACAAAAATACCACCAATTAACCGGTATTTATTATTAATTCAGGCCAATGATTTGGTAACCACTATTTTTAGTGAATTCCAGCTGGTCCGTTAAATTACCGGTAAATGTCACTTGCTTATCGGCACCGACAAAGATGGCGCCAACACCTTGCAGGTTCCCGGCAAAACTCATCCCGCGCTGACGCCCGAGCACAAACAACGGTTTATTTAATATATCCGCATCGGTAGATGATTCTGTAACTACTGTCGTTTGTATTAAATCCCTGGCCTGCTTCCCGGTGGAGGGATCTATCAGGTGGGAGTAACGGATACCTCCCTCTTCGAAATACCGCTCGTAATCACCAGATGTTACTACCGATGTGTCTTTTACGGACAATACGGCAATAAGTCCGTTTTCGTTGCGGGGGTCCCGGACGCCGACACGCCACTGTGTTCCGTCCGGTTTAGTACCCAAAGCATATACGTTTCCCCCGGCATTGATCAGGGCGTGTTTTATGCCTGATTCTCTGAGAACCTTCGCAGCCGCCTCTGTGGCATAGCCCTTGGCAACACCGCCAAAATCCAGGCTCATACCTGGTTTCTGCAAATAAACCGTTCCGTTATCCTGGTCAACTATAACTTTCCTGTAGTCCACCAGGGCCAGCGTCTCTTTAATTTGCTCATCGGAAGGAACGTGCTGCTCGTTTTTTCCAAAGCCCCACAGGTCCATAATTGGTCCGATAGTAATATCAAAAGAACCGCCGGATAACTGCGCGTAATAAAGCGAGCGCTGAATAATCTTGAGGGTGTCGGCGCTAACCTGAACGGGCTTGATCCCGGCGTTTTCGTTGATTCTGATCACATCGCTGGACAAAGCAGTGTTTTTCCCCTCTTTGGAAAACCTGTCAGTCAAATTACTAATCCTTTCGAATTCGGCAAACGCTTTGTCCAGGGCTTCCTTCCCTCTCTGCCCATCATCACTGTATACAGTTATCTGGATCAGAGTATCCATGAGGAATTTTTCACCGGTAAATTCTTTCAACTGAGCTGGCTTCAGCCTGCAACCCGAACAGGAAAAAATAAGAAAAAATAAACTAATAATCAGACCCCAGCGCTTCAATTTATTTTCACACCTCGCAAAATAAAGGCCCTGCCTCGAAAATCTTTCTTTTGCTCCACATATAAACCTCTAAAAACTAAAATAAATCCGCACGTGGAGGAGTCCCGGTAAGGTCAGGGAATAGTAAGTTCGCTGCGGTTGTCGAACAGGAAAAGATAATATGACGCTGAATACAATGGTGTAGCCCGCACTTTTCAAACCAACAAGCCTCAGAAAGTGCAAACTACACCACCAACAATACAGTTATTCAGGATAAGTGTCTGCATGTTACTCTTACAACAACTATATCACTTACAATATATCATATAAATCAACATATAACAAGATTCTTTTATTGCTCATATTTTATACAGCAACTTTATCCGCAACGGCATCCTTTAAAACAGCTTCAATCGCCTTTGTCGGGCATTTAGTAATACACGCCGGGTTGTCACATTTTTCCATGCATATCTTATGATCAACCACTGCAAGGTTGTTTACGAGTTTTATGGCATCATGCGGGCAGTTCTTTTTACACAGACCGCAACCCAGGCAGGCGGCAGGACAGTTCTTCTTCGCGACGGCCCCTTTATCTTTCGAGTTACAGCTAACGCTGACCTTTGCCCCAAGTGGCAGCATCTCGATAACATTTTTGGGGCAGACACTTTCACACTTGCCGCAACCTGTGCATTTTTCTGTATCAACATGAGGAAGACCTTCGGGCAGAAGCGTCATCGCGCCGAAAGGACAATTCTTTACGCATGTCCCAAACCCGAGACAGCCGTATATACAGCTCTTCTGGCCGCCCTGCAGCAAATTCGCAGCTACACAATCCTCCACCCCGAAGTACTGGTATTTCGCTAAGGCTTTCCCAATAGAACCGGTGCACTTGATGTGAGCAACCCTGGGCTCCACCGGGGGAGCAGTCTTACCTGTTAACTGCGCCACCACTTCGGCAACAGGACCTTTACCGGGAACACAAAGGTTCGGAGGAACATCCGGATTTAACACCACAGCCTCCGCGTAGGCCGCACATCCGGCGTAACCACATGCACCGCACTGGCCTTTGGGCAGGGCATCCTCAACCAAGTGAATTAGCGGGTTAACTTCAACCGCAAACTGTTTATTCGCATAACCCAGAATTAAGCCAAAAACTATGCCCGTAAGCAGCATAACTCCTAAAACCAATATTGCTGTTTGCATTATCACATACCCCCTTCCATTTTTATAATTCTTATATGGCTATCATGCCTGAAAAACCGAGGAAGGACAGTGCCAGCATACCTGCCAGGATAAAAGCTACCCCCAGACCTTCCAGCGGCTTTGGGATATCGGCCAGTATGAGCTTTTCCCTCAGGCTTGCCATCAGGGTAATAGCCACCGCAAAACCTACCCCCGCTCCAATAGTATGAACAACACTTTTAGCCAATGAGAAGTTAGACTCAACATTGATAAGAGGCACGCCAAGCACCACGCAGTTAGTTGCAATTAGCAGAAGGTAAATCCCCCACATATTATATAGAGCNGGTGTNAACTTCTTGGTTACCATTTCCAGNAGCTGAACAAAGGAAGCAATCAGCACGACAAATACAACCGTTGTCAGGAATGTCANGTGAAGCGGCACTAAAACCAGNTTATAAACCAGCCAGGCCANCGTCGAACTAAGAGTAATAACCGCCGTAACCGCCATNCCCATACCCAGGGAGGCACTTAAGTTTTTCGAAACGCCAAAAAATATACACAGGCCTAAAAACCTTGTTAATACAAAGTTNTTCACAATTACCGCACTAATAAACAGTGTCAAATANTCGGCCACAANGCTTTCCCTCCTTAAGCTTTGGATTTTTCAATATACTGGGCCAACATTCTCCATCCTCCGATTAGATAACCAATTAATATAAAGCCGCCTGCAGGAAGGATCAGCAATAGCGGAGCATTATATGAAGCAGGCATGATCTTAAGCCCAAAAAACGTTCCATTCCCGATAATCTCACGGCAGGCTCCGATTATTACCATAGCGATGGCAAAGCCGGANCCCATTCCCAAAACCNTCAAANAANGANCGGATTACATTGTTCTTGGAAGCGAAAACCTCAGCCCTTGCCAGAATTATGGCAAAAACTACAACAAGCGCCAGGTATATTCCCAAAGCCTTATAGAGGAGCGGGAAATACGCCTGCANCACCAGCTGNGCTACNGTNACTATAGTNGCAATAGAAGTGATATACACGGGAACACGCACTTTGGGGTTGACCAGATTTCGAATCAAAGAAACGACAGTATTATTGGCAGTAATCACAAAAAGAACAGTCAAGCCCATAGTCAGTGCATTTATGGCAGAACTGGTAACTGCCAGCGCGGGACAAAGGCTCAGTGCCAGGACAAAAATCGGGTTTTCCAATATTAATCCTTTTTTATATATATCCCATAATTCTTTCATATCATTTCCCTCCCGTGAAATGCACAACTTCATCGACCGCTTTTTTAACACCATTGGTTACAGCCCTCGAGGAGATCGTGGCACCTGTCATGGCTTGAATATTCTCTTTGTCGGAAGGATCTTTCACAACCTTCAGATTTTCAGCTTTTTTCCCTTTAAACTGGCTCTTAAAAGGATCCTTATTTGCCTTGTCACCAAGNCCGGGAGTCTCGTTGTGAGCGGTGATGTCATAATTGAGCACTTTTCCGTCGCTTGTTACAGCTACAAGCATTTTTATAGTTCCGCCATAACCTTTGCTCTCCGANGGNACCACGTAGGCAATAACCTTCCCGTCTTTTTCCGCTTTAAACCAGCCTTCCTCGCCTTCTACCGGAGTAAATTTATCAGCGTCCTGCACCAGGGCTTTCATCGCGGCGTTTTCTNAAATCCGCTGCCTTTTGTGCNGCCGCGTCAGCTGTTATAAAGTAAACACCTGCTATTATTATNCCTGAAGCCAGGCAGGCCATGGCCAGGTTTGACGCNATTTTGAAGATGCTGTTATTTTTTTCATCNTGTTGTCCGGCTGACATTTAGCTACCTCCCTGCTCCAAATTTCTTAGGTACTACCAGGCGGTCAATCAAAGGCGTAACGCTGTTCATCAAAAGAATAGAGTAACATACGCCTTCGGGATATCCGCCCTTCAAGCGGATAAGGACAGTAAGCACACCGGCCCCTACGGCGAAAATAATCTTCCCTTTGCGTGTAATGGGAATAGTAACCATATCGGTTGCCATAAAGAAGGCACCTATCATCAATCCCCCAGCCATCATGTGGAATACCGGATCTCCCGTAAATAACCCGGAGGGCCCGAATATCCAGGTTAAAAGTCCGACCGTACCGATCATCACAACAGGAACTTCCCATTTTATATAACCTTTATAAATCAGGAAAATACCACCGAGTATAAGCAAAACTGCAGAGGTTTCACCTATGCTGCCGTTGCGCGTTCCCAAAAACATTGCTTTATACAGACTGGGCGCATCGCCGAATGTTTCAATTAACTTTGCATATCCCTGCTGCTTTAAAATGTTCAGAGGAGTAGCGCTGGTAACCACGTCAACCTGCGTGGTCATCTTTGTCCACGTCGTCATGGCAACAGGCCATGAAACCATTAACGCGGCACGTCCGATATGCGCCGGGTTGAATATGTTATACCCCAGGCCGCCCATGGAGTGCTTGGCCACAGCAATAGCCAAAAACGACCCTGTCGCAGTCATGTACCACGGAAGTTCAGGAGGAAGACACATAGCAAGCAAAAGTCCTGTTAAAAATGCGCTGCCGTCACTTATTGTTACTTCTTTTTTTCTAATCTTTTGCACCAAATACTCAGTAGCAACTGCTGAAATAACCCCTACCAGCATTGTAATTATGGCAGGTGTACCGAAGTACCAGGCAGCGAAAATTACCGCTGGCGCCAGCGCCGCGCTAACCGTCCACATAATCTTGGGTATGGACTCGTCTGATGTTATATGCGGCGATGGTGAAACAGTGAGAAGGTTCATTTTTAAACTTTCTTCATTAACCATTCTATACAGCCACCTTTGCTTTTTCTTTTTGTGCCTGAGCTGCATTTTGTGCTTTGGCGTACCTTATATACTGGACAATGTTACGTTTTGCNGGGCACACATAGACACAGCTGCCGCACTCCATGCAGTCCAGCAGGTTATATTCNTCTTTTGCTTCNTCGTACTTCTGGCGCTCGCCCAGAATACTGAGCATGCTCGGATTNAACCCCATCGGNCACGCCTCCAGGCAGCGGCCGCAGTGGATACATGCAGACTCTTTTCTGTAATTGACATCTTTTTTACTCAGNAACAAAATACCGGAAGTTCCTTTGACCACTGGAACGTCCAAAGTCGACTGGGCAAAACCCATCATCGGCCCGCCCATAATTACCTTAGCCGGTTCAGTGCTAAGTCCTCCGCAATGCTTAAGCGCCTCAGCAAATGTAGTCCCTATTCTCATCAGCAGGTTCTTCGGTTCTTTTACGGCGCTTCCGCTGACCGTAACCACTCTTTCAATCACAGGTACCCCTTTAGTTACCGCATTACTTATCGCAATCACGGTACCGACGTTTTGTACCACTACACCAACATCCATGGGTAGCCCGCCTGAAGGAACTTCGCGGCCGGTCAAGGCCTTGATAAGCATCTTCTCCGCACCCTGCGGGTATTTTGTCGACAGGGCTACAACCTTAACCGGTGTGCCGTTAAAAGCATTTTGTAAGGCTTTCACTGCATCTGGTTTGTTATCTTCAATACCTACATAGCCGTTACTTACTCCAAGCACCTTCATGGTAATTTTTACACCGGTTACTATTCTGTCCGTGTATTCAAGCATAGCCCTGTAATCAGCGGTTAAAAACGGCTCGCATTCAGATCCGTTTAATATAAAAGTATCAATCTTTTTATCCGGTGGAGGTGCCAGCTTCACATGAGTGGGGAAAGCAGCGCCGCCCATCCCTACGATTCCGGCACCACGGATGATTCCCAACAGTTCTTTTGAATCGAGCTTTTCCCAGTTTCGCTCAACCGGGATCCCCTCAGCCCACGCATCCAATCCGTCACTTTCAATAACTATGGACATACAGCTTCCGAACACCGAATGCGGATAATCCGCGATGTCAACAACCTTGCCTGAAATAGAAGCATGTACATTGGCAGATACAAAAGCATCACTTGTTGCTATCAGCTGGCCCTTCTTTACCTCATCACCTTTTTTTACAACCGGTGATACTGGTGCTCCAATGTGCTGCCTTAAAGGTATTATCACCCTTTCCGGGAGAGGAGCCGTTTCAATCGGCTTGGCAGCAGTATACTTTTTGCTGTCGTTAGGGTGCACTCCTCCTCGAAAACCCTTCATCCTCTTACCTCCTATAATTTTCTAAAAGGTTTAAAATAATTTCCAGCTACAAACCTCGTAGAATCGACCTGCCTCTACTGGAAACTAACTGGAAATATTTGTTATTAATATAATAACAAATAATTAAATAATTATCTCTCTAAATAATAAAACCTCTATATTGTTAAGCACTTTACAGTTTTCATGATTAATATAACGAGGCATCTAATTTTTCAAAAAAATCTATACTTTTTCAACTACTACCCACTATTGAATATTACTAATAAAAAAATAAATAAAAAGATTTAAACAATTTATTTTCTAAACAATTATTACTACCCTATACCATACTTATAACTTTATTTTAATATATTTTACATTTAAAGCAATACAAAAAGTAGAAAAAAATTAAGGAGATAGGTATACCAGGAATAGGAATACTACTGAATCAATTTTATTATAGCGTTAATTTACGATAAATCACCTGCTACTACCGGCACAATTGCAGCACAATTAAATACCTGCAGAGACATACATGCCGCTGACGCGGCACCAGCAGAAGGACTTAAATAGCTGGTGAAAGGGTAGTTATCCCGAGTTAACGGCTTGCGCGTAACGCCGGTAACAGAACCTGGCGAAACGATGTAGCGAAATTGGGGGCGCGTACAGGATACTCGCGCCAGCCTTCAACAAACCAGGACGGCGAGTCAAAAGCGGACCAATTTCGCCCGACGCGATCTTTGGTGCCGACAACGAGCAAAGCAATAATCATGGTCGCTGGAAGAAGCAGTGACCATGATTATTACTGTATCAAATAATACTTACAGTTGCTGTTTCGCTGCCTCCCTGATTTCACGTATTGCCAAAGCAACATCTGCCCTTCCGAAAACCGCCGAACCGGCTACCAGCACGGTGGCGCCGGCCCGCACAACAGCAGCGGCTGTATCGCGGTTTACACCGCCATCAACCTGGATCTCGGCTTTTAAGCCCCGTTCGTCGAGCATACGCCTGACTGCCCTGATTTTGGGCAACACCTCAGGGATAAAGTCCTGCCCGCCAAAGCCGGGGTTGACTGTCATCAAAAGCACCAGATCCGCCATGTGCAGGACATACTCCACTGAACAAGGCGGTGTCGCCGGGTTTAACGCCACACCGGCAAGGGCTCCTTTTTCTTTAATCATTGAAAGGACCCGATGCAGGTGCCGGGCGGCCTCCACATGCACCGTAACCAGGTCGGCGCCTGCGTCTATAAATTGTTCAATGTATAACTCAGGGTTCTCAATCATTAGATGCACATCAAAAAACATACGGCTCCTGGGCCTGAGCGCCTTCACAACCAGAGGGCCAATGGTGATGTTGGGAACAAAATGGCCGTCCATAACATCAATGTGCAGGTATTCTGCCCCAGCCTCCTCAACTTTTAAAACATCATCAAGAAGCGCCGCAAAATCAGCAGATAAAATTGAGGGAGCCAGTTTGATCATCAATAACGCCTCCTGCTTTTTAGCTCTTGCAAGAATTCCAGGTATTGCCGGTAGCGCGATTCTTCTAATTTACCAGACTCCACCGCTTCCTTGACAGCGCAGCCGGGCTCTCTGTCATGCAGGCAGCCGGTAAAATAACATTTGCCGAGGTAATTTTCCATTTCAGGAAAATAACGGGCCAGATCAGCCGGCTTTATATCAGGCAGCTCCAGGTTGGAAAAAACCGGGGGTATCCGCTACCAGCCCGCCTTCCGGCAAGGCAATCAGCTCTACATGGCGGGTGGTATGTCTACCACGCTTTAATTTCTCGCTAACCTCCCCGGTTTTAAGCTTAAGGCCGGGTAGAATGGCGTTCAAAATCGTTGACTTGCCGACTCCGGAAGGACCTGCGAATACAGAGACCTTTCCCCGCAGCAACTCCCGCAGCCTGTCCAGCCCGGCCCCGGTTACGGCACTGGTCGACACCACCCGGTAAACAGCCTGGTAACGGGCAACAAGCTCCACCCCGCCGTCCGCCGCCAGGTCAATCTTATTAAAGCAAATCAGCGGTTCAACCCGGTTCATGGAAACTGTAATTAAAAGCCGGTCAAGCAGCACGGGGTTGGGTTCAGGCTGCTGTACGGAAAATATAATTACCGCCTGATCAACATTGGCTACCGGCGGACGAAGCAGCACCGACCGGCGGGGCAATACTTTCACAATCACCCCGGCCCGATCGTGCCTGGTTGCCAGTTCCACGCGGTCCCCGGTCAGAACTTGTTGTTTTTCGTGGCGGAAGCGCCCCCGGAGCGAGCACTCCCACTCGCTGCGGCCGTCATGGACATAGTAAAAGCCGCTGTAAGCTTTAACTACAATGCCCTGCACAAGGTTTTCCCTGCTATTCAAAAAGTTGTTCACCAGCCAATTTTTTATCAATATAAACTTGAACGTTTGCCTTCCCGTAATATGGAATTTCTTTTACCACTACCTTATCGCCCTGGTGGGTGCCGACATAAGCTTCATTGGTTCCCCTCGCGTCTGTAACCACAATCCTCAGTAAATGTTCCTTCTTATCGTCGGGCATCTTGGCCTCAATCCTGGCAATGCGCTTGACCGGCCCGGGCCCGTCGCTGATGGTTACCTGCACTGCTGTTCCTTCCTGGACCTCCGTTCCTTTGGCCGGGCTCTGTGCGATCACCTGCCCGGATAGGTAATCAGTACTCGTGACCCTGCTCACATTTTCGTCAAGCTTCAACTTCACCTTTTCCAATTCTGTTCTGGCCTGCTCCACGGTCTTGCCGGTCAGGTCGGGTACCTGGCAGGTTACGGGCTGCGGGCCTTTACTGACAGTCAGAACAACAGGGGCTCCCCTGGCCAGTGTTTGCCCGGGTTTGGGCTCCTGGTCCATTACCACTCCCTGGGGGTAATCGTTGCTGTACCTCTCCTGGACCGGGTCAGCCACGTTTAACTCGCTCTGGTTGAGCGTAGTAATGGCGTTGTTAAGCATGAGCCCCCCGATGACCTTGGGCACAGTCCGCTGCTCCGCTCCCTGGCTGACAGAAAGAGTTACGCTGCGGGTAATTTTGACTTTGGTACCGGCAGGAGGATCCTGGGAAATAACCCTGCCTGCCGGTACAGTAGGATGGTTGTTCCAGGAAACTTGAATATTTTTATTTTTAAAGCCCTGCTGCTGCAGAATGTCCCGGGCTTCATCCAGAGCCTTTCCAGCCACAGACGGCATACTTATTTCGGGAACATTTATATAAAGCTGAAAGGCCGCAGCTCCCGCGCCAAGCAGCCCCAGGATAACAAGGGCCACCCAGAGCCACCCGGCCCGTCTCCTGGCAGACTTCCTTCCATTCACTGCCGGCCGGGAGTTCCCGGTGGCAGCCCTGCGGACAGTAGGAATCACCCTGGTGGCGAATTCGTCAACATGAATAACCCGGGGTGGACTCTGCAAAACCGTTTCCAGATATTTCTTCCAGCTCCTGCGCCATCTGCCCGGCTGTTTCATACCGGCTGGACGGGCTTTTGGCCATAGCCCGGGCGATGATTTTTTCCAACCTGAGCGGCACAGCTGAGTTCAGGCTGGACGGGCGGGCAGGTTCATCCTGAATATGTTTGATGGCAACACTGACCGGGGTATCTCCCTGAAAAGGCAGCGACCCCGTGACCATTTCATACAACACAACACCCAGGGAATAAATGTCAGACTGCGGCCCGGCGGTTTCTCCCCGCGCCTGTTCAGGTGAAAGATAATGAACTGAGCCCAGAATGGTGTCGGTTTGAGTCAAAGTAGCGGCAGTGGCCCCCCTGGCAATTCCGAAATCGGTAAGCTTGGCCCGCCCGCTCTTGGTAATCAGGATATTTTGCGGTTTAACATCCCGGTGCACAATGTCATTCTCATGGGCGTGCTCCAGCGCATCGCAGACCTGCCTGGCAATATGCACAGCGCGGTCAGGGGGAAGGGCACCCTGCGCCCTGATCAGGTTTTTCAGGTTATCACCTTCCACATACTCCATGACCAGGTAATCAACGGCATCCGCGCGGCCGACATCATATATGCTGACGATATTCGGGTGTGAGAGGCTGGCAACAGCCTGCGCCTCCCGCCGGAAGCGCTTAACAAAATCTTCATCGCTGGTGAACTCGGGGCGGAGCACTTTTATGGTAACCAGCCGGTTTAAAACAGTATCCCGGCCTTTATAAACAATGGCCATCCCCCCTCCGCCCAGTTGCTCCAAAATTTCATACCGGTTCCCCAAGAGATTCCCGATCAATCTTTTCACCCCAAATCTATACTGAACAATGGCATAACAACCATCAATACCCCTTCGCTGCAGCCGCTGCCAGGAGCTTCCCTGCAATTGGAGCAGCAACAGAGCCGCCTGAACCGGCATTTTCCAGAACTACCGCAATAGCCAGCCTGGGACGGTCTGCCGGTGCAAAGCCGATAAACCAGGCGTGAGTCTGGCCGTGGGGGTTCTGGGCAGAGCCGGTCTTACCGGCCACCTGCATTCCGGAAACAGCAGCCGCACCCGCCGTACCGGAGCGCACCGCATCGATCATCCCTGCTTTGATTATGCCGGAAATATCCGGGGTGGTTGCGGTAAGCCATGAGCGGTAAACTGCCTTATACACAGTTTCTCCCGCGGAGTCCTTAATTAAATCCACCAGGTAGGGACGCATAACCACCCCCTGGTTTGCTATAGCAGCCGCCACCAGCGCCATATGTAACGGGCTTACCAGCATTTCGCCCTGGCCGATAGCACTGCTGGCCAGCTCTGCCGGGGTCATCTTCCCGGGGGCAGCCAGAGTGCCCGGCCGCACAGGGATTCCCGGAGAGGGATCCTGATCCAGCCCGAAAACTTTAAATGTACGGTAGAAACCATCAGCCCCCATTTCGAGTCCCAGCTGGGCAAAAGCAGTGTTACAAGAGACAGCAAGCGCTTTTTTAATATCCACTTCACCATGAGCAGCCAGATCGGTCAATTTGTAACCGCCCACCATCAGGTAGCCGGGACAATTGAAAGTGCTGCTGGCAAAGGCGGGATTTGCCGCCAGCGCGCCGGCAGCGGTAACAACTTTAAATGTCGAACCGGGCGGATAGGCACCCTGAGACGCCCGGTCGAGCAAAGGCGAATTCTTATCCTGCACCAGGTCCGGCCAGATTTCTTCCAGCCGGTTGGGATCGTAACCAGGGCTTGAGGCCAATACCCGCAAGGCCCCGGTCCGGGTCTCCACAAGGACAACCGCCCCGCGCCGGCCGCCCAGCAGTTCCATCGCCTGCCGGTGCAAAGCAAAATCAATGGTGAGAGTCAGGTCACCGCCCTTTTGTTCTTTGCCCAGGAGTCTGTTTATAAAATTTCTGATCTGATCCGCGCCTTCCATCCCCAGCAGATAGCGATCATAAGTGGATTCAAGCCCGGCTCTCCCGTACTTGCCGGAAATATAACCAATGAGGTGGGGTGTAAATTCTCCGCCGGGGTAAACCCGCCTGCTTTTATTGCCGTTATATTCCGTCCTGGCCAGGATAACACCCCCGGCATCGTAGATATTCCCCCGCCTGATTCGGGCTTCCAGCTCTTGCAGACGGCGGTTATAGGGGTTTGCCGCCAGCGCCGGACCCTTGACTACTTGTAAATAAGATAAGTAGATTATCAGGACCACAAAAAGACCCAGCAGTAAAAAACCAAGTTTTAAAATGTTTTGTTTCATCAACCGCCATCTGCCTCATGAGAGATATTCATCAACAGCCCAAGCAGAATAAAATTTGCTACCAGTGAACTACCCCCATAGCTCATGTACGGAAGGGTAACGCCGGTCAGCGGCAGCAATTTTGTTACTCCAGCAATAATAATGAATGCCTGCAATCCCATCAAGGCAGTCAACCCGGAGGCCACCAGGGCGGCAAACTCATCCCTGGTTCTCAAAGCAATCCTGATTCCGCGGAAAACAAAGATCATGAACAATATTATAACTCCAACACCGCCTATCAGGCCCGTCTCCTCGCAAATAGCAGAAAAAATAAAATCAGTATGTACAATGGGGATGAATTCCGGGTACCCCTCCCCAAGGCCCGTCCCGATCATACCACCTGAGTTGATGGCAAATAGCGACTGGATCACCTGGTATCCCGTGGTTTCGATATACGGCCACGGGTTCAGCCAGGTTTCCACTCTGGCCCTTACGTGCTCAAAAAAGTAGAAACTAGCCGCCGCTCCTGCCATAAACAGCACCATTCCAAAAAGAACGTAAAAAATGCGGGAAGTGGCTACATATACCATGGTAAGAAAAGTGCTGAAATAAATCAGCGCCGCACCAAGGTCTTTCTGAAATATCAGAAGTAAGAGAGAGACCCCCCACATGGCCACCAGCGGACCCCACTCCTGCGGACCGGGCAGCGAAAGCCAGCCGAGGTTCTTCGTTCCGGCAGTTAAAACGGGCCTGTTTTCCGCCAGAAAACTGGCCAGGAAAAGCACTACCAATATTTTTACAAACTCAGACGGCTGGAAATGAAACACGCCAAAATCCAGCCAGCTTTTTGCCCCTCCCTGCTCATGGCCGAAAAAAACAGGTAAAACCAGGGCTACCAAACCTGCCAGCGCGTAAATATATTTATAATCGCTTAAAAATCTGAAACCAACGGAAAAACGGGTAGTCAAGACCAGCGCCCCGAGTCCGGCCAGCAGCCATACAAACTGGCGGACACCATATGCGGGATCTAACCGGAATAAAAAAACCAGCCCGGTAGAAGAAAGCAGGGCAGTTACAGGAAGCAAGAAACAGTCTCCCCGGTAACCTGTAAAATGCCAGTACAAACTAACCAGGAGGAAGGCCGCTATAGCCGCAAGGCCGGCTGGGACGGCCTCTCGCTCCGGGATTCCGGCTGCCCCCAGATAAAGCGCGAGCATTCCAGCCAGGGTGTAAAAACCGGCAAGAAAAAGAAGTTTTATTTCTAACGGTCGGCACCGGACCGCACCTGTTTTTTTACCACTGTAACTTCCGGCAGTCATTTAAGTTCCTCCATATATGTAAATATTATTATGAAGTGATTTCTATAACTCGGCCAGAATAATGGTAATATTGTCCGCGCCACCGCACTGAAGCGCCTTACTGAGAAGGTTGCGCGCCGCAGTGTCAATGTCCGGGGAGGATTGAACAACAGACAGCAGCTCTTTCTGGTCCAGGTAGCGGGTCAAGCCGTCTGTACACAGCAGCAGCAGGTCGCCTGAGACGATACCGGTACGGTAAAGGTCCACCTTTACCGACTTCTCAGTACCAAGCGCTCTGGTCAACACATTACGGTGAGGGTGCAACAGCGCCTGCTCTTCGTTAATCCCACCGTTCCTAAGCAGTTCCTGCACCAATGAATGATCCCGGGTCAACTGGCTGATACCATCCTTACGCATCAAGTAAGCCCGGCTGTCCCCTACATGGGCGACAAACATGCTGCCTTTCCATATTAAACAGGCGGTAATAGTGGTTCCCATACCTCTGAGCTCCTGGTTACGCATGGAAAGCTCGTATATGGAGATATTGGCATGCTCAACGGAATCAACCAGGGCTTTTTCCGGCAATTCACCTTTCCAGAGTCTCTGGGCCAGCTCGCGTTCTAATATCTGGAGGGCCATATCACTGGCTACTTCACCTGCCCGATGACCACCCATCCCGTCGGCAACCGCTAAAAGTCCTATCTCCGGCGACACATGCAGGCTGTCCTCATTTATCTTTCTTATTAATCCCGTATCAGTTACCTGCGTCCACCTCATACCCCCACCTCACAAACTGAAAAGTAACACCCCCGATTTTAATCCTGTCTCCACCTGCCAAGACAATCGGCTGATTAACCTGAATGCCGTTTAAAAAAGTGCCGTTGGTGCTGTTTAAATCCTCCAGCCAGTACTGACCTTCCCTTGAATATATTCGTGCGTGCCTGGCAGAAACAAATGAGCCGGCAATACGAATATCGCTCCGGCTGTCTCTGCCTATAAGC
>Ga0067045_1028397_pt1 | contig 34505 bp, 19 predicted proteins | sample TerdegcTABiofilm_FD_59184 | JGI IMG/M metagenome (GOLD analysis project Ga0067045, IMG submission 59184) | Combined Assembly of (Gp0054472, Gp0054536) Wastewater bioreactor microbial communities from Singapore -Terephthalate degrading...
TTCTGCTGAGCTTGATCAGATAGTGCAAAATTCAAATGATGCCAAGTTGTGGATTTCAAATTTAGAGAAATATGAAAGAGAACGAACTGGAATTAAATCATTGAAAGTTGGCTATAACAAAGTTTTTGGATATTACATTGAGATTTCAAAGGCAAATATTTCCCTAGCACCTTCAGAATATATTAGAAAACAGACACTGATAAATGCTGAGAGATACATTACACCAGAAATGAAGGAATATGAATCTGTGATATTAAATGCAGATGAAAGAATTCATGATATTGAATTACGTTTATTTGACGAAATTTGTCAGCAATTATCCAAAATCACTGACAAAATTTTGTTAACCTCAATGAGTATCGCTGAAATAGATGTATTTATTTCCTTAGCACAGGTAGCAGCGGATAACAATTATTGTCGTCCTCAATTATTTAACGATAATAGACTCGAGATACGGGATGGACGTCATCCGGTTGTAGAAAAATTACAAATAAACCAACTATTTGTTCCCAATGATATTCATTTTGAAAAGGATGAAATTATTCACATAATTACTGGTCCAAATATGAGTGGTAAAAGTACATTTTTAAGACAGGTGGCATTAATCGTGCTTATGGCACAAATTGGGAGTTTTGTACCCGCTAGCCAAGCGAAGATAGGCTTGGTCGATCGGATATTTACCAGAATTGGGGCTCAAGATGAGATTTATGCCGGTCAATCGACTTTTATGGTTGAAATGATTGAAACTGCTAACATTTTACACAACGCAACATCAAAAAGTTTATTAATTTTAGATGAAATAGGGCGCGGTACTAGCACCTATGATGGCCTTTCAATCGCATGGGCTGTAGTGGAATATATTCATCTGCATCCACAACTAAGAGCTAGGACTTTATTTGCTACACATTATCATGAGCTTACCCAATTAGCCAATCTCTTGCCCGGAGTACGGAATTACAACGTAGCTGTCAGTGAAGAGGGCAATCATGTTGTGTTTTTACATAAAATCATGCCAGGCAGCTCAGATAAATCTTATGGAATCCACGTTGCTCAACTTGCCGGGTTACCGCAAAAAGTGATTCAACGTGCATATGAATTATTGCAACAATTAGAATCTTCTTCGCGCGAAAATAATCAAAATCATACAGCTCCTTCAGAGCAAATGAAATTATTTCCCGATACGAATCCATTATTAGAGGAATTAAAGGGGATCGATTTAAACATTATCACACCACTTGATGCTTTAAACCGCCTGTATGAATGGCACAAAAAATATATAAAATAATTTAACTATCCTTGTTTTTTCTACTCGTTATACCACTTTTTAAATCACCACTAAGAGTAGAGTTTCCCTCTTCAATTAATTTTTGTTTTTCTTCGATAAAATCCGGTATATTTTTATCCAATGCTTTTTTAGCTAGAACTAAAATCAATCCAATAACTAGAAATATCAACAGAGTAATAAATACCCAAACGAAAAATTGAAAACCAATTCCTTGCAACCCAGAAAGGATAATTCCACCTAAACTGCTATTTTGAAATAGATAGTTCTTAGCGATTAGTAAAGCTGTAAATTGATCAAACCCTACTAATATGAAACCAATGCTGATAAAAAGGAGTAATGCTGGCACACTAAATAACCATCCTATCCAACCCAACATCAATTTACGCGACCTACGTAGTAATAAGCATATACCTAATAAAGACAACAATAAAAATAAAGGAGATAAACGGGTAATCCATCGAATTAAACTATAGTAGGTAAATATTTGCGATGAAAGAGGGAATAATTCAACAATTTGAATCTCAAAAGGTATTTGAGTTGCTAAATCGTCAATTCCATTTTGGATCAATACTTGGATTTTCGGTGTCAGCGATGCCGAAGGCTTACATAGAGGCATCTCTTGTAGCGTAAGTAATTTTGTGTCATTTATTATTTGTTCTTGAGCGGAATTACAATGAGATAATTCACTTAATATCAACTTTGTCGTTGATACATTATTTTTACGAATTTCATTTTTATATTGATCCATTTCAATCTTTAATTGATAACGAGCAGATTTAAAATTTAGAAACGAGATCATCTGACTTATCAAAGATAAATATTCCTGTTCAATCCATTGAGGTGTAACCCCACTCTTAATGATCGACTGCATGACAGGGATTTGTCTAAAAACCTGGGGGATCTCTAATTGCGAATTGCCTAATAACTGTAAATTAATTTGTTCCAAGATTACTCTCGTTAAATCGGATTTCATTTCTGGCTGAGATAACAATTGAACGTAAGAATTTTGGTTAAATACAATAAATTCAAGCGGTGCGGCAAAAATTGCAGGAATAAAATTAATAAGAAAAATCAGTGATAGAAGGAAAGTTACAGTTATTGCAAGTATTGAAGGTTTTTCAATATCCATATTAATCACTTTACCTTTCATTATAAATTTTCTAAATTGCCTATTAATACAAAAATTAGACCCAATCTCTTACACCGTTAAGAAATATATCACCTCGCATAGGTTTTTTACCAGATGGTTGAAGGATTTCAAGTATTAATAACTTATCACTCGTTGCAATTGCTGGATATTTATTAATAATAGCGTGTTTATTAGGTTCAACGCTAAAATTATTACCGACCACTGTTTTCAGTACCTTGATTTGCTTTGATTTCCAAATAAAATATGCTCCTGGCCATGGTTGATACGCTCTCACTTTTCTTTCCAACAAGATCGCTGACTGGTTAAAATCCATCAATCCATCTTCTTTCTTGATTAATGGCGCGTAGGTAGCCTTAGTTGAATCCTGTGGAAAGGGGACCAATTTATTACTAAGATAATCTGGTAATGTATTAATTAATAACTTTGCACCTATTATCGATAATCTTTCTGAAAGCGATACTCCGGTATCTTCTGATTTGATCTCTTCCTGACACTGTGCCAAAATAGGACCTGTATCCAGACCGGTATCCATCTTCATTATAGTTATACCCGTAAGTTTATCTCCATGAAGAATAGCTGCTTGAATTGGAGAAGCACCGCGCCAGCGTGGCAAAAGAGATGCATGAACATTTAAACAACCATATTGGGGAATATCTAGAACCTGCTTTGGCAGAATTTGACCAAATGCAGCAACAACTATTACGTCTGGATTCCAATTGTAAATTTTTTCTATTACATCTTTCTCTTTCAATCGTGTGGGTTGGATTACTTCTATTCCAGCTTCTATGGCAGCAATTTTTATTATCGGTGCTTTTAATTTTTGACCTCTTCCAGAGAACCTGTCTGGTTGAGTGACTACGCCAATTACTTTGTGATTTGCCAATAATTGTTCGAATATCGGTAATGCAAACTTGGGTGACCCCATAAAAACAATTCGGTAAGGCATGTAAATAAACTATTATCGCATTCTTTCTTACAGTTATTTATAAAATCTTATTTTTTTTCGTAATAATATAATTCTAGTTGATAATTTATCGCTTTTTTAAATGTGATAATAATTTAAGTATCCAATAAACAATAACTCCAAAGCCCGCACCAAATAATAATACCCAACCTATCAGAGAATTCTTATCTGTTTCTAGAGTAATTTCTCCTGATTTCCCTAAACGGTTTTTCAATCGTAAAATAAAATCATTATCAGGTATGATTTGCTTGAATTTTCTTCTTAATTTTTCCTCGATTTGATTTAATGACTCATCAATCATTGAATTATCAGTATTCATCATAATATTATTTATAAATTTAACACTAGAATAGTATTATAGTTTTTCAATACCAAATTTATCACGCAAATCTAGTAATGTGCGATGATATAAACTTTTAATTGCACCTTCACTACGACCCATCACTTGAGCAATTTCATAATTAGACATATTTTCCAAATATTTTAAGAGTATGACCATTTGCCTATCTGGCGATAAAGTGTGCAATATTTTTATCATAACCTCAATTTCTTGGTTTTTTATTATCGAGGTTTCAGGATGTTCTTCCCTTTGTATCTCATAATCCTGACCTTCCAAGGGAATTTCTTTTTTTCGGCTATTATCACGATGCCAGTTTGCAACCAAATTATGTGCAATACGGTATAACCATGCTGAAAACGGAACGTCAGTTCGTTGGTAATTGTGAATATGTTTTAGCGCTCGTTGAAACACTCGTGCGGTGATATCTTCAGCATCTGCCATACTACCTGTCCGATAGTATACATAACTAAAAATTTTTCTAACATTTTCCTGATATAGAAAACCAAAAGCCTCCTTATCCCCTGCAACAGCCCTGTTGATGTAATTATTTTGGTCATTCTGTGAATGATCAACTGTTATCGCCATGAAACTGATTCGTTTTCTCCGATTGTACCTTAATCAATTTATTCTTTATTTACTCAATTTCGATAAATTATTACCATTAATTTATAATTAGAAACAAAAAACTTATGGAGTTTGCTTTGAAAATTAATGAATACACATTCAAAAACAAAGATGGATTAAACCTTTTTGCCAGGGAATGGCAATCCACACAAAATCCCATAGCAGTTATCACTATAATCCATGGTTTAGGGGAACACTGTGGCCGTTATCATCATGTAGCGGAATATTTTTGTAAACAAAACATAAATATTACATCTTTTGATCTACAGGGTCATGGCAAAAGTGAAGGTGCAAGAGGTTACATTTCTAATCCAGATATTCTGATGGAAGATGTTGAATTATTTCTAAATAAAATAAAAGCAAGATCACCCAGTATTCCAATATTTCTCTATGGGCATAGTTTGGGGGCATTAATTGCCTTGGATTTCGCAATTAAACGAAAACCAATAATCAAAAGTGTCATTGCGACCGCTCCGTCAATTAAAGTTGCACAGCCTGTTCCCCCCATTAAGATTACACTGGCAAAAATTATGAACATGCTCTTCCCTGCTTTCAGCATGGATAATGGGTTAGACCGTAATGGACTATCTCGTGATAAATCTATAGTGAAAGCATACAATGAAGATCCGCTCGTTCATCCTTATATTAGCGCTCGACTTGGAATGTTTCTCATAAGTGAAGGTGAATGGCTCTTAGACCACGCGGATAAATTATTAATTGACACTCTGCTTATGGCTGGCTCTCTTGACCGAATCATCAGTGTCCCTGTAATTCAAGAGTTCGCAAGTAAAACCGATAAGGTTACTTTGAAAATTTGGGATGGTTTATACCATGAGCTACACAACGAGCCTGAGAAGGAACAAGTTTTGGATTTCATTTTGAAATGGATTCAAAAACATTTATAATCTCTAATTAAGACTGTCATATAAAAAATGTTTTCTTGACTGAAAATAATGTCAAGGATAAAATGATATTAAATGATTTTCTTCTTGACAAGGAATCAGAACAGTTTAATAATTAAGATAATACCCGACATCCATACTAAAATACCAATTGTCAATTTATGAATAAAAAAATAAATTGACAATTGGTTTTTATTATTAAGGAGTTATTGAATGGATGATTATATTTTTAGAGAAAATTTGCAAGAAATAGATCCGGCAGTCGAGAACATAATATCACTGGAACATGAACGTCAAAATCGTAAATTGATATTAATTCCCAGTGAAAGCATGGCACCAATATCCATAAGACAATGTTTAGGTTCAGTGTTCCAAAACCTTTATGCGGAAGGGTACCCGGATGAAAAAACACGCCAGATGAATGAAGATGAATTGTTAGATTTAACCACACGTCTAACTCATTATCGGCGTTATTCGGATCCCCGCTATTACAAGGGTGTGGAGTTAGCAGATGTAATCGAATCCTTAGCACGAAGACGCTGCGCTGAATTATTTGAAACTTCAAAAGTAAAAGCAGACGATTTATTCGTCAACGTTCAACCACTTTCTGGTGCCCCAGCGAATAACGCTGTTTACCATGCATTAATCGAACCGGGTGAAAAAATTATGGGAATGAACCTTTTCCATGGTGGGCATCTGACTCATGGTTCCTCAGTTAATAGATCAGGAAAACTATACGAAGCAATTCATTACAACGTAAATTCAGCCACCGAGCAAATTGACTATGATCAACTAGCAGCGTTAGTTCTAGAAAGCAAACCACGAATTATTATTGCTGGTTATTCCTCATATCCTTGGGTACCTGATTGGGTCAAATTTCGTGAAATTGCTGATTCGGTTGGCGCTTTTCTACTTGTGGATGCATCTCATATAGCAGGCTTGATTGCAGGTAAAGTAATCCCATCGCCCGTTGACTATGCTGATGTAATAACTTTTACTACACATAAGACTTTATGTGGTCCTCGAGGCGCATGTATTTTAACAACTCACGAAGATCTGGCTCAAAAGATTGACCGTGCAGTTTTTCCAGGAGAACAAGGAGGTCCGCATGTAAATGTGTTTGCTGCACTTGCTGTGATCTTTAAAATTGCCAGGACATCAAAGTTCCATCTACTACAAAAACAAATTGTTAATAATTGCCAAGCTCTAACAAGACGTCTGCTTGAGCGCGGGTTGAGAATTGCCTATGGTGGAACAAATACACATCTTACCAATATTGACTGTAAAAGCATAAAAAATGAGGATGGTACTCCTTTAAGTGGTGATATGGCTGCGCGAATTTTGGACATAGTTGGGCTTGTGACAAATCCCAATACTATACCAGGGGATAAATCTGCAACAAGAACATCTGGCATTCGATTAGGTACACCCTGGGTGACGCAGCGTGGTTTAAAAGAACCTGACATGGTAAAGATAGCAGATATGATTGCAGATGTACTTCATGCATGCAAGCCATATGAGATACCAACGCGATTAGGGAGAAGCATTCAAGCCAAAGTAGATTTTAAAGTCTTAGAAGATACCAAAATTAAAGTACGAGAGCTCGTTGAGAGCATATATAGTGAAAAAGAAATAGAAAAACACAGGTATCCCCATTTTTATTTTATCGATGATCAATCCATAAAGGTTTCGAATGAAGGATTTACGACACTAGAATTAAAAGGCAAAAATATACGGCAATTTATTAATTTTACTTTTTCAACAGACTGCGAAGCTTTAAATGAATCCTCAAGTCAGCATACAGCATTAATAACCCCTAAAGGCTCTATTCAGGGTCAGTTAATTTGTATTACTCCATATACTTTCCATTTCAGAACATCATCTTCAGATTTCAATCTTGCAGCAACATGGTTGAGAGACCTATCTGATGGATATGTAGCTTTCGATAATGATCTAACTAGAAAAATCCCAGGACCAATTTCCGTAACAGAGATTGAACAAGAAAAGATTAAATTAACTGAAAAAAATAGCGATGGGGAAAATAAACCATTTTATATCGGTATTACGCATGGCACTGGCGACAAAATTAAAGAATTCAATTTCCAACCATCCACTGATAATAAGTTAAATCGAACAGCCCTCTTCGATATACATAAAGAATTAAATGCAAAAATGGTCCCATTTGCCGGATGGGAAATGCCTCTGTGGTATTCGTCAGTAATTGAAGAACATCAAGCAGTCCGCAATTATGCCGGCTTATTTGATGTTTCTCATATGGGCGTTTATCAAGTTGAAGGGCCTGATGCGTTGGTATTCCTGGATAGTGTTTGTGCAAATGACATTAGCAATTTGGACGTCGGAGAATCCTGCTATACACATTTTTTAGATCCACATGCTAATGTCATTGACGATTTATTGGTATATCTTCATAAGGAAGAAGAATATTTATTAGTTGTCAATGCAGCCAACGACGACAAGGATTGGTCTTGGTTAAACTCAGTCTTACATGGTGATACTTTGGTAGACCTAAAACGTCCTTGGTCACGTGCATATGGAAGGAATGCTATTTTACGAAATTTACGAGACCCAAAAGAAGGTAATAACATGAAGGTAGATATTGCCTTACAAGGTCCGAAATCAAAAGAAATCATACTTTCACTTCCCTGGGCTGACAAAGATATTGAACGAATATCTTCTTTAAAACGTACTGAATTATGCCATGCAAATCTGCACGATGCAGATGTGATTCTTTCTCGTACTGGATACACAGGTGAAAAAGTCGCATTTGAAATTTTCATACACCCAAATCAAACTCCCTGGTTGTGGAATAAATTACTTGAAATTGGAGAATCCTTTGGTTTAAAACCATGTGGATTAGGAGCCCGCGATTCCCTACGAACCGAAGCAGGATTACCTCTTTATGGTCATGAAATGGGTGGAGAGCTTAACCTAAGTGTCGGTGATGCCGGTTTTGGTTCTTATGTTAAAGTTTACAAACCATGGTTTGTTGGTCGTGATTCTTTTCTTGAAAAAGAAAAAAAACGTGATAGTGTTGTGGTTAGATTCCGGTTTAATTCTCCTCATGTGCGTATGGCTCACTTGCATGATCCGGTTCTTGATGATTCTGGTAAAGTCATTGGTGTAGTTACAAGTTGTGCTATTGATCAACAAGGATATTTAACTGGACAGGCGTATGTTAGTTTGAAATATGCCATTGAATCACAAACTATATACATTTATCAAAACGCTAGACAACAAAAACAAATTAATGTTCCATCTTTGAAAACTGGTGAACGAACTATCCTTCCCACCGCAGCGACTATAGTCTCGCGTTTTCTTAAATAAACACAAAGATACTTTTTGAGGAGAGAAAATGCAAACTTTGTGGGATTATCGCTTTGCACAGCGCACTCAGCGAATGACAGGATCAGCCATTCGCGAATTATTAAAATTCACAGAAGAACCAAATGTGATTTCTTTTGCGGGAGGATTACCTGCTCCTGAAGTCTTTCCAATTGAAGAATTTAAAAAAGCATGTGTTCGTGTTTTAGATGAGTGTGGACCCCAAGCACTTCAATATGGGACGACTGATGGTTATATTCCTCTACGCGAAATGATAGCTAGACACAGTTGCCGTTATGGCATTGAAGTCACCATTGAAAATATATTAATTACATCAGGCTCACAACAAGCACTTGATTTATTAGGAAAAATTTTTATCAATCCAGGAGATTGTATTTTAGTTGAATCACCAACTTATCTTGGAGCCTTACAGGCTTGGAATACTTATGGAGCCGAATTTATTCCTGTTCCTTTCGATGAAGATGGAATGATTACAAATGAGTTGGAAGATCGTTTACGGACTGGACCTAAATTCATTTACGTATTACCAAATTTTCAGAACCCTACCGGCGTTACCTTGTCCTTTGAGAGGAGATTGCATTTAATTGAATTAGCAGAACGATATGGAGTGCCTATTATTGAAGATGATCCATATGGTCAATTACGTTTTGAAGGAGAAAATTTGCCAGCTTTGAATGTTCTGGATAGTCAAACAAGAACGCAAAACGGTTGCTATTCTGGAAATGTGATCTATTTAAGTACATTCTCAAAAACTTTAGCACCGGGTATCCGACTTGCTTGGGTGATTGCACCACCCGAGGTAATCCATAAACTAGTTTTAGCAAAACAGGGGGCTGACTTACACACAGCGACATTCAATCAAATGGTGGCATATGAAGTTGGACGAGGTGGTTTTTTAGATCGTCACGTAAAATTTATTCGGCAGGTTTATCGTGAGAGAAGAGATGTGATGTTGGATACACTTCAAGAACATATGCCAGAAGAAGTGCGTTGGACTCATCCTATGGGAGGGTTATTCTTATGGGCAACACTTCCACCAAAGGTAAACACAAGTGACTTATTAAAAGAAGCTGTTAAAAAGAGAGTAGCATTTGTACCCGGCCAACCTTTTTTTCCATGTGGTGGAGGTCAAAACACTATGAGGTTGAATTTTTCAAATGCAACACCCGAAAAAATAAATGAGGGTATTGCACGGTTAGGTTCAGTCGTGAAAGATTTTCTTATGCAGAAATAAAATGACCTTCATTCAATCCCTCCCATAACCGGAAATCACTCAAGATTGAATCTCCAATAAATTCTCTAAGTATCGAGTTGTAAGGGATAATATCATCATTTATTGGAAGGAACCAATCTAGAACTGCAAGCATACGTTTTGCTTCAAGATATTCTGGAGTTCCAAAAGGAATTTGTCTTAATAAAGGTTCCACATGGGGTTTTAAAGCTGATAGTTCATAGACAAGTGCAGAATTAAACATTTCATCTGCAAATTCCTGATATGGAAATATATAATTACGCTCTCCCCTTCTAACTGATTCCCACATCTGTATGGTTCGTTGCGCACTAAATCCTCGTTGTTTTGCATCTCTGACTATTCGCCTTAACATACGAGTGTCTGTTGTAGAAATTCGATTGTATCGATCTAAATTTAATTGAGTCAAGCAAGAGATATATATCTTGAATGATCGGTCTGGCGGTATTCGTTGTAGTAATTGTGGATTCAATCCATGAATACCTTCGAGAATAATTAATTGATTACGTCCAAGGTGAACTTTCTCACCCAATTCACTTTTCCCTTTTTCGAAGTTGTAATGTAAAAGCTGAACTTCATTACCTTTTATCAATTCCTCAATATGTTGATTTAATAATTCCCGGTTTATTGCATCGATAGATTCAAAATCATAGTTCCCATTTGCATCCTTTGGTGTTTTTTCTCGATCAACGAAATAATTGTCCAACTCAAAAGCAAACGGTTCAATACTTAATGCTAATAATTGAATCGCTAATCTTTTAGAAAAGAAGGTCTTCCCTGATGAGGATGGACCAGCAATCAAAACCACACGAACTCTGTTGGTTCTATTTGCTATTTGTTGTGCTATTTGAGCAATTTTTTGTTCATGCTGTGCCTCTGAAACTAAAATTACTTGACGAATTTTACCTGTCTCGATTGATTCATTAAGAGCCCCTACACTATCAATTCCAAGACTACTTAACCAATAGTTATATTGTTTGAAAACTTCCAGCAATTTTGAATATTGCGGCATTTCAAAAAGCTGGGTTGGAGTATTCCTACGCGGATATTGCAGGATGAACCCCTCTTTTTGAGGTATCAGGTCAAACCATTTTAAGAAACCTGTAGAAGGTACCATATATCCATGATGGTAATCTTTATTTTTTCCAAGAGTATAAAGAACAAGATATGGCTTTTTTCGATATTTTAATAATCTGACTTTATCGAAAAATTTCTTCTTGTAAAAATATTCTGCAGCGCTCTCAACAGGAACCTCATGACGTAAAATTTTTATATCTTGTCTTACAATCTCTTTCATCCGATCTTTCAATCGAGATATCTCTTCACCCGTAAGGGGCTTTCTATCCTGAACGTTACAAAAATAACCCCCATTTGGTACAGAATAAACAATGGATAATAAATTATTTGGGAACAAGTCCTCAAAAGCAGCTTCCAACAAAAATGTAAGAGAGCGTCTATAAATTTTTGATCCGTCGGAATCAGACATGGTTATAGGTTGAACATTGGCATCCTTATGGATTGGGTAAGTTAATTCCCGAAGATTTCCATCAACCACTGCAGCAACAATAGGAGTAGATTGCCATTCAGGAATTTTCTTCAAAAATTCCAAAACGGGTGAACTACGAACGCCATTAATAATGCGCCCATCCGGAAGATGAATTTCAACCGTTTTCCGGGGAGTATTAATTTGCTGAAATTTATCCCCACGCTTCATAAGAGGCTCTATTTTACCATGCGTAATACGAATTAATATTGCATATATATATATTTTATGATAATAAAATATACTTTTATCCATGGATACTAATTTAGCACAATGGCGATTAATTTTGGATCCTCCTGCTCGCGGTGCTTGGAATATGGCCGTGGATGAAGCTATTTTAGAATCCATTTCATTACATAAAGCCCCGCCGACTTTACGTCTTTATGCCTGGAATCCTTATTGTCTTTCCCTAGGTCATGCCCAGCACATTAAAGATGTCAATCTAGTTGAACTTCGTAAATACCAATGGGATCTTGTTCGGAGACCCACGGGTGGTAAAGCGATCTTACATGCAGATGAATTGACTTATTCAGTGATTGCATTACAAAATGATCCTCATGTGTGCGGTTCTATTCTGGATAGTTATTTACGAATCTCCTCTGCATTACTGAACTCATTGGCGCAATTAAATATTCATGCTGATGCAAAATACTTGAACGTCAACTCCAGAAAGGAAATTGATAATCCTGTCTGTTTTGAGACTGCATCTAATTATGAAATTACCTATTTAGGGAAAAAAATAATCGGGAGTGCTCAATCGCGAAAGAAGAATGTTTTATTACAGCATGGGGCAATTCCTTTATATGGAGACATACGACGCATCATTTATGTATTAAATTATCAATCTGAACATGATCGCGAAAGGGCTATAAAACAATTGGAGAGACACGCAGCAACCTTATTTTCAATTACCGGGCAAATACACTCTTGGGAAAATGTGGCCCAAGCTTTGGTAAGAGGATTCTCAACAACTTTTAATATCATATTGAATCTCGGTAAACTTTCTGAATACGAAATACTTCAAGCACAAAAACTTATGTCAGAAAAATACGCAAACAATGAATGGACTATGAGAATTTGATGATCTTTTCTCAATACAGATGGAATGCATATTTAGATATTATTACAAATGTACCAATTATGAAAAATACACTTCGCATTGTTTTATTAGTTACCTTACTATTCATATTCTTAATCGTTTTGTTATCAATATTAATAAGAATAGTCATTATTACCTATACAAAACCGTTGTTATTCTCAATTGACAATGCACCTGTTGAAAATGTCGCTATAGTATTTGGTGCAGGTCTAAGGAGAGATAATTTACCTACACCTGTATTGCAGGATCGACTCACAGCTGCTATTAAATTATTTAAATCCAGCAAGGTGAATGAATTGTTAATGACGGGTGATCATCGTGATTTGGAATACAACGAACCTATCGCTATGGCTGCTTATGCCATGAAACAAGGTGTGCCAGTAAAGAAAATTATTATCGATCGAGATGGAATTTCTACATTTGATTCCTGTTATCATGCCAAAGAGATATTTAATATTAAATCTGCACTATTAGTCACACAAAAATTTCATTTACCACGTGCAGTTTTTATTTGTAATCAACTTGGTTTGAACGCTAAAGGTGTCATTGCAGATCAACGAAAGTATCGTCTATCATCACAAATATATTGGGAAATTAGAGAAACCGCTGCCTCATTAGCGGCTGTCTGGGATATATGGATTATCAAACGTCTACCAAAATTAATGAGTAACTAGCTAATTTATCAATTCAAATTAATTTAATTTCATGTATTCATGTAAAATGATAATAGATAAAAAAAATAGAAAAGAGGTTTGAGGATATATTAATGGATAGAGAAAAAGCTCTCAATCTGGTAAAAGAGTATGTAAAAAACAAAAATTTGATACATCATATGTTGTCCGTTGAATCAGCCATGCGATTTTACGCAAAAAAATTGAATGAGGACTTGAACGAGTGGGGATTGACGGGATTATTACATGACTTTGATTGGGAAATACACCCATCTTTGGAGGGGCATCCAATCCTAGGGGAACCAATTTTACGAGAAAGAGGTGTACCTGAAGTAGTGATTCATGCGATACTCAGCCATGCGGATCACACAGGAATCCCACGAACTACCTTAATGGAAAAAGCGTTATACGCCTGCGATGAAATCACTGGTTTAATCACTGCAGTGGTTCTAGTTAGACCTTCAAAATCTATTTATGACCTTTCTTATAATTCTGTAAAGAAAAAATGGAAAGATCGTACATTTGCAGCAGGTGCAAATCGAGAGATCATTGCCAATGCAGCACAGGAGTTTGGTGTTGATCTCTGGGAGCATGTAGAAAATATCATCATGGCAATGCGTAAAATTGCACCTGAAATAGAACTCGAAGGAATATTTAAAAATCCAGCAAATACATGAAACAAAAATGGTTGAACTAAAAGGAAAAGGATTTTATATTTGGCAGATTTCTCATTGTGAGAAGGCTAATCCCAATAAGATTGCTCAAGTCGCATCGCAAGCGGGATTAAGTCATGTAATTATTAAAATTGCAAATGGGATCTACGAATATAATAAGGGTTCTGTCCTTGATACAGTACTGGCTTTAAAGGAAAGAGGTATCCAAGCATGGGGATGGCATTATATCTTTGGTGATGCACCAAAAGGGGAAGCAAAAATTGCTATCAAACAATTACAAAATATCCCTCTTGATGGTTATGTAATAGACGCTGAATCGGAATATAAAGGCAAATATACCCCATGTAGAATTTTTTTTAATGAAATAAGGGCAGCTTTTCCTACTTTGCCAATGGCACTTAGCTCGTTTCGTTATCCCAAATATCATAATGATATTCCTTGGAAAGATTTCTTTTTAAACGTTGATCTTAATATGCCACAGGTCTATTGGGAAAAAGCCCATAATCCTGCGGATCAGTTAGAACGATGTTTATCGCAATTTCAGGTCATCACACCTTTTAGACCTCTTATTCCTACTGGGCCAACTTATGGTGTGAAAGGTTGGTTACCAACTCCGCAAGATATAAAGGAATTTATTGATAAAGCAGTTGAATTGGGATTAAATGCTGTAAATTTTTACAGCTGGGATTATTGTCGTCTAAGTCTTCCTCATTTATGGGATGTGATCGCTGAATACAACTGGTCTGGCACTCCTAATCCGTTTAAGGACATTTCAGAGGAATTGGTCGAAGCGATGAATTATCGCAGAATACCAAGTATCCTTTCATTTTATGCGAGCGATTCAGTGTATATTACACCATCTTCAACCATACAAGGACTTTCTTCGATATCAGAATGGTACAACCAATTATTAAACTTTGATTTGAAAAACCACATAATACAAATCAGCGGGTTTACAGGTAAGGATAATTCTCGACAGTTCACCTGGCTTGCAACAGCACCCGATGGAAAAAAAAGAATTAGTATAGATACTATCGGATTACTCAATAATAAAATTGTTTATCATTACTCGTCAATTATGAAATAAAACCACCTCAATATATTTAATTGAGATGGTTTATTATTGTTTATTTTTGGTGAAAATTATATATCTGTTAAACTAATTGCTTCTTCGGTGCCTTCTTCCTCACTACCCTCTTCAGTTAATTCTCCCATGTCAAAAGGTTGTTGTGGATATCCAGTTCCGGCGGGAATCAGTTTACCGATAATTACATTTTCTTTTAATCCATAGAGGGGGTCTTTCTCAGCAGCAATTGCAGCACCTGCTAAAACTTTTATCGTATGTTGGAATGAGGATGCAGATAAGAAAGATTCTGTATTCAAGGAAGCTTTGGTTACACCTAATAATACTTCAACAAATCTCGCAGGTTGTTTCCCTTCTTCCCTTAACTTCTCATTGATCTGTCGAATCTCAATTCGATCTACTAAATCGTTAGGCAAATATTGAGTATCTCCAGGGCGAATTATCTGAACCTTGCTCATCATTTTACGAATGATGACTTCAAAGTGCTTATCATTGATATTTTGTCCTTGAGCGCGGTATACCTTTTGAATCTCAGACAATAAATACATCTGGCAAGCTTCACGCCCATTGATTCGCAAAATTGTGTGCGGGTTTAATGATCCTTCGGTCAATGGCTGCCCAGCAATTACCTGTTCACCATTTTTAATAATCAATCGTTGAGTTGAAGGGATATCAAATTCCTCTGTTTCCGTTTGTTCATAGGAAATAATGACTTTGCGTTTTTCGACACGTACATGACCGGCATGCTGAGCTTGTATTGTTGCTTCTTCTTTAGACGCGATCAAGTCACCTACTTCAACTTTCTCTTCATCATGTACTTTTATTTCCCAATCAAACGGGATGGTATATTCATCACTTACCATCTCGCTGTGGTCTACGCGGACTCGATTAAGCTCATGTGACCGATCCGCTGGAATGATTGTAGCAATTCCTGTGATCGGGGTCATGATAGCTTCTCCTTTAGGCATTCTTCTGGCTTCAAAAAGTTCTTCCACTCTGGGTAAACCAGTAGTGATATCAGAAACAGCTGCAACACCACCTGTGTGGAAAGTCCTTAATGTTAATTGAGTACCTGGTTCTCCAATCGATTGAGCCGCAATAATGCCTACAGCTAAACCGAGTTGTACAGGTTTTCCCCTGCCAAGATCTATCCCATAGCATTTTGCACAAATACCATGTTTTAATTCACAAGTTAAGGGAGAACGTACTTTCACTTCCTCAATCCCCGCTGTAACAATCTTGCGAATACGTTCATGGTCCAAAGGATCATTTTCCTCTCCCAAGATTTCACCTGTCGATGGGTCTACTACTTTTTCACCAAGCAATCGACCAAATAATCGGCTTGCCATAGATTGGCCTGCAATATTGTCCGATTTGCGAATATAAATCCCTTCTTTCGTACCACAATCATCTTCGTTTATGATTAAATCCTGCGCAACATCTACCAATCGTCGAGTTAAATACCCAGCGTCCGCGGTACGCAGAGCAGTGTCAGCCAGGCCTTTTCTAGCCCCGTGAGTAGAAATGAAATATTCCAATGCTGTTAACCCTTCACGGAAATTGGATTGAATTGGAAGACGAATAATCCGACCAGCGGGATCAGCCATTAAACCTCTCATACCTGCTAGTTGTGAAATCGGCCCAAATCCACCCTTTGTAGCACCAGAATTAGCCATTTGAGCTAGGTTCCCGTTAGGATCCATGTAATCATGAACAGCATCTGCTACTTTCTTGGTGGTATCTTGCCAGATTTTGATTATCCGTTCATTTCTCTCTAATTCCGTTAATAATCCACGCCGATATGCACGGTTAATATCTTCTACTTCTTGTTGTGACTTTGCAATAATCTCTTCTTTTTGAGGAGGAATGGTAATATCTGCAACAGATAATGTTGTGCCCGAAATCATGGCGTATTCAAACCCTATATCTTTGATTTCATCCGCTAATGTAGTGGTAACCTCTTCGCCACAAATATCATAAGTGTCTGCGATTAGGTTCTTAATACCACCTTTTTCTAGCGTTCGATTTACAAATTGAATTTTATTCGGCAATATTCTGTTAAATAAAACCCTACCAACTGTTGTATCAATTAATCTTGTTTGAGGTTTGGACTGGCGGTTATCATTTTCGTCATACCAAGTTTCAACTTTAACACGTATGTTATCGTGAATCTTTACCTTGTCTAAACGATATGCTATTTCTACCTCAGATAAATCAGAAAAATATAAGGGATTTGAATAATCTTTATCTTTCTGCATTGTTAAATAATACACACCAAGAACCATATCTTTAGATGGGGAAATAATCGGTTCGCCATCGGCAGGTTTTAAAAGATTCTTTGATGCCAACATTAAATTTCTCGCTTCCCATACTGCTTTTTTAGAAAGAGGGACATGAACTGCCATTTGGTCACCGTCAAAGTCTGCATTGAAAGCAGTGGTAACTAGTGGATGTAAGCGAATTGCACTACCTTCTATTAACACCGGTTCAAAGGCTTGAATTCCAAGGCGATGAAGTGTTGGAGCTCGATTCAACAACACCGGTCGATCTTTAATTACTTCTTCAAGAACTTCCCAGACCTCAGGACGATTTCGTTCAATCAACCTTCTGGCTCCCTTTACATTGTTAGCATAATCATGTTTTGCAAGACCAGCAATCACAAATGGCCGATATAATTCCAAAGCCATTGTTTTTGGTAAACCACATTGATAAAGTTTGAGGTTTGGTCCAACAACAATTACAGAACGCCCTGAATAATCAACCCTTTTACCCAATAAATTACGGCGAAAACGTCCTTTCTTACCTTTAAGCATATCACTCAGAGATTTCAGTTCTCTGCGACCACGGCGAGATAGTGCTTTTCCACGTTGTGAATTGTCAATTAATGAATCCACTGCCTCTTGAAGCATGCGTTTTTCATTTCTTACAATAACATCCGGAGCACCTAATTCCAATAATCGCTTTAAACGATTATTTCTATTAATTACTCGCCTATATAAATCATTTAAATCAGAGGTTGCGAATCGACCTCCATCTAATTGGACCATTGGTCTTAAATCGGGAGGGATCACAGGCAGCACTTTTAGTATCATCCACTCTGGTCGATTACCTGATCTTCTAAAGGCCTCAACAACTTTCAATCTAGTTGTTGCTTTTTTTCTTTTTTGCTTGCTTTTAGTAGTACGAACCTCCTGCCATAATTCTTCAGAGAGTTTATCCAAATCCAACCGAGTGAGGATATCAAAGAAAGCTTCAGCACCCATATCAGCGCGGAAAACCTGCCCCCATCGCTGCTTCAACTCACGATAGCGATTTTCACTAATAAATGAGAAAGGTGAAAGGTTTTCGAGGTCCTCCCGTTGACGTCTAACCTCTTCATCAAATTTTTGTTTAATTTCATCTAGCTTGAAATTAAGTTCTGTAAGGGTTTGTTCCGCTTCAGCATCTACTTGTTCGATATTGTTAATGATCAATTCTTTTTCTTTGTTAAATTGATCACGAGCACTACTTTCCACCTCTTCCAATTTATCTTTTACAACAGCTTGTAACCTACTAATTGATTTTGGATTTACTTCACCTCCATCCTCCACTATAGTCACCTCAGCTGATTTAAAGACAATCTTATTCTTTACTGTTTTTCCTTCTTTTTCCTGAAGCAACTTTTCTATTTGTTGCCCCTCTTTAATAATTGGATCAATCAATGTGGCGATTTGTTCATCGAGTTTAGATTCAAGCTCGTTTATTTTTTCTTTTAATTCTGCTTTTTTCTGATCACGATCAGATTTGACCTCTTTAATCCGGTTTTCTATTTGTAATAATTCGTCTCCACCCATTTCTTTTATCTCATCTTCTAATCTCTTCAATGCTTTTTCGCGTGCATCTTCATCTACAAAGGTAACAATATATTGAGCAAAATACAGAACACGATCTAAATTTCTGCGAGAGATATTTAATAAAAGACCTAAATAAGAAGGTACACGCCTTGTGTACCATATATGAGCTACTGGTGAGGCCAACTCAATATGCCCCATGCGTTCACGTCTTACGCTGGAACGAGTCACCTCCACACCACATTTATCACAGACAATGTTCTTATAGCGTGGATTTTTATATTTCCCACAATAGCATTGATAATCATGAGTCGGACCAAAAATTGCTTCGCAAAATAATCCATCCTTTTCCGGTCTTAATCTGCGGTAATTTATTGTTTCCGGTTTTATTACTTCACCATAAGACCAACTTCGTATTGTCTCTGGGGAAGCTAAACTAATTTTTAATGCAACCAGACTTTTAGTTTCCACTAATTTTTATCTCCTAATAATATGAAATGCGTGGGTATTTTTTTTAACGAAATTTCCCGCAAATATGAAAATATTCTGAAAATATGCAATTTTATATTTTATCACATATTTTTATTAACTTATGGCTATTTTGGTAATTTTATTGAAAAAATACTTCCCTGACCAAGATTACTCTTTACTTCAACTTTTCCTGAATGTTTTTCAATGATAGATTTCACTAGGGCTAAACCAATTCCACTTTCAGATTTTTTTTCCTGTGAATCGATTTTTATTCGATAAAATTTTTCAAATATATGGGGTAAATCCACCTCAGCGATACCTATACCATTATCACGAATTTCGAGTTCTGTTGAATCATTACTTTCTTGTATTTTTATATTAATCGTGCCCTTTATAGAAGTAAATTTTATTGCATTATCCAATAAATTATAAACCGCTTCCTCAAGCAAAACCATATCGCCTTGAATAAATATGGGTTTGTCAAATAAAAATTCTTGTTTAATTTCAATTTGCTTTTGATGAGCAAATGGAAGGAGCGAATCTATCTGTTTTTGTACCAAAGATTTTAACTCAACTTTTTCGATGATTAATCCTTCACCCATTTTCAATCTTTCGAATCTTAATATATTTCTTATTAGCTTAATTAAATCGTCAATAATAAGAATAATATTCTTAGAATATTCACTCTGTTGATCATTTAATTTACCTACCACAGGTAACATAGTAACGTTTCCACGAATAAGTGACAATGGAGATTTTAGGTCATGGGCAAGAAGGGCAATATTCTCTTCTAATATTTTTTCTTTTTTTTCTTCCTCTGAAATCTCAATAAAAAAGAATAAACTTTTCTTTCTTTCGTAATTAGAGATTAAATATTTTTTCGCACGAAATACTCGATTTTCTCTACCTATCAGTTTAACATTTGAAATATCATCATCACCAATAGGATTAAGTATATTGCGCATTGATTCATCGATTACCACTTCAGAATAGTTTTTCCCAATCCAATCTAACGCCGCAATATTCACATTTGACATTGATGGAGTACAGAACTCCACAAATCCATCATGATCTAAAACCATCATGGGTAACTGCAATTGGTCGAGACATTCTGAAAGGATTCTATATTTCAAATTTAATTCGTCCCACACCAACCAGTGCTTAAGACTTCCAGAAATATTGGTTATCCATTCCTGGATATAATCCAATTCTTGTTCATTTAGTATTTTTGAATTCTTATAACCAATCCATAACGCACCGACTATTTCATTTTTATTTTTAATTGAAAATGCATAAACTGATGTTGGAAAATCATATCCCTCATGCAACTTAAATTGTGGAATTTTACGAATGTCAGGGTTTAATACTCGATTTTCGGATCCTAGAAGCGATAAAATCTGTTCATCTAGATAAGCATATTTATCTGAATTATCACCACATTGTTTAAGGCAAATCACTTTTCCTTGTGTAAATTCTCGCCTTATTAATCTAATAGAATCCGGGTTTAGGATATTTATTTTTATTATCAACTGCTCAATAACATCGTCTGTAGAATCAATTTTCCAATAATCAACATCCTCTTTAATTTTCGAAATAGTTTCGTTTAGACCATTGGTCTGAGCCTTTGTTTTAATAAGATCAAGAACATTTTTTATCTTTTTCTCCTTTTTTAATAATGTGAATAAAAGTACCAATAAAAATATAACCCACACCACCAATAAAACCCAAGCTAACAACGAATTTGATAATATAAATTGAATCAATTGAATTAATATATCCTTAAACATATTGCTTTATGAATTCTTTTCACACACACTTAGAGTTTTTTCATCATCCTTCCCTCGATTCTTACAGTGTTTGATAAGTTCAAGTATTTCTTCTACAACCTGAGATTTATCCTTCCCATTAGTATTAATGATGACAGCATCTTTTGCTGGCTTAAGAGGTGCCAGACTACGACTTGAATCCAGCATATCTCGATTCATCATCGATTTTAATATCTCATCATAAGTTACAGTATTACCACGTGTAACCTCATCCTTGTATCTTCTTGTTGCACGCTCTTCAACAGAAGCATCTAAAAATATTTTTAACTCCGCTTTTGGCAAAACAACTGTGCCGATATCTCTACCAACCATAACGATCATTCCTTTTGAACCTATCTGCCTTTGTTTCGCAGTCATTGCTTTTCGTACTCCAGGATAAGTTGAAATCAATGATACATTATCATTCACAACTGGCAGTACAATATTCCAAGTCACATCAACACCATCAGCAAAGACATCATACATTCGACCATCGTTTATACTCGATGGACGCTGTTCGATTTTTACCTTTTTTGCCAGCTTGGTTACATCATATTCACTTTTTAAATTAATACCGTTTACGATTGCCTGCCATGTTACTACTCGATACATTACCCCTGTATCAAAAAACCTATATCCAATTCGCTTAGCAACTTCTTTTCCAACAGTAGATTTACCCGAAGCGACAGGACCATCGATTGTAATAATAGAAGGTAATTTCGTTAACTTTTTCAATCCACCTCAAAGAAAATTGAATTACCTGGAAAAAGATCGTTTCTAACCCATAGAATCATTTTTTCCTCATTTAGAAAGCCCATGCGTAAGAATAGCCATTGATAAAAATCTGGATTTATCAAAGCATGTAACGGATCTTGCAGCCATTTTGGGTAGACATTTCTTACGAATGATTGTTTCAAGTAATTATTATCATTATTAATTTTTTGATTATTTTTTGTAATCAATATTGGTGGTTCTTCTTTTGAGGATAAACCATCGACCAATTTAGTATCATAATCTTTTAATTCCCATAATATATTATCATCCATCAAGTTGAACAATACTATATCATTCGTTCTTGTAGTTCCTGTATTCCATTGAACAATACCTGTGAGAGTTTTTCTAAGTAAATAAGCATCTAAGAAATACGGTGAAGAACGCCACATTTCCTGCTCAGGACGGCTAGCGATACCTGTTGAGTGAACCATGACAGAAAATTGGTTCAATAACATAATTAATATTAGACCTGTTAACAACCCATCTACACCGAGTCGAATTGACCAACCCCAAGCTAATATAATCAAAATAAATAATAGAAAAAAAACAACAATGATGATTGATATTAATATACGTCCAATTTCAAGATCGTATGAGCGCATTTGAATCATGCGTAGAAAAAGCAGAACCACAAATAAAATAATACTAATCACAGTGGCAGAAATTAATACAATTTTTCTGTTGGTAATTTTCAAATGTTCAATTAAATAAACTGCTCCCATCACTGATATTGAATAAAAAGGGATAATAAGCCAACCTATGTCTAGTATGTCTGCTGAGGGCAACAGCATAATATATATTAATGCTGAAATCATTAGTGAAAGAGACAATGAAAATTCTAGTATGGAATCTTTACGAATGGTAAATAGACCAAAACAAAAAAGTAGAATATAAAATGGATAGGAAGATAAAAATATCAATAAAAGTGACCATTTTGAACCAAAAAGGGGATTTTGAATTAATGACTGGTGAATAAATTTTATTACACCAGTTGTGATAAATGAAATTGTGGAAGCATCAATTAGAAATGATATTCCAACTACACACAAAACACCTAACCAAAAACCTTTGACATTAAAATGATGAATTACTTTAAATTGCTTTTTCTTAAATACATATTGAATTAAAAATAACAAAAAATTTAACGTTAGAATGGATATACCATTCCAAGCAGTTTGCCCACATAATAAGTAGACCCCAAAACAAACCCCTGATAACCATGGTTTATCGATTATTAAAAAGGTCAAACAAAAGGTGAAAACAACTAGTGCGATTATCCGACTATCAGCTAGACGGGATAAATTTATTAATAAGGGATCAAATGCAAGGAACAGAGAGTAGATTAACGAAATTTTATATCCCAATTGTTTCTTTAAAATAACCGGAAAAAAAATAATTGAACTACCGATTAAGGCAGAGGTTAGCCGTGCATTAAATGAATTAATTCCGAAAAATGAAAAAATCCATGATATGAATAAATCATGGATAGAGGTGAAAAAATAATTTTGTGCTCCTGAGTTTTTCTGAATAACATTCATAACATTGGTTGCTTCAAAATCAGTTAGTGGCAATTCCTCCAGCTTATAGATCCGAATTGTAAAAGCAAACAAAAAAATTATCAGAATTATTAATTTCCCATAATTCATTCTATTAATTATGTGGTTTGATTCTAGCGTCTTATACATCATGTTACTCTTTGGTATTCATAAATTACCACACTCATGTTAGAAAAAACTTTTACAAGATGTTCCTGAAATTTTTGCTCTTTCACTGAGTATGTATTTCTCTCAAGATTACCAATATATACATACTTAATTTGATACTGATCAATAATTTTATGTGCTTCCTTCCAATCGTCACTTGAAAATAAAAGATTTATATCAGTTTCTCTTGAGCCTATTTCGGTCGTTCCCCCCCGCCACTGTAATTCATGTCCAGGCCAACCTAATATTGTTGGTAATCCAGTTGCCATTGAAATTCGGGCATAATTGCTATAGCTACCTCCAACTGCTTCTGCAATGTAACCAAAGTCTGCCTTACGAAGCCATTGAATAGCTTGATACTCATCTTGATTATATTTTTTCAGATAATTTAACCCATCCATGCTCCAATTTTTAATTTCATGATTATCAAAACGTTGATAAGTTCCCCAGAATGGATAAGCCAATCCCATAAGAATTACTATAGAAATAATGATGTATATACTTTTTAGGGTGTTTTTTTCCATACCTGCCAATATGATTGTGGCAGTGGCCGAGGCTATCGCCCATAATGTCCATGCTTGATAGTAGAATTTAAATATGGTATTCATACGAGTACCAAAAACATCCCGCAAATAGAAATACTCTGGAATTAGGCATAGTAAAGTCCCCATCAACATGATTAAGAGAAGAGGATACTTATTATCTATGCTTGCTTTGTCGCTGGAAACATTGTGGAACCAATTTTTTGGATGAATGATAGATAATACCAGAGCAACTATCACCATTAATGTTATGGTTGTAAAAGGTGCTGCGATTCTGTTTTTCAAAGAAGTAAGCACTACTTCATTGATGCTTTTAGCTCCTTGAAGAGATAGTAAAATGTGAATCAATGAGTTTAATTTGGATTGAAGTGAGGTTAATTCCAATGGAATTACAGTTTGGATCCATTTGAGTAAATAAGGCAATGCAGCAATTAAATATACAACTGCATAAGATAAAATAGTTAGAAAAAATAAGAATAATAAAGCGGATAGAAAACCAAATTTATAAGTCAATTTGTCTATACGCAAAGACTGCCAAATAAGAAAAATCATAATTGGCAATAACAAGGGCATGAACATCACCCAGAAGTGAACACCCCTAGTAAAAAAATTTATACTTGGAAGAAATCCACCTGCCTGAGATGAAAATCCAATGAAAAAAGGTAAGTAAAGTGAAATGCTCCCTACTCCTAACACCACACCACTAATCATTATCTCAACCAATCTCTTTTTTTTCCAGCCATAATGACGAATACGAATGTAAGCAAAGATTAATATTAATATTCCCAATATTACAGGCATGTCCCAGGTATTAAGAAATGCTAATCCTCCGCATGCAACTAATGAGATCCAAAAGGTGGGCGTTTTAAGCCATTGTTGTAAGGTATATGCTGAATAAATTCTTTGTAATCCACCTTTGTAAATATTTAATCCAATCAGTATTGCAAATAAAAAAAACGGCATTGCCAACACATGCGGGTGTAAATCTCCTAGCATATAAGAGAAAAAAGGAAATTCATCAATAATCTCTTTTCCCCCTCCTGTTATATCAAAATCTTGTAAAACCCGAGAAGCACGCCACCACCAGATGCCCCCCACCCTAGTGGGTTGAAATGTAAATGGTTGAGAAGGTGGATCAACAAGTTCTTGGATGTTCAACCATTTCCAGAAATGAGAATACCACATCCCATTTTGATCAACACCCCAAAATACCCCCTTATTATGTATCATTTCCAAAAATCCTTCGATATTGGAGACAATCAATAGAAATAACGGACCTAATAAACTTGATATATATCCATTTTTGTTTTCTTGGTTTCGATATAAACTAAACCTTTTATTATTTGCAGACCAAATATTTACTAAATTAAAAACAACTCCATAACTGGCAGTTGCGGTAATTCCAAACCAGCTGATTAATGCTAAATTAAAAGCATATTCCGGTAAGGTTCTGGTGAAATGTGCCAACATAGCTACCATAATGTAACCAAAATGATAATAGGAGATGGAATATCCTGATAACCAGGGATCATTTGGCGGAAATATTGGTGAACGCATTATGGCTGAAATAAAAGCCAATTCCATTGGTTTTTCTGTACCCAATATATCAGCGTGGACACCCCTAAAAATCGCCCACGCAAGATATGCAAAAAGAAAAAGAATTTCAACGAGAAATAGTACCCGTTTATTCGTGCTTACCCATTCATTTATCTCTTTTTTTATTTTTCTGAATGAATAAATCGAGAGACAAATTAATATGCAGAAAGAAAAAAAAGCTCCACAAAAACCATTTTGAATCAAACCAAAATTTACAGAGATCCAAAAAATATATGACCAAAGTAATAACCCTAAAACTTTACTGATACTGAAACCCCTATCAGCTAAAAACGGGAAAATTTTATATGTGATTGGAAATGAAATCCATCCAGTAATTAAAAAGACAAGGTACCAAATTAATACATAGTTCATTTTTTAACTTTCAAATATTTCATGCAGAACTTGATATATTTCAGTCTGACCATTGCAATATACTAAATTCCACAGGTCTCCTTCGTTTTCCAAAAATTTCTCTAATCCAGGACCTGAATAGATGATCCTTTCTAATTGGCCCAAGATGATGTATTGAACATGATATTTCTTTAAGAACAATTTTGTTTCTTCAATGCTCTCTGTTTTATAGAATTGTTCAATTTCATTAATTCTTTGAAATATCCAATCAGCTGGAAGAAGGGCACGTTGCTGGCGCTGATGCCAATTCCAACCAATTACTCCAGGTAATCCTGTATAAATGCTAAAACGACTACCCCACCGATATTCAGAGGTATTCCCTTCAACAATTACCGGTGAACCTATTACATGGTCCTGCACCCAAATAATCGCATCATAATCCTCACTTAAATTCATCATCATATTATTCTCTGAATAGTTCGAATAACGCATATATTGCATACCATCCAATGTTATCGGCGTAATGCTGTTCATGCGATCGAGCACCTTATCCGTTGTGGCAGTTAAAGGGAATAAAGCAGCACCAATCAATAAAATACATAATGATGTTATTCCTATCCATCGCCATTTTGAATTCCAATATTGGGACATGGCGTTATACAGGGGAATAATAAAAATTGATGCTGCGATTGAAAGAAGAGTCCAAGTCTGGAAATAGAATTTAAAGACTGTATTCATCCTTCCAATATCACCCTTTAATACCACTATTTCTACCAAAAGAGTTAAACTCATCCCTATGATTGATAAAAATATTAAATATTTATTTTGATCTGTTAGATTCTTATTTAGTAGGATAATTGATGCCAATATTATTAAAGGAATAATTAATACAGAAATTTTGATACCCAAAAAAAGTAGAATTGTGATACACAAAATTATCAATAGACTAAAACATATAAATATATTAGTAAACCTCACATATTTTTTAATTCTTAATATTGGTATCTTCGCCATCCAATTGCGAAATTCCCAAATAAACCAAGCAGCAAGGATAAATAAAAACAATCCCCAATGAGTTAAAAAAGACATCAAGGGTGTGTGTGCCCCTCTCCAAAAATCAAGTGCTGTGTATGCTTGCCCATACCACCTTAAAAAAGGCTGATATAAGAGAATAGATATACTAACAATAAATATTGATACAAAACTTCCATAGATGATTTTACGGAGTAATGTTTTTAAATAAGGAAAGAAATTTTGTGGAATGAAATCATCTTTAATAGTTGAATACAATAGTACACTTACAGTGATAATTGAATAAGTTGGATAATCCCATGTATTTGTTACACGCAAAGAACCAAGGATCAGTCCACCCATTAACAGTTTAAATCCTTCTCGTATTTTGCAATTGAACGCAAACCACTTTGGTTTTTCAGTTATGACCGAAAGTCCCCAGGCTATAACTAATAACGTTAAGGGGAGAGCAAAAAGATGCGCGTGGGGATCAGCATATAGGAAAGTAAAAAAGGGAAATTCAGTTATTGGTTCTCCGGGAATGGTACGACTTGGTATCCAATACCAATCGCCAGGGTAAAAATTAAACCTTGCACCTTTAATTAGTTCAATTAATCCTTTAAACGTCCAAATTGTTCTTTTAATAAAATCCGCACTCTCAATTGGTACACCTAAAGAAGCTATACGTTGCATTCCATGAATTACCATACGAATCGTGCCTTGATTTCCAATAATAATTAAGAAAGCAGTACACAATAATGAAATCAGCCAAGGTTCAAAAACCGATATGTTTGATTTATTATGGTCATCTCCATTTATTGAATATAGCGAAGGTTTTTTATATCTAAACAAATAAAAATTCCATCCGAGACTAAAAGCTGCTAAGGCGGTTATGCAAAAAAACATGGGCAAAATTAAATTGAATGCGAAAGACGGAATAATCCCCAACCACTTGACAGGAACACCAGCAAGCACAAAGCCAAAATAATAATAGTTAATATAACCACCTGAAAACCAGGGATCATATGGGGGAAATCCATCACTTTTCAATATTGCATTGAAATATGAGAAATCCATAGGTTTTTCTCCACCCTTATACGGATGCCAGAGATCAGGATTCCCTAGCCTGATAAACAGAAAGAATAAGAAGAAAAATAAGGCAAGAATTTCAACCTTTAGGAAATATGTTCTTCTTAGTTTTAATTCTGACAAGATTTCTTTCCTGTCATTAGCGAAAACCAATAAATTAACGACGGTTATGAAAAAAATAATGAATGTAATGTTCTGTCGAGTAAAGCGAATACCAATCGAGCCAGCAAACCAGGTAAGAAACGCTACTAAAAGAAGTGCAAATATTCGAGAAAGTGGATATCCTTTGTCATCCAATCCATGAAATATTACTCGCAGCATCGGATAGCATATCCAACTTAATAAAGTGATTGACAAATACCAGACACATACACCTAAAACCTGATTGGAATTAATAATTGAATTACGATTGAATAACTCAGACCAGGTTCCACTGGCTTGTTGATTCTCCCAGACTGACTGAGGGAGCATAAGATTTCCTGGAGTTTTATCTGCTTGAGCTGGTGTAAGGTTTTGCACATAATCGAGATTCACTTTTGAAAAAATAGATTTGGCCAAGTTAATCGAAAATGATGGGCTCTTTTTAAAAATAAAGACTTTGGGGTGATCGTAGACAGTAAAGGCTTCTTCGGCAAATTGGGTATTGATTTCTATTTTGCCAATGTGAGGATTTGATTGAAACACTTGTACAAGATCATATCCCAAGTTACTTTTAAACTTCCCCGGCTCAGCTACCCGATAACACCATTGAATATCCATCTCAGGTGGGCAACCAATTAAATTACGGTAATAAGCAATGGAGAGTGGAAATCGTTCAGGGATTTGTGTCAAGCTTCCCCACTGTCTGCTTGAAGTAATATAAATGTAATCTGAGAGTTCCAAAATAGAGATAAACCGATTTAGTTTATCTTTATTATCATCCCAGTACATTTGAAAATTTAAATCACTAGCATACAAACCGACATCATTATCAAATGGATTATATCCATACAACGATAAAGGAATTGCATCATCCCAATCTGTTTCATTTGCCTGTAAACTGCTGTAGAATGACAATAATCCATCACCATTTGAGTGGTGTATTCTGAGCTGATATTGTTTATTTTTTTCTAACTTTATAGGATGATCAAAGAGGAGTTGATAACTATCTCCGCGAAAATCCCGGTAATTTTTAAATTTAGAATTCAACTCTTTGGTTAAAATCACCTCATTATCAGTTAATTTTGACAATTCAATAGTGAGAGTCTTTGTATTCTCTGTAGCATTTAAATCAATCGCTCGGAATATTAATAATGAAGTTACTTCCATATCAGAAACAGGTGTAAAGGGGATTAAATAATCTTTATTTTTTTCAAGTCCTGGTGCAGCCAGGTATATGACTTGCCTGAATTCTTCGTTTGATGTATTAGTTATTGTAGAGATATAACCAGAAAATTTAAGTGCTTCACCATTATCCACTAAATATAATGAAAGATAGTATTCTCCTCCTGCAGATATCTCGGCAGGTTGATCAAAAATAATTTCAAACGAATCTCCGCGTGGATCAGATCCGGAAATAAAATCTGCATCAATTTTTCCAAACGAAATGACATCTCCTGTTGCGTTTATTTTTCTCAAGTCTGCATATAGGGTTTTATTAATTTTTTCACTACCAACACTTTGAACATGATCGATGTGGATGGAAGTTACAAATCCATCCATTTGAGCGATGAAATGAACACCGAGGGGATTACCTGAGGTAAGAGAATAGTATCGTGGGTAAGATAATGGTATCTGTGTATGTGTGCCATTATGATAGCCTTTAAGATTAAAAGCCCCTTCCACATTTTGATAAATCCAATCACTAGCAGATATACGTGTCACTCGATGGGTATAAACGCGAGTGAATGCAAATGCCCAAGAAAAGGTACCAATTAGTGCAAAAAATAAACATCCAAATAATATTATTTGTTTTATGATCTTATTTGTATTATGCACTGTTTTTCTTCCCCACTCAATTAATTGCCATAAACCCCAGGCAGCAATAATGCATAATGAAGGATATATTGGATAAAAATAACGCAAGGTAGGATTTGATCGTAAGGATTGCCAGATTAAGTAAAAGATTACCCATACCCATAGTAATGAATGGTCTTTCCATTCCCCTTCGATAATCTTATACCCCATCCAGAAAATCCCAAGAATTACTAACAATCCCAGAGGTAAACCCAGCCCCCATAATATAATGTTTTGCAAACCAAACCAGACTGGACGACGAGCCCATTGAATCGAAGGCGGATAATTTGAATTCCCAGAACTCAAATAACTCAGTTCTTTTAAATTTCCGATCCATTGTGGGTTAATTGAAAAGTCGAAAAATGATTCACCATTGAACGCGTAGGGCTGAAAAATCCTAAACACAATAAAGCTTAGCATTCCCGCAACACAAAGATTGATAAGGACATATCTGATCTTAAATTGATACTTACCTGAAAATAAAGACGGGTCTTGAATAAATGCAGCCAAAGGCAACAAAGGAGCAACACTTATTGCATTAATTTTTGATGCTGCTGCTAAACCAAGTGAGATTCCAAATAGAATATAGAATTGAATATTTCTCCATGAAAAAATATATTTCCCTTTCGGGTTTTTAAGCGTACTCAGGTTAGGTGATTTTTCTGTAGCAATACACACAGCAAACCATATTGATAAAGTAATAAAAAAGTTCGTAAAACAATCCACAGTAAAGAAATGTGATAATTGAATCGATAATACTGACCAAGTAGCAAATGCAGTAGCAAATAAACCAGCCCAATAATTCCTATACAAACGCAACGTAATAAAGAAAACAAGAATTATTGAGAATAAATCTACCAAACCTGAGAGATAGCGACCAACAAGATAAATAGAACCATACCCAGTCATTCCTATCCATTGACCAATATATCGAACAATAAATAATGGCAATGTGCCATAAACAAAAAAACTATAACCACTGTTATATGGATTTAAGGTAGATGTATGAGTGTTGAAATATTCCGCAATTGAACGAACAGGCGTTATCGAAGACTCTACCATAGTTAAAAATCGTTCGTCGGGATGCAGATGTTGATTTTCGTCCCAATCGATACCGATAAAACGAAAATAAACACCCGTGAGAAAAACTAATATTAAAAGTATTATCTGGATGAACTTTATTTCAGATTTATTTCCCATGGACATTATTTTATTAGTGTAGATTAATCAACAAAAACAAGAATAAAATCTCCACCGATTCTTTTTGAAATGTATAGTTCTTGTTTATTGTTAGGAAACAGGTTCTTTAATAATTCCAATGATTCATTATCTTCCGGTTTTATTATAAATAATTTTTCCCCTAATTCATTTTGGACTAGTGGGAATTGATCTGACCAAAGTGCAAAATCCTTTGCAGGAAATCCTGCATTAATTCCCACTAATCTAGTGTCCACCCAATAAGGATAAGGGACAACAAACGCGTGATCAGCATTTCCACCTGATTCAATAAAATTTCTAATTACATTGCCAATTTCGGATGTGTTCCATGCGTTACGCATATATTGATCATGATAATCATGAAATACCAACTTAAAATTGCTAATCGTAGCTAAAAATATTAAAGTAGATACCGCGATATAGACAATTATTTGTCCTTTAAGACTTCTTATAAAAGAAACCAAGTTATTAACCCAGTTCTCAAAACCAATCCCTAAGATAGCGAATATCGGGATAATTGCTGCGGCGGTTCGATTAAGTGAAGGGTTCTCATTTGGAAATGCAAGAGAAAGAATAGATGGGAGCATTAAGAGAGGAATGAGTAAAATTAAATATAAATATGTCCAATCTCTGGTTTTCAGAATTTGTTTTATTACTACCAATATCCCATAGAAAAAGAGTCCAGCGGAGACAATATCTAATGCAGGTCGATTTGGTATGGAATGAACCCAAATTTCTCCATTATCCAGAAATGGCATAGTCAAGGCATTCCAGAGATTACTTATAAAAATCTTTATCACTGGTTCAGGATATGGTTGTTCTATCGTGCCTAATCTTGAAAGTGCTCTCCAATTAAATGATATGGGATTTTCAAGCATATATCTGAACAAAGGTAGAAAGAGGATAAATGCAATAAAAAATAGTAATAGGGCATTTTTTATTAAAGTCCCTCTTCGAAAAGAATCTCGAATATCTAAATATCTAATTGCTACTCCTACCAAAACCACGAGTGGCATAATACGAAATGCGCTGTAGCCATGCAATCCTGCACCTAAAAAAATGCCAGAAAGAATGAAATCATTACGATCTTCTGTTTGCAAACCATGTACTAGAAAAAATAAGCACGGAGCTGCAAATAACGGATAAAGCGGGAACCGTAATCCTACTCGAGAGATCACATTTGGCCAGTACGCAATCCCCGCAAAGAAGAAAGCTGCTAACCCACTCCAACGGTTGCTAAATTCTCGAGCAAATAAGTAAATAAACGGAAGTGTTATTAATCCAATAAGTGTTGTTCCCAATTTAAGACTTAAAAAATTAATGCCCGTCTTGAATAATTTTATGATTAAAGCAGTTAAATAAAACTGAATTGCTTCACGTCCTGTATTACGTGGAAAGAAAATTGAAAATTTCCCTTGTAGAACATCTTGAATATCAAGCAATTTTTCTGCATGATCGCTAAACATTTCTCCTGGGGTTTCTTGCAAATGATAAAACCTAAAAAATGTGACAATAATTATTGCAACAATAAATATGATTGACCAACAATCTATTGTTATGATTTTAGGAGATTGATTATCTCTCTTTGCCCAAAAAATAGATATAAAAAAGATAACACTAATTACCCATAAAAGAATATTTTGAATGGTAAATTTATTATCCTGAAAAGCTAAAAAAGTAATGAGAATGAGAGAAAAAGAAAAAAATAAATTGATTCTCTTTATTGTGAATGCTTTCTGCTCTTTCTTTTCGAAATTAATTATTTTATCTTTCCAAGATTTATTAGAAAAAAATATCCAGGCTGAAAATCCATACAAAAAAATGGCCAATGGGATTATTTGATGAGGTGGTTCTAACCAGTATTGAGCGAATAATGCTACTAATAAAGAAAAAATGATATTCCACATTGATTTTTGCGTTTTTCGATTATTAAGCCTTTTTTTTGTGGGGCAAATTTTTCTTTTATCGAAAAATCCTAATTTCTTTAAATATGAGAAAAATAATTCGGGTTTAATAATTGAAGTCAATAAATCCAAAACTGAAGAATTATTTATATCTTTCATTATTAGGTTATCGAAATCAATAAGGCAAAAAATCCTTAATAAGTCTGTTTACATTTTTATAATTTATTATGCCATCTTCTAAAAGTAATTATTAATTTAATTCTCAAGACCTTTTTTGATATCGATAAATAAATTTTCATATTCAGAAGCAACTCGGTCAGGTGAATATATTTCCAAATTTATTGCACGTTGTTCGTTTTTGTTTATTTTTTGAATTACTTCAAAAATTGAATTTGCCAGAGCAACAGAATCTCCGACTGAAAATATTTTCCCCAAACCATGTTGCATTATTGGTTGACGAACACCTGGTAAATTTGATGCTACTACAGGGACGTTATTCATCATTGCCTCAATCTGTACTAACCCGAAAGATTCAGTGGAATTTAGGCTGGAAACCACTAGCAAATCAAGGTTTGGATAAAATGCCGCCATTTGGTTAGGTTCGAGAATCCCTAAAAATTTCCAATGACCTTGTTGTATAAAAGATTCAATAAGAGGTTTCAGTCGCTCAAAATACTTTTCTTCACCGAGTACATTCTGATATGGACCAGCAAACCACACACACGCTTTTGGATACTTATTAATTATTAACGGAAGCGCGTTTAATAATACCTCAACACCTTTTTCGCTTGCAAAACGCGCTGCAAAACCAATTATTGGGTATTGATGGTTGGGGTTGTGTAAACGATTAAATTCATCAATTTCATCTTTGTTTATTTTTGGAAGAATAATTGGTGGTGGAATGATTGATAATTTCTTTTTGTATCTATTTAAATAAGAGGAATGCTCAGCATAGTCTTGCGTATAAGCAACAATACGATGAGTAAAATTTGCAGCAATGTTATTCATCAGATGAACTCCCTGACTAGCAGTCCAACTTAATATTCCAAGGGGCATTTTAAGATCGCAATGATAGGTTATTACAGTTGGCTTTTTTAATAAACGACCACGTAGCGCTAGTCCGGCTGCATCTAATTGGGGTAAATGTAGTGATATCACATCGTGCTGCATAACCAATTGACTGGCTAACAATCCGAATGTTGGCATGATAACGCCTTTGCTCACTCGCATTAATACAGGAGCCCGCACTATTACTACCCCATCGTGAA
>Ga0067045_1028398_pt1 | contig 34477 bp, 24 predicted proteins | sample TerdegcTABiofilm_FD_59184 | JGI IMG/M metagenome (GOLD analysis project Ga0067045, IMG submission 59184) | Combined Assembly of (Gp0054472, Gp0054536) Wastewater bioreactor microbial communities from Singapore -Terephthalate degrading...
CTGGGGATCGCCGTGTTGTATTCCGACTCCGACGGCCAGGCCGGTCTGGCCGCCGTTCTCGAGATCGAAGGCAAAGAGTCGGAAGCCCGGCAAGTCTTGGACCGTGTGGCCAAGGACGTAGGGGACCGGGGCGGCACCGTGGCCGCGGAGCGGATCGGCGGCAAAGAGGTCACCGTCCTCACGCTGCCGCAAGATGAACGCCGCGAGGTGCGGCGCGTGGTCTATTATCTGGACGACCGGCGCCTGGTCGCGGCGGATAGCTCGGCGACGATCGAGGGCGTGCTGAAGCGGCTGGACGGCGACGCGTCGGCGACCCTGGCCGAACAAAAGGCCTTCGCGCGGATCATGGCACGTTGCGGAGAAGACGCGCAAGACGCCGTGCCGCAGATTCGCTGGTTCATCGAACCGTTCGGTTACACGGCGGCGGTACGATCCGCCATTCCGCCCGAGCGTCGCAAGCGCGAACGGCGGTTGGCCGAGGCCCTGAAAGCGGCCGGCTTCTCCGCCCTGCAAGGCATCGGCGGATTCGTGGACGTGGCCGTGGAACCCTACGAAGTGATCCACCGCACGTTCGTCTATGCCCCCGGACCGCTGGAGAAATCAGCCAAGATCTTCAGTTTTCCCAATTCCAAGGAGTTCGCGCCGCCCAAGTTCGTGCCGCGAGATTTGGCGACTTATGCCACCGGCTATTGCGACATTCTCAACGCCTTCGACAATGTCGGCCCGGTCTTCGATCAGACCATCGGCGAGGGCGAGGAAGGCGTGTGGCAAGACGTGCTGGACAGCCTGAAGAACGATCCCACGGGACCTCGGTTCGACCTGAGAAACGAATTCTTCGTGCATTTCGGCCGGCGCATCGTGGTGTTCACCCAATACGAACTGCCCATCACGCCGACCAGCGAACGGATGCTGGTGGCGGTGGAAGTGAAGGATCAGGACGCGGCCGCCAAGGCCTTGGACAAAATGTTCCAGCACGAAGCCCGGTTTGAACGCCGGGAGCACAACGGCCGGATCATTTGGGAGGGATTGCCGGAGGAGAGCAAGGACTTGCCCGACCTCAACCTGCAAGGCATCCCCGGCGTGGGAGAAGACGAAGCGCCCGCCGAGAAAGAGGCCGCGCCGATCTTCCCCAACGCCTCGCTCACGGTCCACGACGGCTATCTCTTGATCGCGTCGCATTACGACTATTTGGTCGGCCTTCTGGACCGCGATCAAGCGCGGGAGTCGCTGGAACGCAATCCCGACTATTTGGTGGTCATGGAGATGATCGAGAAGCTGGGCGGCGTGGAGGCCTGCCTCAAGTCGTTTTCCCTGACGGAAGAAGAGTATCGTCCCACCTACGAGCTGATTCGCCAAGGCAAGATGCCGGAGAGTCAAACCCTGATGGGGCGGTTGCTCAATTCGTTCCTCGCCCCGGAACCGGGCAAGCCGAGGGAACAGCGGATCGACGGCAGCAAGTTGCCGGATTACGAGGTGGTCAGGCGGCACTTGGGGCCGGCCGGGTTGTTCGGCACGGCCGAAAAGGACGGCTGGTTCCTCAAGGGTTTCACGCTCCCCAAGGAATAGCGTCGCCCGAAACCGGCGGGCCTCTGAACGGAGCCCCTCGGGCACAGGGCTACTGACCCGGCGGCGACGGCCTCGGCGTCGCGTTGGTCCGCTTAGCGACGATCACTTTTCACCCCCGGTGTTTTCGTCGGACGCCAAGCCCAATCGGCTCAGCCATCGTCCGCGTTGGGGCTTCCCCTTGGCGTCGCCGCTCGATTTGGTTTCGTCGCGTTCTTGGAGCAGTTCATTCAACTGGCGCTGCCGCTCTTCCAGCGCGGCGCGTTCTCGCGCGATCTTGGCCCGCTCGCGCGAGATATCCAGTTCCGCCTGGCGAAGCTTTTCCTTCCATTCCTCCTCCAATGCGCGAAGGTGCTCGCGTTGCTGGCGGATGATCTCGTCTTGCTCGAAGAATTGCCCGATCGCCGCGGCGCCGACCGCCATGGAACCGATGTTGGCCGCCTGGTTTTCCAAAAGACTCCGCAATTCCGCGATTTCCCGATCCTTGTCGGCCAGCGCGGCCTCCGTCTTCTTGACCACATCTTGAATCTTGAGGCGCGCCGTCCGCCGCTCCTCGTCGTCCTCGTCGCCTTCCGCCTCCAAAGCCGCCAAAATCCGCTGCTTTTCGATCTCCCAATTCATGACGCCTCCGGAGGGCGCCGAGGCCGGGGCTTGGGCTTGGCGACTCTCCGCTTCGGACAGCTTCTTCTCCAATTCCGCGCATCGCAGCCGCCATTCCCGCAGGTCCTGCATGGCCAGCTCATAGCGCCGCGACAATTCTTCGTCCGGAGGAGCGGTCGGCGTGCCCGTCCCCGCGCGTTCCAATCGGGCTTCCAACTCCTCGCAGCGGGCGATTAGTGCGGCGAATTGCGACTCGCGATCGTTCCATTGCGAGGCCCATTGCCGCCGCTCGGTCTCGTATTCGGTCCGAAGCTCGGCCTGCCGATCCGTCAAAGCACGGATCTCTTCCTCTCGTTGCCGCAATTCCCGCCGCAGCGATTCCTCGGCCCGGCGCAGCTCATCCTTTTCGCTTTCCAGGGCGCGGAGCGTCTGCCGCAAGGCGTCCGCCTCCGCTCGCAACTTCTCCGCCGCCGCCTCTTTTTCCGCCCAAATTCCTTCTCGTTGCCGCAGGGCCGACACCTCGGCCCGAAGCGTTTCCAGCTCGCCGCGGGCGGCCAAGGCTTGACCGCGCAGCTCTTCCAGCCGCGTCTCCGTTGCGGCCAAGGCGGCAAGGGCCTCATCCCGCGCCGTCACGGTTTGCTGGTGCTGGGCCGCCAATTCGCGGTGTCTTTGTTCGAGGCTTGCCAAGCGGCTCCGCAGCTCCTCGCACTCCCCGCGGAGAGCGTCGCGGGCGGCACGTTCCTCTGCCAGCTCGGCCTGTGCTCGCTCGGCATTTTCCGTAGCGCGGCGGACTTCCTGGAGGAGCCGATCGCGATCTCCGCGAAGTGCGGCGATCTCATCATCTTTCTCCAAGAGCGAGGCTTGCAGGGCCTGCTCCCGATGCCGCAGCTTCTCCAGGTGCTCGCGCACTCCCGCCTGTTCGGCCAATCGCGCCGAGACTTCGGTATGGGCGGCCGTCAATTCCCGGTGCTGCTGCTGCAAGCCGGCCCAGCGCGTCTCCAGGTCGGCGTACGCCCCGCGGAGCGCTTCCAGCTCCGCCGACAGCCCTCGCGCGGCGGCCTCGTGTTGCCGCGCCAGGTCGCGCAGGCGCTGCGATTCCTCGGCCCAAGATTGCTGCCGGGCGAGGAGGCCGGCAAGCTCCTCCTCTTTTTGCCGCAGAGCCGACTCCAGTTCCCGTTCGCGTCGCCGTCGCTCGCCGTCGTCGGCGGATCGCTCAGCGTCCGAGTCGTCGGCCGGGGAGGCGGCGGCCAAGGAGTCGATACGACGGATGAGGGTCTCGAGGCGGCCCGTTATTTCTCGCTCGGCAATTCCGAGACGCTCCCGGCGGCGCGCCAGAATCTCCGCCACCCGCAGTCGTTGACTGCGAAGCGCGTCGAGGATTTGCTCGGGAGTCTCGTCGTGAACGGCGAGATGGGCCTGGGAATCATCCATGCCGGAAATCCTTGTTCCCCGCCGGCGGGGCCGAAAGCCGCGGCCGGCCCGAAACGCCGCCCCAAGCGGACACAGGGGCGGCATGCGCGCAAAAAAGGCCGACCGGCAACCTATCGCCCTCGGCATGACAATGCGATTGCCTATTAGGCTATAGGTCACCGGCCGACCGACGTCAAATGATCGCGCGGGACGTGCGGAGTATTCCGGAGTTGCGGGTGGTCGGGGCTGCGCCTTCCTCCCACCCCCGAACTCCTCCGCCAATCATTTCGCGTCCACGGTCACGCCGGGGAAGTCGTCCGTGCGGAATGGGCTGGCTGGAAGACCGGCTTTATTCCACAGATTCACCACCGGGTAATTCGCCCAACCGAATCGCACGGCGACCGGATTCGGCACGGCGGGGCTGGAGACCACGACCGTGTCGCCCACGATCTCGGCCTCGGCGTTGACGAATTTCCGGTCTTCGCCGCAGATCGTGAAGCCGGTCAGTTTATCGCCGCGGCATTCCAAACCGCCGCCCAAATGGGTGAAGTGCAGGATGACCTTGCCGTCGCGAATCTCCATGGAATCGTAGATCGGTCCGGAGTATTCGATCTTCCCTCCATAGGCCACGGCACGGGCCGCGATTCCCAAGCGTTCGCCCACCGGCTGCTTTTGCTTGGGGTGGATGTCGTTCTCATCCCCGACGTCGGTAATGACCGCCATGGCCGTGTTGGGGCAGTGCAGCATGGTCAGCAATTGGGCTTCGCGGAGTTCCGCCCAGGCGCTTTCCATGGGCTCCGGCTCAATCTTCATGAAGGGAGCCAGTTGCACGAACAGGAAGGGAAACTCGCCCTGATTCCAGACCTCGCGCCACGACTCGATCATGGCCGGGAAAAGCGTTCGGTATTGATAGGCCCGCCCCGCGTTCGATTCTCCCTGATACCAGATGGCGCCGCGAAAGGCGTACGGTACGAGCGGCGCAATCATGGCGTTGTACAAGCCCGCCGGACTGTGCGGGTGCTCGGGCCCCATGGGCGGATTGGGCGGCCGTTTGTTGAACTGCTCGCCGCGCTCGCGGGCGGCGCGGGCCTCCTCGCGGTGCGCCTGGAGCGCCGCCTCGTACTTCCGGAGATTCTCAGGATATTGTTCCATCGCTTGCCGGAAGCGGTCCACGATCGGTTGCAATTCCGGCATGCAGGTCAGCTTGTCCCAACTGGTCCAGGCTTCGGCCGGAGTTCCGCCGTACGAAGTGTTGATCAAACCCACCGGCACATTGCGATGCTTCTGGAGGTATCGGCCGAAAAAGTAACCCACGGCGGAGAAGTTGGGCACCGTCTCCGGACCGCACACGGCCCAGGCGGCATCCACGTCGGCCTGCGGTTCGGGCTTGGCCTGCCGCGGTACCGTAAACAGCCGGATCATGGGATTGGCCGAGGATGCGATCTCCTGCTCGGCGTTGGCGGAAGCGGCGACCGTCCACTGCATGTTCGATTGCCCGCTGCAAATCCACACTTCGCCGATCATGACGTCCGCCAGCACGATGCGGTTCTTACCCGCGATGACCATCTCGTACGGCCCGCCCGCCGGCAACGGAGCCAGTTTGACCATCCATTTGCCGTCATCGCCGGCGACGGTGGAAACCTTTTGTTCGCCGAGAGCGACGGTCACCTCTTCGCCGGGATCCGCCGTGCCCCAGACGGGAATCTCCGCTTGCTGTTGCAGGACCGCATGGTCGGTAAACAGGGCGACGGGCTTGACGTCGGCCCGTGCGAGCAGCGGCAAGACGACAAAGGCGGCCGTCAGACATGCCGCACCGAGCCGCATCCGGAAGAAAAGCGATCTCATGGACTCCTCCTCTCTCGATGAATGGGAAACCACGGTGCCAATCTTGCCCCCACCTGGGGCGACGGTTATTCTGGAGCTTTCGAAGGCGAAGTGCAAGGACGGGCCGCCGACGAAGATACCGACCCTCCGTTACCTGTGCGAGCTTCTTGGCAAGGGGACTTTCTCATGACAAACCACATCACCCATCGTCGAGATTTTCTGCGCTTGTCCGCGGCCGTGGCGTTGCCGTCGCTGATTCCCGGTTCGGCCCTGGGATTGGCGGGGCTGTCGGCTCCGAGTGAGCGGGTGACGATCGGGCTGGTGGGTTGCGGCGGGCACGGCGCGGGCTGGAATTTGGCCCAAGTCTTCCGCCACGCCGACGCTCAGGTGATCGCCGTGTGTGACGTGGACGCGCAGCGCTTAGCGGCCGCCAAGGACCGCGTCGATCAAATCTACGGTCCCAAATTGGGCGATGCCTACCGGGGCTGTGCGGCCTACGGCGACTTCCGCGAGCTTATCAACCGCCGAGATCTGGACGCCTTGATGAATTGCACGCCCGACCATTGGCACGTCTTGCCGGCCTTGATGGCGTTGGAGGCGGGCAAGGATGTGATCTGCGAAAAGCCCTTGACCCTGTTCGTGGAGGAAGGGCGCGTTCTGGCGGACAGCGTGGAACGGCATAAAGCCGTTTTCCAGACCGCGTCCGAGAACCGCTCCATCGACGTGTACATTCGCTTGATTTCGCTGGTTCGGGCGGGAGTGATCGGCAAGTTGCGGCACGTGGAAGTGCGGTTACCGATCGGCAATACCAACCAGCGCGTGACGGGCGACGCGAAGGAGACGTTCGGTAAGGACACCGTCGAGGATCCGCCGCCCCACCTGAACTACGACATGTGGCTGGGCCAGGCTCCCTGGATGCCCTACATGCCGGCGCGATTGCACGGCAACTTCCGCTGGAATCTGGCCTTTTCGGGCGGCGTCCTCACCGACTGGGGGGCGCACATGATCGACTTGGCCCAGTGGGGACACAATACCGAACGGACGGGGCCGGTAGCCGTCGAAGGCAAGGGCGACTTTCCGCCACCGGATGCCGTCTACAATGCCGCCCCCACCTTCGACCTGCATTACGAATACGCCGACGGCGTGACGATGCGCGTTTCGGCGGGACAAGGCGATCTGGAAACCGGTAGAAGCTACGATATTCCGATCGTGGGCCGGACCTCCTCGCCCGGTATCCGTTTCGAAGGCTCCGACGGCTGGATCGAGTCGCACGGTTGGCGCGGCTCACTGAAGGCCTCGCGCCGCGAGATGCTGGATGTGGAGGTCGATCCGGCCGCGGTGGGCGTTTTCGTCCCCAGCGAGGTCGTCAAGCGGGAAGAGGGCGGATTGGGCGGCGAGCACCGTAATTTCCTCGATTGCGTCAAGTCGCGGCAGCCCTGCTACGCCCCGGCTGAGGTCGGTCACCGCACCATCACCGTGGCGCACATCGGAAACATCGCGATGATGCTAGGCCGCAAGCTCCGCTGGAATCCCGAGGCGGAGCGCTTTTTGGACGACGCCGAAGCCGACGCTCGGCTGACCCGTGCCCAGCGCGAACCGTGGACGATGAAAAACGTCAAATCCTGGATCCAAGGTTGACGGCACGAAACGCCGACCGGCGATCCCCGGCAATCCTTGCGGGCCGACCTCCACCGGTCGATCGCGAATCCGCGATGCGAAAAGCCGTGCAGCGCGCTAGCGGAAGGACGAGCCGCGGGTGCCACTTCGCGGCGACACGGCCGCGACGCTTCCCGTCGGCGGTGCGGCACGGCGTTCGGACGCGGACGTGAAAAAGCGGAGCGTTGCGCGGGGACATAGCGCCGGGGTCTATTGAGCGGCGGCAACGGCGGCGCGATAATCTCGGGCGTGGCGGACGCCAGCGCGCGTGGCGGACGTTAGATCGCCCCGCGACCGGTCCGCAAACTTGCTCGGCCCGACCCCGTCTTTTGTTTTCATTTCCGTATGGTCACCCATGGGAGAACCTGTGATGACGCGCACACTTGGGATGCTGGCAGCTTGGATGGTCGTGTTGTCGCCGGCGGCATGGCGGAACGTTTCCGCCGCGGAGGGCTGTTTGACGCAGGAGGAAAAGGAGCAAGGCTTTGTCTGTTTGTTCGACGGCAGCTCGCTCGATCAATGGCAGGGCGACACTAAGGGCTATGTGATCGAAGACGGCGTATTAGTCTGCAAGCCCGGCGGAAACCTCTACACCAAGAACGAATACCGCGACTTCGTCTTCCGTTTCGAATTCAAGCTCACCCCCAATGCCAACAACGGCGTGGGAATCCGTACTCCGATGGGTTGCGATGCCGCCTATTGCGGGATGGAGATCCAGATTTTGGACGATACCGGCGACACCTATCGCGATAAACTTCAGCCGTATCAGTACCACGGCTCGATCTACGGCGTGGTGCCGGCCAAACGCGGACACCTCAAGCCCGTGGGTGAATGGAACTCGGAGGAGATCTTCTGCCAGGGCCGTCGCGTCCGCGTGACCTTGAACGGGACGGTCATCGTGGACGCCGATCTCGACAAGGTCGAACCGATCGATCATCGAGACCATCCGGGGCTGGCAAGGGAGAGCGGATACATCGGTTTCTTGGGCCACGGTACACGGGTGGAATTCCGGAACATTCGCATCAAGGATTTGTCCGAGAAGAAGTAACCGACCGTCGCGCGGGGGACTACCCTCCATCGGTTCGGCACGGCATGCCGGGAATTGGGAACGGACTCGGTGTTTGCGCTCCGGGGGGCGTCCCGGGGAGGAAACGGCGTGTCAGAGCGTTTTTTGGGAATCGAGATCGGCGGGACGAAGCTCCAAGTGGGAGTGGGCCAGGAAAGCGGTCCGCCGCTGCTGGCCCTCCGCCGAACCGAAGTTCAGCCCGATAAGGGAGCGGAAGGCATTCGCGCCCAAATCGCGGAGCTTGCGGCTCCTTTGATTGCCGAGTTTCGACCGAAAGCGGCCGGGGTCGCCTTCGGCGGTCCCTTGGACGCCCGGGCCGGCCGCACGCTGCTCAGCCATCACATCGCGGGCTGGGAAAATTTCCCCTTGGCGGATTGGTGCCGCGAAACACTGGGTTTGCCCGCCGTGCTGGGAAACGACGCTGATTTGGCGGGGCTTGCCGAAGCCCGCTTCGGGGCCGGCAGCGGACACGAGGTCGTCTTCTTTTTTACGGTCGGTACCGGTATCGGCGGCGCACTGATCTATCAGGGCAGAATCTACGGCGGGAGCTGCGGCATCGCGGCGGAGTTGGGGCACCTTCGGCCCGGACCTGCCGCCCGTGAACCCGCTGACGATTTGGAGTCCTACTCCGCGGGCTGGGGAATCGCGAAGAACGCCCGGGCGTGCGTCACGGCGATTCTGGCCGAAGACACCGCCTCGGCCGAGGATGCCGAGGCCCTGCTGCGATGGCGGCGGCGATTGCAATGGGAAGACTTACCGTTGCCTCCCGAGGGGACCCGGGCTGCGGTGATTCGCAAGGCGGCGGAGCAACTGCTGCAAAACGCCGGCGGTGATCCCTCGCGACTGTCGGCGAAACTGGTGGGAGAAGCCGCCCGGCAAGGCAACCCGGTCGCGCATTGCATCCTCCAACGAGCAATCCGGACGCTGGGTTGGGCGGTCGCCCAGATGATCACGCTGCTGGCCCCCTCCTGCGTCGTGGTGGGCGGCGGGGTCTCCCTGCTGGGCGAAGAACTGTTCTTGGCTCCACTCCGCCGCGAAGTCGAACAATACGTCTTCCCCGCACTGCGCGGTACCTACCACATCGTCCCCGCTGTTTTGGGGGAGGAGGTGATGGTCCATGGGGCGGTAGCCATCGCCGCCGATGCCCTGAAGTCGGGAATGGACGGCGGACGATGACGGACAACTCCCGGCGGGGCAGCCATCCGCTACAAACCTCCCATCTCTCCTGTGTCTTTCTTGCCGTGTTCGGCTCCGTGTAAAAACATTGCGATCGTAGCGATCCTGATAAACTTCGTTCACGGTATCGGCCGACAAAGATTGGCGAGGCTCCGGAAAGCCATCACTCGTTCCGGTTTTCCGGAGGGGTGCCCGCTGCTTCACCGCGGGCCGAATTCCCACCGTTTGCCGCTCCCATGAGCGAGGTCTTCCCGTGCTGCGACTTTCGGTGTTGATTCCGGCGGCCGGCCGAATCGCTTACCTGGAGGATACGCTTCTCTCCGTGCTGGAGACGCAGCCGGAGGGTTGCCGAGTGATCGTCGTCTTGGACGAGCCTTACGCGGACCCCTGGGATTTGAAACGCGAATTACGCTTCATCGAGGCGGGTCGGGGTTGTTCGCTGGGTCACGCGATCGCGCTCGGTCTGGCCGAGGTCGAGACGCCGGTCACCTTCATTCTGCCGTGCGGTCACGAGGTGGAACCGAATTGGGCGGACCGGGCGTTGGACCTCTTCGAAGACGACCGTGTGGCCGCCGTCGTGCCCTTGGTGGTGCGGCACGACGCGCCGGGAGTGGTGGCCGCGGCCGGAATGGCCTATCGCCATGATACCGGCCGGCTCGTACCCTTGCAGGCCGGCGTACCTTGCGAGAATACCGCGTTTGCTCGTCGCACCCAAATCCTTCCGCATCGGGCGGGCGCCTTTTTCCGGACCGAGCGTCTCCGTGAATTCAACATCGACTATGTGGCGGGCGAGGATTGGGTCATGGCGGCGGCGGGACGAAGTTTGCACGCGGCCGGTTACCTCAGCGTGCTGGAGCCGTCGTCGCGGATCCGCGGCCGCGATTTCTCCGGTGTCACCGATGTCTTCCGCGACGCCCGCGATGCCGAGGCCTTCTTTTGGCATTGGTGGGACGGCGTCCCCTCGCTTCCCGCCGCGGCGTGGCATGTGGGTCAGGTCCTGGGCCGCGCCGTGGCCGCGCTTCCGCGAGGGGAGTTCCTGGCGGAGCTGTCGGGCAGGCTCTCCGGGGCCGGAACCGTCGCCCGGAGGATCGTCGCCCACGAACGACAGGACTTGAGCGGTCCCCATTTCAGCGTCTCGCGCGTGTCGATGCGATCCGCCGCTCAAGTTGGGCAGGAGTGATTCGCTCACTTCGTGTCGCGGGATTTCTGCAAATACCTCCTCGATCGAGGAGAGGCCCGGCCGTGTGACTGCCCGGGCGGCGACGCACGCTTCTTGAGCCAAGAATCAAGTCTGAGGATCCCGCCCTTTCGGCGAGTGAGTCACGGATTTCCGCGCTCGGCCGCGACTCTATCCCCACCTAAGGGTCGATCAAAACCCTAATCTCAAGCGGAATTCGCTTTTCGCGACAAGATTTCTTTGTTTTCAGAAAGCTCTATTCAGCAATGACTTAGATGCAGAAAGCACTTTTTTCCACGAAAAAACACCTTCTACTGACGTTAATCGGAACGCCGGTTGCTTACGAGATTCGAAACTCGTTGGTTCGTTCCCTCCTGCCCGCGAATGTTAAAAGGGCGCAAAATCCCACCGTTTTCGCACAGGACCTATTACAATGATCTGTATCCGCAGAATTCGGAAGAAACGGCGCAAACAGGCTCGTCTTCATCGCCGGCCGAAGCAGGGTTTTTCGAACTATTGGCGCATGTTCGCCGTAACTACGATGGATTTCAGCGTGCCTGACGTTCCCGGACTTCCCCCTCGAGCCGAATGGTCGGACGAAGACCTGATTCGAGAGTATCAGGAGAAAGGCGAGACCAAGGCCTTCGAGGAGTTGGTCCGACGTTACGAACGGGAATTGTTCGGTTACTTGTGCCAATACCTGGGCGACCTCCAAATGGCGGAGGACGCGTTTCAAAGCACCTTTATGCAGGTACATTTGAAATGCGGACAATTCGACCCGGAGCGCCGGTTCCGGCCGTGGTTGTACGCCGTCGCCACGAATCAGGCGATCGACGCCCAACGGAGGAATCGGCGGCATCGCAACATCAGTCTCGATCGCCAATTCGGGGCCGAAAGCGACGGGGACCGCGCGGGAAGCTTGGCCGAGATCGTCGCGGGTGAAAATCCCGATCCCGACGACGACATGCTGGCCGCCGAACGCCGCGAGGGGATGCGCCGGGCCGTGGACGCCCTGCCCGACAACCTCCGGCAGGTTTTGATGCTGGTGTATTACCAAGGACTGAAATATCGGGAGGCGGCGGACATCCTGGATATCCCGGTAGGAACCGTCAAGAGCCGGTTGCACACCGCCGTCCGCAAGTTGGAGTTGCAGCTCAACGCGACGCAAACGATTTCCCAACATGGATAGACCCTCGCCGACGCAACTGATCGGTTATCTCCTGGACGCTCTGGAAGAGGATGAGCGGGCGGAGGTGGAGCAGTTGCTGCGGGAGCGGGCCGATTTGCGGCAAGAACTTACTCTGTTGCGTCAGCGCCTGGCGGGTCTGGAATGGGCGCGATTGGATTGCGCGCCTCCCCCCGGTCTGGCGGCTCGAACCTGCCAATTCATCTTTTCCGCCGTGCGTGACGGCTTGGTACCCGGCGTGGAAAGCATCGCGCGACCGCGCGCCGGACGGATGCCGCGAGGCCCCTTCCGCTTTACTCCCATCAGCGACTACTGGAGCGGCGGCGCTCCGGCCTGGTCCTGGCTCGATCTGCTCGTGGCCGCCTGCGTGGTCGTCGGCTTCCTAGGTCTGTTGTTCCCCGCCTTGGTGGATCAGCGTGTGCGAAGTCAGGCCGCGCAATGCCGCGAGAATCTCCGCACGGTACATCGGGGCATCAGCGACTACGGCATGCGATTGGCCGGGTATTCCACGCTGCCGACCGGTCTTCTGGAAGAGATCACGGGCCAAGGCGATCACCCGGGCAGTGCGTCTCGGACTGCTCCCGTGGCCGTTCCTCGCGTGATGTGCTGTCCCACCGCGTTGGCCGCCTTCAAGCGGCAATCCCGCGATCGGGAACCCTGGCCGGCGGCGCTTTCCGCGCAGCCCGGTACGTCGATCGCCGCGGGGGTGAGCATCGACGGTTGGCCGGTCTATCAGGTGGGAACCGCGGCCCGCGGCGAGGCTGCGAGCGAATTCACCGTGCTCCTCGGAGACCCCGAATTCCGCCGCTCTCCCTGCGAAATCGTTCCCCCGCACGTCCGCGGCTGGAACGTGCTCTTCGACGACGGCCACGTGGTGTTCCTACCGCCCCGTGCGGAGCCTCCGGCTACCGCGGACTTCGCGATCCGGGCGGCGGCCCTGGTCGATACGCCGCGCTGAGGCGATCGTGCCACCGCACCGCGTGTTTACCTTCGCGGACTTCCGAATCGCCCGTGCCGCTCGGCGATGAATCGAGGCGGTTACTCGTCGGCGCTTTGCACGTCATGCGGCTGCACGCCCGCCTCCAGGATCGCGTCCGGATCCTCCGTCTCCGGCAAGATGCCCGGCAGCCGCTGCGTCTTGCGGATGTGCTCCGCCAACAAGCGTTTGAAACTCGCAATGCGTTCTTGATGCTCCGGGGCGGCGACGAGGTTGCGGAACTCACCCGGGTCCTCCTGCAAATCGAAGAACTTAAAGGTCGGTCCCGGCAGCGGACGCTTGGGGTCGTAGCCGTCGTCGCGGACGCGTTTTCCGCGTTGGTACACCAACTTGTAGCGAGCGTCGCGAATCATGATTTCGTCGTTGTGGGCGTACTCCACGATCACATGGTCCCGATGCTCTTCGGTTCGGCCGTCGGCGACTGACAGCAAACTCCGCCCTTGAACGCGATCCGGGACCGGCAGGCCGCAGACCTCCAACACGGTGGGCACGATGTCCACGAACTCGGTGAGGGCGTGGACGACGCGGCCCTTGGGAAACCGCGGCGGATAGCGGAGGATCAAGGGCGCCGAGACGGCCGGATCGTAGCTGCAATGCTTTTCGAATCGGCCGTGGTGGCCCAACATATACCCGTGGTCGCCCGTGTAAATGACCAGCGTGTCATCCTCCAATCCCGCCTGTCGCAAGGCCGTCAGTACCAAGCCCACGTTCTTGTCCATGAACTCCACCGAGGTATAGTAGGCCGCGTTGATGCCGCGCTTTTCGTCGTCGGTCAGATTGCGGAAGATGTCGGGAATCTGGTCCTCGTCTTCGGGACCGACCTCGGGCACGGTGAATGCTTCCGGGCGATGGCGTCCGCGATATTCCACGGGGAAGTGGAACGGGGAGTGCGGCTCGTAGAAACTGACCATCAAGAAGAACGGCTGCTCGTGCTTTTGGGCCAGGAACTCCGCGCCTTTTTGGGCGAAAAACGTCCCCGCCATCTCGCTATCCCACGCCGCAAAGGGTGCGCACATGCCGTTCAACCAGATGCGGGCGGGGTCCTGGAACGGTTTCCACGGCGGCAGGACCTCCACGCCTTCGGGCAACGGGCGTTGCGGTTGCCGGCGGCGCCACTGCTGCCAGTCCGGCATGTCCAAGCGTTCATCGAAGCCGTGCTTCAGGCCGCTATTGAAGTGCATCTTGCCATAGGAGGCGGTGACGTAGCCGGCCTCCTTCAGCATCTCGGCCAGGGTGACCTCGCTTTGCGGCAGAGGGCTTTTCAATAAGGTTACCCCAACGGTGCGCGGATATCGGCCCGTGATGAACGATTGCCGCGAAGCGGTGCAAATCGGGGCGTTGCAGAACGCCCGGGCGAATCGCACGCCTTCCGCCGCCAAACGGTCGATATTGGGCGTGCGGACGATGCTGTTTCCGTAGCACCCCGTCACGTAAGCCGCATGATCGTCGGAACAGATCCACAGCACATTGGGCCGGTCGGCGGCCCGAGCGGGAGCCGGATCCCGAACGACCGCCACGACCGCCGCCAAAAGCGCGAAACCGAACATGAAGTTACGCACTTGAATACCTCCCCTGTCGAGACGGAAACGATGTCGGCGCGAAAAAGCAGGATGAACGGCGATCGTCGAAGCCGTCCGCCCGAAGCGAGCCACGCTCGCCAGACTCCTGCCGCTGATCCCATCCGCGGATATCAGTGTAGCGGCGGCCCGCGGCGGCATCCACAATTCCGTAATTCCAACCGCAGCGAGCCTCGATCGAGGAGGCCTTCCCGCTGCGAACCGCGACGGTCCGGAGGTCTGCGTTCCGTCGTGGCCGGGAGCTACGCAATCATCCGCGAGACCGACCCCTACTGCGGACTTTTCGCCCGCACGGTCCTTACGCCGAAAACGCCCCCCGCCCATTTGCCGGGATGGGCTTGGAACCGAACCGTGACTTGGGATTTGCCGCGGGTCAATTCCGCGGGAATGGGATAAACCGCGTCGAAGAATCGGTTGGGCGCGTTGTTTTCGAGCTTCTGCGAGGCGATCGAGACGCCGTCCACGAGAATATCGAATTCGCGATGGCCGCCGCCGTCGCTTCCCCAATAGGTGCAGATCAATTCCACCGGCTGATCGGGATCCACCCGCATCTGGAAGGAGAACCAACCGCCGTCCGTCGCGTGCCGCCACTTCCGGCCGAAGGCCTCGCCGGCGCCGGTTCGCTCGCCTTGCAGGTTGTGGTCGCGTTCGGGCTGCATCTCGCCGATCCGCAAGACATCCACGGTGCGTGCGGCCAATTCGGCCTCGCGCAGCTCCGCGGCGCGAATCTCGGCCTGCTTTTTTGCCCAGTCTTCTTCGGTGTACAGATCCAGAAACACCGTGTAGCGGCGATCGTGGAGGCTGAAGAAAGGCTTCAAGGCGACGTCACGCGGCCGGCCCACCCCTTCCGTTCGAAAAGTCAGCTCGGAGACCGCAACGGGTTTTACCCATGCGCTTACCGGCCGCCGGTCGGTCACCAAAACGGGGACGAAGCCGGGCTTGTCGGCCTCGGGGTTATTCACCGGACCCAGGTCGGCCGCCAGCAACGTGGGGCCGTAAAAAATGCCGATCCGGTCGGGGTTGTCGGGCATCGACTCGGTGCGGAGCGACATGGGAAAGCGGGTTTCCACGCGGTCGCCCGACCGCCAGACCCGGGTGATTTCCAAGTAACCGGGGGCCGCGTCCCCGTCTCGCCGGTACGTTTCGACCGCCTCGCCGGCCTCGGCCGAGCGGACCCGCGCGGAGATCCCCTGCTCCGCCCAGTGAGGATGACGCAGACGCAACGTCCATTCCCGCGGCTGCTCGCATTCCAACGTCAGCGCGGCCGTATCGCCGTACGGCCAGTCGGTATCCAATCGCACCCGGATGCCGAGGTCTCGCCAATGCAATTCCGAAGGGATGTACAGATTCACCCACAAGCCCGATTCGTCGTGAAAGTAGATGAAATCACCGTAGCGGACGTGATTCTCCATGCCCGTACCCATGCAGCACGTCCAAGCGTCGTGCAGCGGCTGATACTCTTTGTGATGGCCGGGCTTGAGCGAGAGGTTGTAAATAACGCGGCCGTCCGGGTGCTGCGTCGAACGGATGTGATTCAAAAGGGCCCGCTCGTAGAAGTCGGCCGCGCGAGCGTCCGGATTCCATCCGAACACATAGCGCGTCAGTTTGAGCATGTTGTAAACGTTGCACGTCTCGGTGGTGTTGGTGGAGAGGCGGTCGTTCAGTCGATCCGGAGGGCCGAAGTGCTCATGATCGCAATGCCCGCCCGTGATGTAGCTGTGGTGGTTCACCACGCGGTCCCAGAAAAACGCGGCGGCCGCCCGATCCTGGGGATCGCCCGCAAGCTCGTACCGGGCCGCCAGGCCGATGAGTTTGGGGATCTGCGTGTTGGCATGTTTGCCGGGAAGGATGTCCACGCCCTGCGCCAGAGGCTCGAGGATCGCGCGATGATGAAAACGCCGCGACAATCGCAAATAGCGCTCGTCGCCCGTGTCGGCGTAGAGGTCGGCGAACGTCTCGTTGATGCCGCCGTGTTCGCAGGCCAGCACCTTTTGCATCTGTTCGTCGGACAGATTGGCGAACACCCGCTCGTACCAGTCGGCCAAACCCCGTGCGACTTCCAAGGCCTGGGCATTGCCGGCCAAGCGGTAGGCATCACGGAGCCCGGCCAAGAGCTTGTGCAACGTGTAATTGGGTACCCACAAACCGTTGAGATCGAAACCGGAAGAGCGGATGTTCCCGGCGGCGATTTCGGCAAATACGCGGCGGCCGTTGGGGAAGGCGGCGAGATAGCCGTCGCCGCCGGCCTCTTGGCACGCGGCCAGCTCCGCCACCATGTAGTCGGCTCGGCGGCGGAACTCCGGATTGCCGGTCGATGCCCAAGCAAGCGAGCAAGCACTCAGGTAATGTCCCGCGGAGTGGCCGGATATCGTTTGGCTCTCCCATCCCCCGTAATGGGGAGCCTTCGGTTGCAGCCCGGCTTCCTTGCGAAAATTCGCCAAGAACCGATCCGGCTCCAGGCTGAGCAGCCATGCGACGGCGATGTCCTGACCCTGTTTGAAGGGGCCGCCGATCACTCTGACGTCGTGCAGACAGAAGGGCCTTGCGCGCGGAGGTGCCGCCGGTGCCACCTTCACCGGCATACGCGAGGCGTCCAAAGGCTCGCCTAGAGCCGACGCCGCACACCATGCGATCCCTATGCCGAAAATCGCAGACCATGCTTTCACAGCAGTCGCCTTTCTATTGGAAATCTTCTTATCATCCATCGTAGCGAGGGAACCGCCTTCGGGCGGATGCCGATCCGCTCCCGGATGCACAGCTCGCGCACACCGAGCGACGCAACATCGACCGGCCGGTCGGAACGCATTCGGAGGTACCAGGGCGAGATCGAAGGTCGCGTGAGACGTGATTCAAACGCCTCCAGCGACCGCAATCGAACGTCCTTCAAGCCGCTCGCATCCACGGCGGCATGGCAGGATCCATTCACGTCGCATCGCCGGAAGACGTCTCCTGGGGTTCCGGTGCGGCGGGTTTCTCCTCCGCCGGCTCGTCGGAAGACGGCGTCTCGGCGGGCGGTTCCATGCTCGCCTCGCTCGGTTGCTCCTGGGCGGGCGGCGTGGGGCCTTCTTCGGCCGACTCCGCCGGTTTGTCTTCCGTTTCCGGAGCGGCTTGTTCCGCGGCTTCATCGGCGGCAGTCTCCTCGGCCTTTTCCTCCGTCGAGCCGGCCCGCTCTTGGTCGGCTGACTCCCCGGTCGAAGCTGCGTGCTCTTCCCCTTGCTCCTCGGCAGCGTTCGCCTCCGTTTCGTCGGCGGCGCCGCCCGACTTGGGCGCGGCGGTTTCCGCCAGCGTCGCCCGAATGCCGTACTCGTGCACCAGGCGACCGCCCAAGTGCGCGGTACCGGCCAAGTACAAAGCCGCTCCCGCGGAGAGAACAAGGAAAACCAATCCCAGCGGAATGCGGATCGCCGCCTTGGAGATGGGACTCCAAACCAGCGTGAGGAACACGAAGATCACGTAGGCCGCCGTCAAACCGGTATAGACGTTTCGCGTCACTTCTCCCAGCTCTTCGTGATCTTCCAGCACCTCCAAGGCCTCATCCGAAGCTTCCTCGATGACATCTCGAGCGGTTTCTCCCGTGGAAACGGCCACCCAAGTGCCGGCCGTCCCCAAAATCATCAACAAAGCGGCGACCACGGCGAAGCCCTGCCATCGTGCGGCAACGATCGCTCCAAGCAAGATGAAGAGCGGCGCAACCAAGAGCAGCGCGATCGGAAAATGGATCAGCAGAACGTGATAGCCCTCAGGCGGCGGAGGTGTCGGCGGGGCCGGGGGCAACCAACCGGAGGCAAATAAGGACATGTGCAGACCTCCCTTTGCTTCGAACAGAATAGAAAACCCGTCGCAACATGAACGATCGGCCGCGGTGAACGCCGGCTGCGTCGCCGCTCGCCTGCCGGGCATCCGGTCTCCTCTTGGACTCGCGCGGGACCGACGACTCCGGCGATGAACATCCCCTCACAACGCCTAATTCGTATCCAGCGGCGTCCGGCTCGTAATCCAAAGAAACGCGCGACCGGCTTCATCCAGCCGAATTTCGCCCCTTAGTTTGGCCTGAAAAAGCGTCTGTTTCAATAGACGATAATGCGTCGTCTTGGTTTGGGGTACATTCACCAGCGATTCCTCGGGACGAAGCCCGAACCGCGCCAGCGCCACATCGTCCCACAGGTAGGGCAAGTCGATCCGCTGAGAGACCGCCTGCACCACTTCCGAAATCGGGCTATTCGTGATGTCCACCGTCAGGAACTCCAAGAGTTTGGGCAGGGATTCCGTCTCGGGGCCTTCGGGCGGCCAACCGACCGGCCAGGCGGCCATGCCTTTACGCGCCGGCAAAACGACCAGCGTCGTCGCCGCGGCATCGGCGCGGGGCACCAGCGCCAAACCCTTGGAGCGCAGAATATAGGCGACGGCCGTCCCCACGGCGAATCCTTGCAATTCCGCCGTCACGGGGTCCTCGCCGATCTTGTTCCTGACGACCGGATCGGTGATGACCGCAAACTTCGTCATCTTCACCAGGGCCGAAAAAACCTCGCTCCGGGGGCGATTCACGGTGGAAAACGTCACCGGCCGGGCCAAGTCCTGGTGGATCGCCTGAAAGCGGATGATGTCGATGCCGAGCGGCGTTCGTTGCGGTCGCGAATCGGGCGGCCCCTGTTCCAGCAGATCGTCCAGCCACTTCTTGAGCTGCTCGGCCTCGGCGGCCCGGAACCGCCCGCCCGGCACCAGAAGCTCGTTGGCGGAATTGATGATCGCCCGGACCGCGTAGTCCGGCGGATCGCCGCCCAGAGCGCGAATCTCGGGTCGCTCATCGGGCAAGCCCGTACGAAGCCGCATCCGCTCGATTCCCGCCGCCGCCAAACGCCGCATCCATTCCTGCTGCGTGGTGGGCGGCAAACGCGGATCGACGGCGATCTCCAACTGCACCCGCGGCTGACGCTGGGCCATCGCGAAGCGGGCGCCAAGACCGAAGCCCTCGATCCCGCCGCAAAGGGCGCAGGCTGCCAGGACCGCCGCGCTCCGTACCAGCCGGCGTGTCCACTTCTCAGCATCCGCACGGATCAACGATGACAACCATGACATGGCAAAACTCCTTCACGCCTGCGGAGACCGGCCGTCTTCCGGGGATCCGTCACCGTCGCCCGCGGTCGCGCGACCGCGTCGGAGCTTTTCCCGAATCACGCGGAGCCGGCGTGACAATTCCTGCTCAAAGCCCCTTTCGCTCGGCCGGTAATATTCCTTTTCCACCCCCAGGTAGTCCTGCGCGGCGACCCCGTCCGGCTCGTGGTGGGCGTACTGGTATCCCTTGCCGTGGCCCAGCCGCTCGGCGCCCGCGTAATGCGCATCGCGCAGGTGGACCGGCACCGGCACCGTGCGGTCCTCGCGAACGTCGGCGATGGCGGCATCAACGGCTGCGATGACGGCGTTGGACTTGGGAGCGCAGGCCAAGTAAATGACGGTTTGGGCCAGATTGAGCCGGCACTCGGGCATTCCCACGTATTCGCAGGCCTGGGCCGTCGCCATGGCCAGCGGCAGCGCCGCGGGGTCGGCGTTGCCCACGTCCTCGCTGGCCAAAATCACCAGGCGCCGGGCGATGAAGCGGATGTCCTCGCCCGCCTCCAGCATTTTGGCCAGCCAATAGACGGCCGCGTCCGGGTCACTGCCGCGGATGCTCTTGATGAGAGCGCTGATCGTGTCGTAATGCGCGTCCCCGGTGCGATCGTATACGGCGGCCTTGCGTTGGAGCGATTCCTCGGCCAAGGCCCGCGTGAACCGGAGCGGGAAGCGTTCCGCCGACAGGACGCCGACCTCCAGGGCGGAGAGGGCGCGCCGCGCGTCGCCGTCGCTGGCCCGCGCCAGGAAGTCGAGCGCGTCCTCGGTAAGTTCCACCTGATAGTTCCCCAGCCCCCGCTCCTTATCGACCAACGCTCGCAAAAGCAGCTCCCGAATGTGCTGCGGCGAAAGGGGCTGAAACTGGAAGACGCGGCTGCGGCTGACCAGGGCGCTGGTCACGGTAAAGAAGGGATTCTCGGTGGTGGCTCCCACCAAGACGATGACGCCCTCTTCCACGTGCGGGAGGAGGACCTCCTGCTGAGCGCGGTTGAAGCGATGGATTTCGTCGATGAAGAGGAGCGTTCGCCGGCCCTCGACTTCAAGGCGACGCCGGGCCTCGTCGATGACCTCGCGCAGCTCCTTGACCCCGCCGATGACGGCGCTGACTTGTCGGAAAGCGCTTTTGGTTTCGCCGGCCAAGAGCCGGGCGAGCGTGGTTTTGCCCGTCCCCGGTGGGCCGTAAAAGATCACCGATCCCAGTCGATCCGCCCGCAACAGTCGCCGAAGCGGCTTTCCTTCGCCCAAGAAGTGCTCTTGCCCGACGAATTCGGCCAAGGTTCGGGGTCTCATGCGGGCGGCCAAGGGTTGCGCCGCCCGGCGATGAGCCTCCTCTTCCGCCTCGAATAACGACATGGCTGGATATCTTTTCCCGTCCGTCTGCGACCTGATTACGCCGCATCCGCCGGACCGCCTTCCGGGAGGAGGTCTTCGAGCGGGCAGCCTTGGCATTTCGGTCGACGCTTGTTGCAATAATCCTTGCCCAGCCGAACCAGGAGGGCATGATATTCATTGTAAAGCGCCGCGTCGGCTTCCAAAGCGTCTTCGAATAGGCTTTTCAGTCGGTGATAATCGGCATCCCATTCCACCCAGCCGTGCCGGGCGAAGATCCGCAGGGTGTAGGCGTCCACCACGAAGGTCGGCAGGTTGCCCGCGTAGAGCAGAATCGAGTCCGCTGTTTCCGGCCCGATGCCGTTGATCTCCAGCAATTCCCGGCGTAGGCGGTCGCGCGGCGTTTGAAACATGGAGTCGAGCGAGCCGCCGTGGCGCCGCAATACGTAAGACAGGAGGTTCTTCAGCCGCCGTCCCTTGATGCGGTAGTATCCCACCGGCCGAATCAACTCGTGCAACTCCTCCTCGGCCAGACGGTCCAGTGCCGCAACGTCGCGGATGCCTTCCTCGCGGAGAGCCGCCATCACCTTTTCCACATTGCTCCAGGCCGTATTCTGCACCAGGACCGCTCCGACCAGCACCTCGAAAGGTGTGTCGGCCGGCCACCAGTGCTGCGGTCCGAAATGCTCGTACAGCCGCCGATATATCTCCCGCAAGGGTGCGCTCATGGATGCTTCGCGATCAAACCGCCCTAAACCGAATTCAAGAACCTGGATGAGCGATACAGGCAGCGCCCGTTTGCGGCCGCGACTGCGTTGCGCCGGCAACTCGTTGCGTCGCAAGTGCACAGAGCGAGGCGACGCAAGGGGCGGCACGTGCCTCGGGCGCCCGCCCTGGGTGGAGGCATCGCGCCACCTTCAGCGCACGGCATCCGTCAGCCGTTGCACCTCCGCCAGGATGCGATCCTCGATCTCCGGCTGCCAACGCACGGCGGGCAATCCGTAGACGGCAAACGCCCCCGCTTCGTAGCCACCCTCTTCCCACACGCGGCGCGAGGGAATGTAGGCCATCACGTCGTTGGCATAGCCTGCGACCCAAATGCCGGGCGATATGCGTTCCTGCAACCGATTCACGTAGTCGACGACGACCTCGCCGCCCAAGGCGACCCAGTATTGATCGGCCCCCAGCCGCCACACCTGGATCGGATAGGGATACGATCCCGGCCAAGCGACGCCGTTTTCCTTCTCGGCCAGCAAGCGCCGCGCCCATTGGGCCGTGTAACCCGTGCCGGCGGCCGTCTGACGCAAGGTCGCCTCGTCGGGTTGTTCGTACTGAAGGTCTAAAATGGAGAAGGCCGTCTTCAAGGTCGGCTCCGGCGTCCGCGTGGGTCGGGCCGTCGCCTCCATCACCGCGGCGGCCAATTGCTTGCCGTACTTCTCGCACAATTCTTGGGAACGCCGCGGAATAGGGTTTTGGTCGGCCCCGCAGCCCGCGAAGAACATGGCCGTCATGCCCGGATTCGCCGCCTCCAGCTCCAATTGAGCGAAACCCGGGTAATCGCCCGACCATTGATAACCGTCCAACACCGTGGCATGGCAGGCATAGCCGAAAACGAGGGCGATCGGCTTGTCCCGGGAATCGCGGACGATCAGGCCCGGCACGCGATGATTGACCGGCCCCGAAAGAGGCGTTCCGCCGGCCCGGAGGGCGGGCACGTCGGCCTCGCGATTGTTGCGGCGGTTGACGGCGAAATCGGCCGTGCCCTCGAAGACGGCGAGCGCGGCCGGCTGGAGGGCTTGCAACGCCCGACCGGCCGTCTCCGCCGCAATCGCCTCCAATCGCCTCGTGTAGCGGGTGATCGCCTCGCGTTGCGCGTCATCCAGCGGGTAGATGTCGTACAAGGCGTTTTCCAGCACCGGACCGCTGTGCGTATGACTGGCCGCCAGCATGATCTGATCGCGCCCCAGGCCGTGCCTTTCTCGCAGCTCCGCACAGATCCGCTCCGCCGAGGCTCGGGGAAAACCGAGTACGTCCGCGGTAATCAGCACGGCGCGTCGGCCGTCGGCCGCCTCCAACGCCAAGGCCTTCAGCCACAGGTCGTGCATCTTGCCTTCGGCGGGGCGTTGCCGCGCTGCATAACCGGCCAACCACAACGGCTCGTCCGGTGTGATGATCGACCGCGCGACGCCCGCCTTCCAGGCCGGAGTCTCGGCCCATACGGTATGCACGAAGCCGCCGCCCGCCGTGCAGAGGACGACGAGCCCGACGAGGAAGCGGTAGCGAGACATGCGAAGATATCCTCCACGAGATTCGGTCCAAGCTACCCGCCGTCTCCGGCCGCGATCGTGCCCGCTTGGAGACATCACCTCCCAAACAGCCACAAGACCAGCCCCGCCAAGATCACGACGGCCAACCCGATCAGGATGCCCATGCCCACCAAACTACCCCAATAGGCGGGCATTTTGCCGACGATTTTGCCCGTCTGGCCGTTCATCAGCAGCCGATAGGATTTTCCGGCATATTGGAAGCGGATGAAATAGACGGGCACGAGGATCAAATCCGAGGCCTCATCGCGGAAGCGTGTTTGCACTTGCAGATCGCGGCAGGCATCGCCCGGCATGAAGGCCCCGACGTCGCGAAACTGCCTGGCGGCGAATTGCCGCTGGCAGGCCTCCAAAGCGGCCGCTGCGTCCACGGTGTATTCCTCGCACTCCCAGCCCGCCAGATAGGTCGGCGCATACCTGCGCATGGCCGCCGTGTGAAAGGGTTGCAAGGCGTCCAACTGCTCTTGGGGAACACCGCGGCTTCCCGACACCAGGTACCCGCTCAAGTATTGGTGAAAACGTCCCGCCAGCGGCCACCACTCGGTTTCTCGGACCTGCCGGGTACGCGTGACGGGTTTGCCGTTTTCCATGGTGGTGTACGTCTCGGTACGGTACCAGTATTCGCCGATGACGGCCGACCAGTCGCTCTCGGCAAACACGGAAAACGACCACGCCGGAACGTAAACGCCGCGAATCTCGGCGGCGGGAAGCGAGAATCGCAGGTCGTTCGAACGGAAACCGGCCCGCTTCCGCAAGGCGGACGTCAACAGCTTCAGTGCCTGCTCCCGCGTGACGGCGAAGGGGATGACGAATTCGGGCTCTTGGCGGCGCGTTTGATCGGGCGAAAACTCGATCACATACGTGGAGTCGCAAAACGGACAAACATAGCTGCGTTTGTCCGCCTCCACGCGAATCTCCGCGCCGCAATTGCTGCAACGAAAACTGTGCGCGACCTGGGTGGAAGGAGGTTCCGCTGCGGCATGCCGCCCGCCGCACACCGGACAGAACCGATCCGCGGCGTCCAAGGGCGTGCCGCAATGGGCACAAGGCTCACCGGCCGGGGGCATGGCGGCCCGGTCGAGCGTCACGGCGGCTCTCGGATCGGCCGATCCGCCGACCGACGCCCGTCCCTCAGGCCGTTTTCTGCTTTTGATAGATGGCATGAATCAGGGACTCGAAGTCGGGGTAAGACTTCTTCTCCGCCAGCGCCGTGTTGAGTAGCTTTCGTGCCTCGGCCTCGGGATGCCCGATCTTGACCAAGAACGCAAACGTCTCTTCCACGACGTCCGGCGTCACCTCGGCCGCCGCCTCCTCTCGCGTCACCATCAGGGCGAACTTCGGCATCTTGCGACGCAGCTTGGCGATGATCCGCTCGGCCGTCGCCGGACCGATTCCCGGCAGGCTCGAAACCGACTTGACGTCCTGTTGCTCGATGGCCGCGGCGATTTCGCTGACCGGTCGGCCCATGGCGCGGAGGGCCTTCTTCATGCCCATCCCGTCCACGGAACACAGCAGCTCGAAGAATTCGCGCTCCACCTCGCAGGAAAATCCCACCAGTCGCGGCGTCAGCCGGCCTTGATTGGCCTGCCCCTCGAAAAACTGGATCGTAAACAGCCGGATCGTGCGATCCAATTGATGTTGGAGCTGCCGGCGCGTGTATTCCGGCACCAGCACCTCATATTCGAAATCACCGCATTCCAGGTAGGCGGCTTCACCCTCCAACCGGGTCAGCTTGCCTTGAATCCGTGTAATCACCTTGCGATCGGCTCCTCCGTGTACACCCCGGCGCTAGCGATCCCCGGCCCTCAGCCCAGGATCTTCCGTTTCAGCTCCTCGATCACGCGCACCGCCTGACCGATCTCGGCCTTCTGGCGCTCCGGCTCCTGCGGGATTTCCCGTTCGATGGTCAGGGGGCCGTCGTAACCGATCTCCGCCAGCGTCCGCAAAAACGCCTCGGCGTCGACGTCGCCGGTACCGAAGGGGACTTCCGCGCCCCACTCCTCGCCCGGCCGGGCCGCCCATTTGGCGTCCTTGCAGTGGACGCTCCGCACATAGGCTCCCACCTTCCGCAAGGCGGGAAGCGGCTCGCCCGATCCGTACAAAATCATGTTGGCCGGGTCGAAGTTCACGAACAGATTGTCCCGATCCACGTCGCGCAGGAATTGCAGCAGCGCGTCGGCCGATTCCTGCCCGGTTTCCAGGTGAATCCGCTGTCCGTTACCGCGACAGTGGTCGCAGACCTCGCGCACGGCGGCCAATACCTCTCGATAAGTCGACTCGCCGGGATCGTGCGGAATGAATCCCACGTGCAAACCCACCGCATTCACTCCCAACAGCTTGGCGAAGTCCGCGATTTCCTTGAGTTCTTGCTTGCGTGCCTCGCGGGTCTCCGGCGGCACAAGCCCCACCGTCTTGGCGACGGTCGGAATGTCCGCATAGCTCTCGCCTTCAAACCCGGCAAAGACCACCGTGATCCGCAGGCCGAACTCCCGCAGCTTCGACGAAAACCGCTTGGCGTTCTCCTCCGTACGGGACGGCTTATGGGGCGTGTGCAAATGGACCGTCGGCACGCCCAACTCACGGGCAACTTCCGGCTTTACTCCCAACCCGGCATCGATGCTGGCGAACACTCCCACGGGCCACTTTTCCACGATCCACCTCCCTTTTTCATTAGACGAAACGATTGCGATTTTATCTTCCCACCCAAGTCCGCATCGGCCCGGCCGCCGCGATGGACGCTAAGCAACCCGCCGAGAACCGGAAACCCGCCGGCAACGCGGCAAAAGACGCCCCGTTCCGATCGCGCAACCACGTTCACCATCAAGACGGGTTCAAGATAGCCGCCCCGAGCACGGAGTTCAAGCGGCCGGCGTGTCCCCGGATCGGGGTGAAATCGTCTCCTCGCTCATTGCTCATTCGGCGACCGACCGAAACGTCGCACCGGCGGCTCAGATCATTCCGCAGACGCGCCTGGCCGTCGAACGGCCGGGCGGCGAGGCAGCCAACGAGTCCACCACCGGCTCACGCGGGCAGTTCCCCGTCCGCGCGGCACGGCCGCAAGCGCCGTAAACTGGAAGCGTGGACCGCGGCGGCCCTCCCGGAGCAACGTCAGGGAGCCGGAGCTCGTGTTCGTGCCGGTCGCGGGTCCGCTGCGGCTTGCCCAAGTTCACCGGCGGAACCTATAATCAGGGGTTTGACACGGGCGGGCGTATCGTCGGCGCAAAGGTCGGGCGAGCGCCCCCTGCCCCGGCTTTCGCCGATATCACGGCATTTTCCCCGAGGCATCCCGACACTTGGTCTTTTTCTGGAGGACGGCTCCGTGGCGCAGGGTAAGTATCTATTTACAAGCGAATCGGTAAGTATGGGGCATCCGGATAAGTTGGCCGACCGGATTTCCGACGGCATCCTCGACGCTTTGCTCGCCGAAGATCCCGCCAGCCGCGTCGCTTGCGAGACCCTGGTCGCGACGGGCATGGCCGTGGTGGCCGGCGAAATCACCACCAAGGCCGCCGTCAACTACGCGGACGTGGTTCGCGACGTGATCCGTGAGGTGGGCTACGACAGCGACGCCATGGGCTTCAACTACGAGACCTGCGCCGTGCTCGTCTCTCTCCGTCGTCAAAGCCCGGACATCGCCATGGGCGTGGACCGCGAGGGCGCCGGCGACCAGGGCCTCATGTTCGGCTACGCGATCGATCACACCCCGGAGCTGATGCCTCTTCCCATCGCCCTGTCGCACCGCATCCTCAACCGACTGACGGAACTGCGTCAAGCCGGCAAGGTGGATTGGTTGCGGCCGGACAGCAAGAGCCAAGTGACCGTCGAGTTCGACGGCGCCCAACCCGTCCGCATCGACACCGTCGTCGTCTCCACGCAGCATGCCGCCGAGGTGGAGCAGCGGCAGATCAAGGAGTTCGTGATCGAGGAGGCGGTCAAGCCCGTCCTCCCGCCGGATCTCGTCAACGGCGACATCAAATTCTTCGTGAATCCCACCGGGCGTTTCGTAACCGGCGGTCCCCACGGCGACACCGGACTGACCGGCCGCAAAATCATCGTCGATACCTACGGCGGCTGGGCCAGACACGGCGGCGGGGCTTTCAGCGGAAAGGACCCCACCAAAGTTGATCGCAGCGCCGCCTATATGGCGCGGCACGTGGCCAAAAACATCGTGGCCGCCGGGCTGGCCAAACGCTGCGAAGTCCAATTGGCCTACGCCATCGGAGTTGCCGACCCCGTCAGCATCTACGTCGATACCGAAGGCACCGGCGAAGTCCCCGACGAACGCCTTTGCCAATGCATCCGTGACCTGTTCCCGCTGACGCCTCGGGGGATCATCCGCTATTTGGACCTGTTGCGGCCGATCTATCGCAAGACGGCCTCGGGCGGACACTTCGGACGAAGCGAGAAGGAGTTCGTCTGGGAAAGCACCCACCGCGCGGCGGAATTGCAGGAAGCGGCCGGTCGCATGGCCGTCCGTTGACGCCCCGATCTTGGAAGGGTGCGGTCATGGCCGACCGATCGCAGCTACTCGGCGGCTGGGAACGTTTTCGCGCTCGGGGAGTCTTCCTATTCAGCATCGTTTTTTGGATGACCGCGGCTGCGGTGATCCTGGTTTGGCGTAGCGCGCTCATGCTCCAGCCGCCGATGTCGGGCATGCTCCCGACGTTCCTCGCGTTCGGCGGATTGCTCGCGGCCGTCCTTCTCGCCGGAATCGCTTGGCGGCAAGCGGCTCGGCGACGCGATCGGCCTTGCGGCGGCGTCGGATCTCCTAAATCGAACGGCGGCGACGGTTGCCGGTCCGGCGGCCAGGTCGGCGTGGACGAAGCCCGCCGCGGCGAAGAAGCGGAAGCATCGTCACCTCACCCACCTGGGCAGGCAACAGCGGAAGAAGAAGAGGAAGAAGAGCAAGAAGAAGAACCGGAAGAAGAATTGGAAGACGAAGAGGAGGAAGAGGAGGAGGCCGACGACTTGCCGCCGCCCGATGTGTCCCAAAAGTGGACGCGGCAGCGTCTGCCGGACGGCAGCGACGTTCTCTCGGTGTGGCATCGATTGGAGTTTTTGCCGGGGCAAACCCACCAGACGGTACACCTGCCGTTTTGCCCGGCGTTCGACCGCCCTCCTGCGGTGGAGGCTCAGATCATCGAGGGACCGGACGGCAAGGTCAAGGTCTCGCGAGTCTGGGGCTTCGGCACGCGGTTGGAAGTGCGGCTTACCGCGCCGCTCGACGAACCCGGCGAAGTCGTGATCTTGACGGTGGCGCAATCCCCGCCGCGCGAATGATCCGCGCTATCAGAGGTCGCCGCAACCGGTCAGCCCCACCGCTTGCAGATGGTCCGTCTGATTCACGCTCAAAAGGCGGAATTCGCCGGTCGCGGCATCTGCCTCCAGCGTGGTGATCGAAGCGTTCTGTAATGCCCGCGGGATGCGATGCGCCTCGTGCGGCATCAAAGCGGAAAAGGAGACGACGAACAGCCTTCCGTGGGCGATCACGGCCGCCCTTTGGTAAGGTTGGGCCGCGATCCATCGCAGGGCCGCGGTTCCGCGTTCGGCCAGTTGGCGCCGCGATTCCCCGCCCGGTATCGCATAGTCCATGTCGCCCCCGATCCAGCGGCGATACTCGTCGGGCCAAGCGGCCTCCAAATCGCGCCGCAATTGGTCCTGGAATATCCCGGCGTGGATTTCCTTCAGGTCGTCCTCCACGAAGATGGGGCAGCGCGCAGCCGCCGCCACCAGTTCGGCGGTTTGGTAGGCCCGGCGCAGGGGACTCGTGAAGACGGCCTCGATCCCCTTCGCGCGAAGCGTTTCCGCCACGGCGGCCCCTTGCCGCAGCCCCAGCGGAGAAAGGGGAACGTCGGACTGTCCCTGCACGCGTCCCTCGGAGTTGTACGTGCTTTCCCCGTGCCGAACGCAATAGAGTATCATGCCTCCTCCGCGCAACCGCATCCCTCCCGAACGCACGGCCGACGTCGCGGCGACCGCCGCGGGGCGCACAAAAACGACACGGCCGCTCGGCAGGAACGACCGTGTCGCGCCGTTTCATCCATACGCCGCCACTTCCGTCGCGGATGAGATTCAGGCCTTGGTCTGCTCTTCTTTATCGAAGGCCGAGTCGAATGCCCGCTCGCTACGACGGAAGTCCATCTTTCTCACGAACTCGCAGGCCTCCTTGGCCCCGTGTTCGCGATCCATGCCGCTGTCTTCCCACTCCACGGAGAGCGGGCCGTCGTAGCCGATGTCGTTCAGCGCCCGCATGATCTCCTCGAAGTCCACGCTGCCGCGGCCCAGCGAGCGGAAATCCCAGCCGCGTCGCCAATCGCCGAAGTTGAGGTGGCTGGCCAAGATGCCCGCCTTCCCGTCCAACTTGACGATCGCGTCCTTCATGTGAACGTGGAAGATGCGGTCCGGGAAGTGGCGGATGAACTGGGCCGGATTGACGCCCTGCCAAATGAGGTGGCTGGGATCGAAATTGAAGCCGAAGGCCTCGTGATACTTCAGGGCCTCCAAGGCTCGCTCCGCCGTGTAAAGGTCGAACGCGATTTCCGTGGGGTGAACCTCCAAGGCGAACTTCACGCCGCATTCGGAAAACACATCCAGAATGGGGATGAATCGTTCGGCCAGGAGATGGAAGCCGTCCTCGATCATCTGGGGCGAGACCGGCGGGAAGGAATACAACAGGTGCCAAATGCTGGAGCCGGTGAAGCCGTTCACGATGGAGACGCCGAGCTTCTGCGCCGCCCGCGCCGTGTCCTTCAGCTCATCGGCCGCCCGTTGATTCACGCCGGCAGGGTCACCGTCGCCCCAGACGTGCGGGGGAAGAATCGCTTGGTGCCGTTGGTCGATGATGTCCAGGACGGCCTGACCCACCAGGTGGTTGCTGACGGCGAAGACTTGCATCCCGTACTTTTGCAGCAGAGCCCGTTTCGCCGCGCAATAGCCGTCGTCCTCCAGGGCCTTTTGCACCTCGAAATGGTCGCCCCAACAGGCCAATTCCACACCGTCATAACCGAATTCCTTGACCTTGCCGAGCAAGGTTTCCAGGGGGAGGTCGGCCCACTGCCCAGTGAACATCGTGACGGGTCGCGCCATGTCATAACTCCTTGCTTGATTGAGAGTCAGCGATTCGTGCCTTGCGCAATCACACGGCGGACTCCATTTTGCCCGACGCCGCGCCGCGGAGCAACAGCCCCCACCGCCCGCCGCGGTCCCCGGGATCTGCGGCCACACACATTGCGCCCACCGGAGGGCCGGATTGCCGCCTCCGTACACTGAGCCGCCGCGCTCGCCGAGAACGCCCTCGGGGGCGGCAGGAACGCACGGCGAATCGAACGCAACCGGCCGTCGGGGTGCGTTGACGGGCGGAAAACCGACTTCTAAATTGAATTTTCCGCGCATTTTGCCCTCGTCATCCCGTGCCGGACGCCCAACACAAGAGAACGCACGCAGAAGTCCTCCCGCGATCGTTCTTTCTCGGGCGGGCGAACACCGGGGCCATGTCGTCTTCGGCGAAAAGCGAGGTACTGCGGGAGGGGCCGCAATTCAAGTTGGAAACCACAAGATTCCGGGGGAAAACGTGAGCACGACATCCGCATCCATCGAACGCTTGGCCGTCGACACCATCCGTACGCTGTCCATGGACGCCGTGCAGGCGGCCAAGAGCGGACACCCCGGCACGCCCATGGCATTGGCCCCCGTCGTCTATCTGCTCTACCAAGAGGTCCTGCGCTACGATCCGCTTCGGCCCGACTGGCCCAACCGCGACCGGTTCGTTCTCTCGTGCGGGCACGCTTCGATGCTGTTGTATTCGGTGCTGCATTTGGCGGGTGTGCGTCAACTGGGGCCTGACGGCAAGGCGACCGACGAATTGGCCGTTCCCCTCGAACACATTCAGCAGTTCCGCCAGTTGGGCAGCCGCTGCCCCGGCCACCCCGAGTACCGCCATACCAGCGGGGTCGAGGTCACCACCGGTCCCCTCGGGCAAGGCGTAGCCGCGAGCGTGGGCATGGCCATCGCCTCGCGCTGGCTGGCCGCACGCTACAACCGGCCCGACTTTCCCCTCTTCGATTACAACGTGTACGCCCTGTGCAGCGACGGCGACTTGATGGAGGGCGTAAGCGGGGAGGCCGCCTCGCTGGCCGGCCACCTCAAGCTCGGAAATCTGTGCTGGATCTACGACGACAACGGCATCACGATCGAGGGGCACACCTCCTTGGCGTTCAGCGAAGACGTGGCCGCGCGGTTCCGCGCCTACGGTTGGCACGTCCTCGCGGTGGATGACGTCAACGACTTGGCGGCGCTGCGGCGGGCGATCGCGGCGCATGACCCGGCCGGCGAGCATCCCACGCTGATCGTGGTCAAAAGCGTGATCGCGTGGGGTTCCCCGAACAAGCAGAACACGCACGATGCGCACGGCGCGCCCTTGGGTGAAGAGGAAGTCCGGCTGACCAAGCAGGCCTACGGTTGGCCCGAGGACGCCCGGTTCCTGGTCCCGTCCGAGGTCGCCGAGCACTTTCGCCAAGGCGTGGGCACGCGAGGACCGGCCTTGCGAAAACAATGGGAGTCGTTGTTGCAATCCTATGCCGAACGTCATCCGCGGGAGGCGGAAGAGTTGCGCCGGATTTTCGCCGGGGAATTGCCGCCCGATTGGGATGCGGAGATTCCCGACTTTCCGGCCGACGCGAAGGGCCTTGCCTCCCGAGCGTCGTCGGGCAAGGTCTTGCAAGGCGTCGCCAAGCGCGTGCCGTGGCTGCTCGGCGGTTCCGCCGACCTCGCGCCGTCCAACAATACGTTGCTGAGCTTCGACGGAGCGGGGCACTTCTCCCGCGAAACCCCCGGGGGAAGAAACTTCCACTTCGGCATCCGCGAACATGCCATGGGAGCGGCGGCCAACGGAATGGCGTTGAGCGGCTTGCGGCCGTACACGGGTACGTTCTTCGTGTTCAGCGACTACATGCGGCCCGCGATGCGGCTAGCCGCCTTGATGGAATTGCCGATCCTGTACATTTTCACGCACGATTCCATCGGCGTCGGCGAGGACGGGCCCACGCATCAACCGGTGGAGCACTTGGCGGCGTTACGGGCGATTCCCAACCTGGTGGTCATCCGCCCGGCCGACGCCAACGAAACCGCCGAGGCGTACCGCACGGCCTTGAGTTTGAAAGATCGGCCCACGGCCCTCGTACTCACCAGGCAGAACCTTCCCACGCTGGACCGCTCGATCTATGCTTCCGCGGAAGGGCTGCGCCGGGGGGCGTACATCCTCCGCGAGGCGGAGGGCGGCCGGCCCGACGTCATCCTCATCGGTACCGGCAGCGAGGTCCACGTTTGCTTGGCCGCTCGGGAATTGCTGGCCGCAGACGGCGTGGCCGCCCGAGTCGTCAGTATGCCCAGTTGGGAACTCTTCGACATGCAGCCGCAGGATTATCGCGAGGCCGTGCTGCCGCCGCGCGTCGATCGCCGCGTGGCTGTCGAGGCCGCCGGCGAGCTGGGCTGGCACAAGTACCTCGGCCCGCGCGGGGTTTTTGTGGGCATGACGGGCTTCGGGGCCTCCGCCCCGGCCGGCGTGCTCATGAAACACTTCGGTTTGACGGCGGAAAACGTCGCCGCTCAGGCCAAACGAATCTTGGCGTCCGGGTGAACCGCGGCCGTCGGCCTTCCCGCTCCGAACTCAAGCCCGAGAATTGCCGGGACGGGGACAAAAGCCGCGTAAAGCCCAGTCCGCCGCTTCGCGAAGAACCGTCGTCGCGGTCAGTCGGGATCGTAGGCCAGGTTCGGGGCCAGCCACCGCTCCACCTCCCGCACGGGCAGGCCTTTGCGCCGCGCATACGCCTCCACTTGGTCCCGCTGAATGCGATCCACGGCGAAGTAGCGGGCTTGCGGATGCGAGAAATACCAACCGCAGACGGAGGCGGGCGGGTCCATGGCCAAGCTTTCCGTCAGGCGGATGCCCGTCCGCTCCGTGACCTCCAGCAAGCGGAAGAGCGTCTTCTTTTCCGTGTGATCGGGGCAGGCGGGATAGCCGGGCGCCGGCCGGATGCCGCGGTAACGCTCCTTGATCAGGTCTTGCCGCGAGAGACGCTCATCCCGGCCGTACCCCCAATCGCGTCGGGCGATCTCGTGCAATCGCTCGGCGAAGGCCTCAGCCAAGCGATCCGCCAGGGCCTTGATCATGATGGCCGCGTAGTCGTCGCACCGTTCCTCGAACCGCCGTGCCCATGCCGCCGCCTCCGGACCGGAGGTCACGGCAAACGCGCCCAAGTAATCGCGTCGGCCGCTTTCGACCGGGGCCAGGAAGTCGGCCAAGGCGTAGTAGCATTCCTGACCGCGACGCTGCCACTGCTGCCGTAACGTGAATACCCGCGCCGCCTCCTCCCTCCGCGATTCGTCGGTGAAGAGCAGAATATCGTCGCCCTGGGAATTCGCCGGCCAAAAGCCGTATGCGCCCCGCGGACGAAACATCCGCTCGTCGATGATTCGGCGGAGCATCCGCCGGGCATCGTCCCACAGGGCCCTGGCCTGCGAACCAAGTTTCGGATCGTCGAAAATACGAGGGAACGTGCCGGGCAGTTCCCAAGCGATGAAGAGGGGCGTCCAGTCGATGTACTCCTCCAACTCCGCCGGGGTGATCTCGACCGTTTTCACGCCCAAAAAGCATGGCTCGGCGATTTCCACGTTCGCCCAGTCGCAGGTGAATCGCTTGGCGACGGCTTCCACGTAGGGAATCAGATTGGCGGCCCTGCGGTCGGCGTAGCTCTTCGCCGTTTTTTCCTGCTCTCGGCGGACCTCGGCCGCGAAGGCCTCGCGATCGCCGGGGCTCATCAGCCGCTCCACCACGGAGACGCTCCGCGAAGCATCCGGCACGTGGACGGTCACGCCGTCATATTCGGGGGCGATTTTGACGGCGGTGTGCTTGGCGCTGGTGGTCGCCCCGCCGATGAGCAGGGGGACCTTCATGCCGCGGCGCCGCATCTCCTTGGCGACGTGGACCATTTCCTCCAAGCTCGGCGTGATCAAACCGGAAAGCCCTACGATATCGGCACCCTCGCGAACCGCGGTATCGAGGATGGTCTCGCAGGGAACCATCACGCCCAAATCGACGATGCGAAAGTTGTTGCAGGCCAGCACGATGCCCACGATGTTCTTGCCGATGTCGTGGACGTCGCCTTTCACGGTGGCCAAGACGATGGTGCCGCGGTGGGATGCCCCGCCGGCCTGCTTCTCGGCCTCCATGTAGGGCGTCAAATAGGCCACCGCCTTCTTCATCACGCGGGCCGACTTGACCACCTGGGGCAGGAACATTTTGCCTTCGCCGAACAGGTCGCCCACGATCTTCATGCCGTCCATCAGCGGACCTTCAATGACGGCCAGGCACGACGGCAAGCGCCCGCGGATTTCCTCCACGTCCTGTTCGATGAATTCGTCGATGCCGTGGACCAAGGCGTGGCGGAGCCGCTCTTCCACGGGTGCTTCCCGCCACAGAGTCCGGCGGG
>Ga0067045_1003356_pt1 | contig 34459 bp, 27 predicted proteins | sample TerdegcTABiofilm_FD_59184 | JGI IMG/M metagenome (GOLD analysis project Ga0067045, IMG submission 59184) | Combined Assembly of (Gp0054472, Gp0054536) Wastewater bioreactor microbial communities from Singapore -Terephthalate degrading...
TTCTAAGTTCCTGATCGGAATATAGATAATTATATCTTTCAGAGGAATCCCCGCCATACCAAGCCCCTTTATTTCTACCATGAAATCTTATATATCCAAGATTTGTCGTTGCAATTGCTTTGGAAGGCATAAGTCCGGGCAGATCAGGTTCATCAACAGAACAATATGCGATACCAAGATTTTTGAGAAAATCAAAAACGGGTTCTTTATCCCATGATGAATGTCTAAATTCAACAACTAGAGGATATTCTGATAAAGTATCTTTAAACCTATTTAAATATACTCTATTTTCCTGTGTATTTTTGAAAGATGGCGGAAATTGCGCAAGTATGCCTTTCATCTTGTTAGCCTCTACCAAAGGCTGTATGGCTTCTTCAAATCTATCAAAAACTGATTCACTTTCAGGCTTTTCGTGAGTCATACCACCATTAGCCTTAACTGTAAATTGGAAATCAGGAGGGACATTGCTTAGCATTTTTTCAAAGGACTGAGGCTTAGGAATAGCATAATATGTAGAATTGATCTCAACAATCTTGAAATACTGGGCATAAAAACTCAGCATTTCCCCGCTTTTGATATTTTCAGGATAGAAATTGCCAACCCAATCCTTAAAGCTATATCCAGAAGTTCCTATATATATTATAGCCATTTTTTGCCTCGATTATCTTTTTTTATTGTATAGGAAATTGCATTTTTTGTATTGATACAAGAAGCCCTTTCACTTCTTTTAGCGTGGCACTTGGCTGTTATTTTGAGTAAGGCAAAGAATCTTTTTTGGTATGGATCAAATCGATAGTATTTCAGCCAGATGACAAAGATCGTGATCGACTGTCTTCTTATTAGACCAGATAGCCTCAAGCTTCGTTGGGACAACCTTCCCTTGAATCTCGCCCATCATAACATTGGTCATCCCATCTCTGAGAGCTTCCACTGCTGAAGAACCTAATTTGCTTGCCAAGATTCTATCTCGTGCAGTAGGCGAACCTCCTCGCTGAATATGTCCCAAAACAGTAACCCTATAATCTAGTCCTGTTTTCTCTTTGACCTTTTCAGCGATCTCGTATGAATTACCAGAATCATCACCTTCGGCAACTATAACGATTGAGCTTTTTTTACCACGTTCCAAGCCAATTTTGAGGATATTACATAGTTTATCAATATTTGTCTCTATTTCTGGTATTAAGATTGATTCCGCCCCACCAGCAACACCGACATCAAGGGCAATGAAACCTGAATCCCGTCCCATTACCTCAACAAAAAAGATCCTTTCATGTGATGACGCTGTGTCTCTGATTCTATCAACTGCATCGAGAGCAATATTGATTGCAGTATCATAACCTATTGTGTAATCTGTTCCAAATATGTCATTATCTATTGTTCCGGGCGCTCCAATTACAGATATTCCATACTCTTTATTCAGGTCGCTTGCACCACGATAAGTTCCATCTCCACCTATTGCAACAAGGGCATCGATACCCCATTTTTCCAAGTTTTTAGAAGCTTTTTCTCTCCCCTCGAGAGTCTTAAAAGCCTCTGAACGTGCTGTTTTTAATATTGTTCCACCATGTTGAATAATATTTGATACTGAACTAAGTTCCATCTTTACCATTTCGCCATCTATTAGTCCAGCATAGCCCCTCATAATCCCTATAACTTCAATATTATAATATATCGCAGTTCGGACAACCGCTCTAATGCAAGCATTCATGCCCGGTGCATCCCCTCCGCTTGTTAAAACTCCGATTCTATTAATTTTTGTCATATACACCTCTTATTAAATTTGTCTGTAAAGCCCAACCACTTTACCCAAAATTGCTACATCTCTAGTAATAATTGGTTGCATAGATGAATTTGCTGGTTGTAGCCTTATATGATCACCTTCTTTATAAAACTTTTTAACAGTAGCCTCATCACCTATAAGCGCAACAACAACATCACCTTGTTCCGCAGTCTTTTGCTGGCGAACAATAACATAATCATCTTCAAATATACCTGCTTCAATCATACTATCGCCTTTGACTTTTAGTGCAAATGGCTCTTCTGACCTGACCATATCACTTGATATAGTAATTGTCCTTTCAACATTTTCTGTGGCAAGTAATGGTTCGCCTGCAGCAACTCTACCAAGAACAGGAACGCTGATTATATCTGAAAAATCACGATGTATGAAGTCCATAATTTCAATAGCTCTTGGTTTGGTAGGGTCGCGTTTTATATAGCCTTTTTTCTCTATGGCAACCATGTGATCATAAGCACCTTTTGATGACATCTTAAACTCGTTTGCAATATCTCGCACCGTTGGGGGATAGCCACTTTCTTTGACATATTTAACTATAAAGTTTAATATTTTTTGCTGTTTTGGTGTTAATTTTTTTCGCATTTTTTCAGCCTCTACTTTCTGTTTAATATATTAATTACTATTTAATATACTGCACACACGTTAAGTTGTCAAGGGAAATTTTACTTCTTTTATAATTCAGAAAGTTAAGGAATTAAAATAATATTTGCATTATGAATCATCTCTATATCCAAATCAAGTCTATCAACATGAATCTCTTTCATATTCATTTCTGAGTTAGACTTGATTGTAAAACCCTCTATCTTTCTTGGATTATAGCGATTCTCAATTGTAATTGCTCTATGTTAAGACTGCCAAGTAGATTACCGTCTCTGATGCTATAATCAGACAATAACACAATTGAAAAAGTTTATTATATGCTATGTTCTGTTCTTTCCAATACAGTATGCTTTAATACATCGGTTAGCCTATTAAAATATTCCGAATACCCACCGATACGGATAATCAAGTCCTGATAATTTTCTGGATGTGCAATAGCATCCTTTAATATCTCTTGATCAACTACATTAATTTGCAATTGCATCCCACCCATATCAAAATATGTTCTTATCAAATTCTGTAATTCTGCTCTATCTTCTTTTGACCTAAATATGCTTTTTATAAATCTGACATTAATAACAAGTGTTCCCGGTGCAAGATGATGAGGGATCGATGCAACGCTTTTTAGCATGGCGGTTGGACCTTTTTTATCTCGTCCCTGAACAGGTCCTGCAGAATCAGCTAAAGGCGAACCTGATAAACGCCCATCTGGAGTAGCACTTACAGGTAAGCCAGCGTCAGCATAAGTTACGAACATGAGACATGATGCAAGGAACTTTCCTCCTCGCCAAGGTGCGTATCTTAAAAATTCACTAAAAACAAATCCCGCAATATCCTTCGCTATTTCATCAGCGATTGGATCATCATTTCCGAATCTTGGACATCTCTCAAGTCGTTTTCGGAAAGCCTCTTCACCTTCGAAATTATTTTTCAATATATCCCATAATTCTACGCCTGTTTTTTCCTTCTTTTCAAATACTATCTCTTTTATTGCTGATAGCGAATCTATTACATTAGCAAGCCCTGCAACATTAATAACACTCCAATTATATCTAGCCCCACCCGCATTAAACTCGATTCCGCTATCTATGCAATCGTCAATTAATAAACTTCGCATAGGTTGTGGTCGTAACCTTGCCTTTGCCTCCTGATCACGACTGACATCATGGGCGATTTGGTTGATAATTTTGGCAACGTCATTTTTGTATTCTAAAGTAAAATCCTCAAAGCTTTTAGCGCTAGAGAGATGATCTCTAAGCGTTTCTGTGAATATTAAAGGTAAATTTATTCCAGCATCAAGAGAACCGACATTTGAGCGACCATGAATCATCGTTTCAGTGCATCCGCCTCCATTATGCCAGCCAAAGTCTTCTTCATGTATACCAAGATGGGTTTCACGTAAGGATGAAATATAGACTTCCTCATTATATAAAGCCGGGAGACCGCATCCTGTTGCTATTGTGTCTAGTGCTGAATCCCAAACTTCCTGAGGCATATCCTTTCTGATATGTAGTTGTAAATTTGGACGTCTGATTTTATGTGCAGCCTCTAGACAAGCGATAGTTAATTCATTATAGGCAGGTTCACCATTTGGAGTTGTTCCACCTATACCAGCGCTCCGCCCATTATTTATATCAGCATTTTCCCAAAGATTTCGAATGAGTTTTACAGCCTCTTCATGGGAAGTTAAGCCTTGTTTTAGGTCATTTTCATAATATGGGAATAGTTCTTGGTCAACCCGTCCCGGATTATCGCAGTCATCGAGATAATAAGTAAAATTGTATGCAACCATAGCCTCAAAAAAACTGCGCGCTGGTCTAAAAGGCACTTGCTCATAAGCAGAAATCAGTCTTATCCTGTTGAATTCAAGATCAGGGTCATCAAATTTTGTTATGCGTAGTTCATTAAGTATATTTTGATGCCATGCCTTTATGCCCTTAATAACATCCTGCATACCAAGATAAAAGTCTATTTTTTCAGTCTCTTGATGTTTTTTTGCATGAACAAGTCCTTTTGCAATCCTTTTTGAATGTTTATTCAAGCCTTCACGGATAACCCGCCCATAGTTCGGAATGCTATGAGTATAACCACCTCCACCAACCGTATGAGGTCCTCTAATAGCATTAAGCCTCGATTCGAAATTTCGCATATTTTCTCTCATGGATTCAAGGGTTTGTCTTTCCGATTCATCATCACATTTAGAAATCCTGTCGTTTAAAGCCCATTCGCTATATCCATAGGTATATGAATAACTTGGTGAAAGTATATGATCTTCTTTTCCAGTAAAAGTAGAACCGCTTGGATAAAGCAAGTTCCCTTTATATTCATGCAAAGATCGATTCTCAAAACGCCTTCTAACTGCCCTTGACCATCTCCTTATAGGCGATTCATTTGGCATTTCAAAAAAACCCGACGCAAAAAACTCTCTCATATCTCTAAGTATATTAACATCAGGATATAAATCTATATCTAATACTTGGTTTTCTGTAATCATATATGGTTACCTCATTTATTAAATTTCATTTTTCTGCTCATTTTTATTATTTTCCTTTATTTGCCCTTTTTTCCACTCATAAGTTATTTCAGATTTTGGATAGCAAAATTCAACCTTTTGATTTTTTTCAAATTCCTTGAATATCTCTTTAACTATATATGTTGAAATCTCTTGCCTTCTAGGTGGATCAACTTTATATCTGAGTCGCATTAACACACCAGCATCAAAAAGTTCTGCCCTTATAAACGGCATCTCATTAGTTTTTTCTATTACATCATGCAAAACAGTCTTTGCAGACTCAATTAATACCCTTTCTGCTTCTTCCCAATCGGAATCAAAGGTTATTCGGACAGGCACTTCATCAAGTATATAATCTTCCTGAAGGGTATAATTCATTATAACTTGCCCGAACATTATGGCGTTTGGTATGAGAACCGCCCTTCCAGAACGTTCTTCTCCACCGACAGTTCCACCAACTTGATTTAGGACTATATGAGTTAATGTTACATCAACTACATCACCAATAATACCTGCAATAATCACACGATCACCTATCTTAAATGGTCTTTTTAGAATTATCATAAGCCATGCGGCGATTCCAGTAACTGGGGCCTGAAGCGACCAACCAAGAACCATACCCATAAAACCTGCAGATATTCCAACAACCTTCATAGAACCGCTCAATGCTATAATACCCATTATAAATATAATTGCAGTCCATACATATTTCCATGTCATCATAAATTGTATGACATTCTCTTCTTTGTATGCTTTTCGGCTGACATAAGCTTCTATCAATTTTGTCAGAATACGCCTTATTATGATTAAAGATATTACCACTATTATACTCAATAGGATTCCTTTATATTGGGAATTCATTATTTTATCGAGTATCTTAGCTATCACCTGTAAAACTTGCCTAATCTCTTGCATTTTTTAATTCCTCGTTGTAGAACCACGATGGATGTTGGGGTGGATATGGTTTTTTATTGGGCGGATTTACAATGACATTTGCTTTATTAAAGCCATAAGAGACATCTTCACTTTCATTTATCTTTTGAGATATGCGTTTTACTATTTCATACCATACTCTTTGTCTGTCTGTCTGTCGGTGCGACAAGATATCGGATCCTTATAAATACACCTGAAGGAAAAAATTCTGCTCTGATATATGGTTCCTGCCCTATATCTGCAATCACGTCAGCAGTAACTTCTTTAACACAATCCAATAGAATCTTTTCAGCAGTGTCCCAATTGGAATCATAGGTTATTCTAACAAGAACCTCATCAAGTAGATATTTTTTATTATCTTCATCAGAAGGCAATCTCATAGAATAATTATTTATAAGCCTGTCAAATAGCCATGAGGTAGGAACAAGCACCCCTCTTCCTGATTTATCTTCACCAACAGTTGTGCCGCCAACCTGATCAAGCACTATGTAGTTTATGGTTATATCAATTACATCTCCGACAAATTCGCCTATTATTATTCTATCTCCAACTTTGAATGGTTTTGTTGCTATCAAAAAAAGCCAGCCAGCCATATTTCGGACAGGTGCAGAAAGCATCCAAGCCATTATTGAACTGATGAATCCAAGTGTTATTCCAAGTGTCTGTATTTCGCCAGAAAATGATATGACAATAATTATTATAGCAATGAACATAAATCCATATTGCCAATATCTTAAAAATGAGACTGTATACTCATCTGTGAAATTATGCTTTTTTGCATATTTTCTGAGCATCTTCGTCATTATTTTGTATAATATGGCAACGACAATAATTGCCAAGATGCCATAAACAAAACCTTTGTATTTATCCCACATTTTCATTCTTCCATCTTTATTCGTTGTGGACGATAGACCAATACAGGTTGTATGGCTTTATGAATGATCCGTTCTGGAACACTACCGATTATAAGTTCACGCAGACGTCTGCTATAAGCACCAATTACAATTAGGGCGTTAGGGTCATCTGCCGTAACATCAAGAATCTGCTTTACTACGTCCCCGCTTTTTCCGATTTTGCATATTTGCTTACATTCGTGTAGTCCTGCAGTTTCTTCTGCCTGATCCAATAGCCTTTTACATTGATCTTTGGAATTTTTGACAGTTATAATGTTTAATCCCCATTTACACTTTGAGCATAATTCAGCAGAAAAACGTAGTGCTTTTATCGAAATAACTGCACCATCATAGGCAACATAAACAGAGCTAATCGGCTTATATATTTCTTGGGCAAGAAGAATTGAACGTTTGGATTGCCTTATTAGTGATTCAGCAGTAGAACCAAGCATTGGACCCGACCATGAAGCATTGATTCCTTTTTTGCCAATTGCTATCAGTCCCGCTTTAACTTCAGCAGTCGTTTTACAGATCGAACCTGTAACCATGCCTGTTGTTGTAATAGGACTGAATTTGAGTTTTGCCAAATCACATTCCTGCTTTAGTTGATCAAGCAAAGCATGCCCTTTATCACGATATATTTTTTCAACAGCTTCGTGGTCTATGCTCAGATCATCAGCGATTTGACCGTCAATGATTTTAACGTCTGTAACGGTTAAGCCATATATTTTTGCACGAAAAGCCTTTGCTATCTGTATTGCATGATGTGCAGAACTCCAGCTATAATCAGAGCCATCTAATGGAACAAGTATGTTTTTCAGCATATGTTATTTATTTTCACCTTGCCTTTCATGCCATTCTATATCAACTAATGAGTTTAATGACTTAAATTCTGGATCGCCTGTAACAAGCTTACATTCATGGACAATTGCAGTTGCTATTGCAAAGGCATCTGCATAGGATATTGGATATTTGCCTTTTCCAATTCAGATCAACCTCACTTATTGAATTTTGAGTATAGCATTACATCATGTAAATCATTATTCCAAGAGAACTGCTTTTTTAACAAAGCTTCATACTCAAAATCAGCTTTTTCAAGGGCATTTATTTTCTCTTTTGGTGCATTTTCATCAATAAAGCATTGTATTTTACCTTCGGGAAGTTCCATTGAGTTCAATAAAGCGTCATAATGAGAAAAAAAGTTCTTGTGCATAAACATATCAAGTATATAGGTATTACCTGCCCATCTTCGATCTTGCTCAATGGTTATACAGCCAACTACTGCACCTGATTCGGATTCCAATAGTTTTGCATTAAGTTTTCCTTCCTCTATCTGATTTATGAAATGAAGGAAGCTCCCCTCAAAATTAAATATTCCATATCGACCTGCGGAAACGCTTTTTACTAATTCTGCTTCATGAACAGACATCAGGACATTTATCACAGACCAATGCCTCCATTGAACATCAACAGGCTTCACGCCTGATGGAATGAAATATTTTTGCTCAAAATCATCTTCCGTCGAAAACCTCATATAGCCAGTATTTTCTATTATGCTTCTGAACCCGAAACTGTGATATATCCAGTATGGATGTGAATTAAAGCCCGTTCCAAGAATCAGTATTCCTCCGCCTCTACGTTTGAAATCAGCCATCTGTTGTTCCATGATGAGTTTACAGATGCCTTTTCTGCGTTGTTCTGGCATAGTAAAGACATGACCGAGTATGCCTGTTCTATTATATTCCGTAGTCATTATGTTAGCAACAATCTGTCCATCAAGCTTACCGACATAGAATCTCGTTTCTAGTTCTTTAATATCGCCACTTAAAGCCCTGTTGACATGAGATAGCCATGGTTCGCCTTTATGGTGCAGGACTTTCGCTATACCTTCGGCATTCTCCTCATCCGGAGCAAGAACAAGCCCGATTTCTAAATCTTCGCCTGTTTTTAATTTTGCATTTGATAATTTTTTATACAAGGTAGTCCTCCTGTTTTTTTATATTTTTATCCCTAAATTCAATCTTAGCTTTTCATGTAGAATTTTTATGAAGTCATTAACTTTTGGTAACTCAGAACCTTTAAATGCTTTCATCAAATTTTCAATAGTAGAAGAATATGTTTTCTCTATAGCTATCTCAAATCTATCAGCGTAAGAATAATCAATATCACAGACCAAGAAGATATTGGCATCATCTTCATTAAATTCCATGTTTTCTAACCCAAATCGATTTATCATGTTATCATAAAGAAATCTTTGAACTGCCCAGATTATCTTTTTATTCCAGATTTCAAAAACCTGACCTTTGTTTAACATCTGAATAAAAGACAGTTTAATGTCATTATAGGTATTCATGCCATAGGAATAACGTTTATTTTCTATATTATCACCACTCATAAAGTCTTGCATTGCATTCACAAGTTTGCCGGTGCCTGTTGTCGAACAAGTTTGAAATTCTACAACACAGAAATCTTCTATTTGATCACTAATTGGTTTATGCTTGACCAAAACAAAATCAAATGTGCCTATATTTTGGAGTCTTACTTCTTGAAAAAGTAATATATTGTTGGTATCACCAAAAACATGATTAGCGGCGTTTATAAATATAGTTTTATCCTGTAAAAATCTTTTAGGACAAATAGCTATTGGGGCATTATCAGACCACCAAGTAGAGCAGACTCCCATTGGATAGTTTATCAAGCGGCTAAGCTTAGAACACTTATGATCATTAAAAGGACATAAGTATTTTTTTCTGATATTTTCTGCTTCAGCAGATTTGTTTTCTATGGGATAGCCAAAAATTTCTGCGGGGTAGTGCCTTTGACGCTTATTATTGCTTATGTCAGCCATAATCTCTCCTTACTTTTTAAGGACAACAATTTCTTCTGGTAAAGGAATATCATGAGTAGTGCTACGTCGCATCCGATAAAGTTCAATATGAGCATCCGAATAACCTATTTGCTTTGCCATCTCAACGAAAATTTTTGCAACTGGAATAACTATGTTTTTGTATGTTTGATCCCCAACAACCTGAAGATTATAACTCCCTTTTTTCATTATCTTATAGAATTCATTAAGGCATAGATACATCCCACCGAAATATTCTCTAATCATGCGGGGATAATCAAATCCCCAATTTTTATCAGACAAAGCATTTGCTATTTCGTTTACGACTCTCTGAATAGATTCAAAATTTTTAACATATTGGCTATAATTATCTTCTTTATAGATTAGTTTGGTGCTACCTTTGATCATCGTTTTTTTCAGGCATTGAACATCATCCATGCTTTTTACAAAGTCTAAAAGGTATAACTCTAATCTTGTTTGTCTAGTATATTCAAGATCATTGGGATATGGCGGAGAAGTTATAATAAAATCAATTGACTCTTCTTCAATAAATGAACTTGCCTTAGTTGCAGAATTATTATAAACAATAGTTTTTCCGTAGGTATCAAACCTTTGAATCAGTTTCAAATCCTCATAAACCTTTATTACCTTTTTGCAAAATACATCAAAAAAAGGTTCTTTTTGCCTATGAGGATAAAAGGTTGTCCCGGGGCATAGTGCTACATAAGAAGCATCAAAAGCTGATTTGCCCAACATCACCAAAAATAGATTTTTCATCTTTTCATTTCTGATTTCATTGATTAAATCCTTCATCAAAGAGACTTCTTTTTGCATTCGAAGGCTCATCCATTGATTTATTTCTCGTTTGGGCATAACATCCAGAAAATGATTTTTGAATTTATAGTTTTCAAGATCATTAGCCAAATCTATAAACTGTCTAGTAATATTTTGATAGGCATCTTTTAATTTTGAAATGTCAATATCCCATGTTGTTTTAACACTAGACACAAGGCACATTAAAGGATTAGCATCTATTCCTATTGCATTCAAGCCAAACATATTACTTGAAACCAATGTAGTTCCGCTTCCACAAAATGGGTCTAGGACCATGCTACCTTTTTTCAATTCATATTTATCAATACTCTCCTCTAATAATGAAAAAGGAAAATCTTCTAAATAATCATACCATTGATGAACAATATTATACTGGTTCAAATCACTTATGGATTTATATTTTTGAAAGAGAGGCAATTGCTCATTAGACTTTGAATTATCAATCTGGTCAATCAATTTATCATTATATTTTGCATTATGGTTATTGATTCTTTTGATAATGTCTTTATAAAAATTCTTTTTATCCTCAGGAATAATGAAATTTGAGTCGTGGTCTCTTTCAATAAATCCTTTCTTTATTAGAATATCAATCGCATTTAACAATATCCTACTGTCTTTAGCATAGCTAGTTATCTCTGATAATTCATTTATGGATGGTTTATTTCCTTCAAAAATTTTAAAGTATAGATAATCTAATATTTGAGATTGTAGAAACGGTAACTTTTTTGATTCCATTTATTTTGCTTGATCCTATTTCTTACTTTACTTAATTCCAAAAAGCCTTCTTGTATTCTCTGTGCTTATCTAGCCAATATCAAATGGAATTAAATCTATTGATAGGCTTCTTGTCTAGGACGCACTCTAGTAACAAGAATCATTTTTGACTGATCATCAATCTCATAAACGACCCGATAACGTCCAACACGAATCCTATATAAATTACTATGTCCCCTTAATTTGCGAAACCCAGTTGGTCGAGGATTACCGCCAAGTCCCCTAATAGCCAAAACCAATTCTATATTTCATGTCTGAGTTTAAATCTCGAAATTCTTTTGCCGCTGATGCTACAAATTCTACATTATACATTGTCATTTTTATTATCCGATAGCACTACTTCTTTTTCCAATTCTTCCCATGATATTCTTGGCTCTTTTTTTCGAGACTCAGATATTATGATGTCATAAAAGTTTTCCCAAATCTCACCCCATTCGGATAAATCAATAAGAACAGCTTTTTTCTTACCTTTATCATCAATAATAAAATCAATTCCTTTCATTTGTTTTCCTTCCTTAACATAATTTAAAAAGCCTTCTTGCATTCTCCTCATCCGGAGCAAGAACAAGCCCGATTTCTAAATCTTCGCCTGTTTTTAATTTTGCATTTGATAATTTTTTATACAAGGTAGTCCTCCTGTTTTTTTATATCTTTATTCTTACATTTAATACTAGCTTTTTGCGCAATATTATCATAAAATTATCAAATGGACAGTATCCAATTATTGATAAATTGAGAAAGTCTATTTACCTAGATTTGTTAAATGCTCAAACTTGATCGTTTTCCTCACCAACAATAGTATAACCACCAACAAGCCAAAAAGTTGCAGCAAAGTCATAGAGTTTGGCATTTACTTTTGCTATGGCTTCTGGAGTAAAGTGTTTTCCTCTCTTTGTCCAAGCCTTATTATTTGCCTCAACGCTTTCCCAAAGGCTAATCCAAGCATAATCTGATTTTCCCTTTGCGACACCAACAAGATCACCATTATATCCTTTAAGTAGTTGCACACCAAGACATCCCTTTAACTTTAGAGTCTCAGGTATAAATTCCTCAAGCATAAATTTCTCAAAATCTTCGCTTTTAACTTCTGGCTTCAAATCAATTGTATGAATTGCGCGAAATTTTGACATAAAGAAAACCTCCCAACATTATTTAGTTAATTTGTTTTATAATATTAAACAGTTAAACAAAATTGATTAATGAAAGAGTGTAGATACCAGATAGCCCGGTATTAATCCCAGAAAAGCAATCAAAACAAAGAGTATAATTTTTGCCCATATCGGCAAACTTAAAGCGGCTATTGCATATCCCAACATAAAGAATGCAGAAATGCTAATAATAGCAAAAACCATACCCTTGAATTTTTGAAATCTGTATCTTCTTCGGCTTTTCTGAACATTTTGAAAATTTCTATGAATATCAATAACATCAATTGTATTACGTGAAGATTTCTTTGTGCTATAACGTCCTATTGCCATATTATCATTAGTCCTTTATTTTAGACTTAATTGACATATCTATAATCTCACCAGCTATGTCTATCAAGCTTTTTGACTTATTGCCTGTTATTTTCGTTTTAAATCCCTCACCATCAAAGCTCATCATTCCAGCGATTATGCCCATATCTTTGAAAAACATGGTCTTATTTGATTCACCTTCAGTAGCAGGTATTTGCGACATAATCTTGTTTAGATTAAAATAAAAAATTGAATTACCCGAACCAGAAAGCCTAGTGCCTAGTTCTGCAAAGCTTTCAGAAGTTATAAGAGGTGTTTCATCGTCAATTACAGCCATAAGCCTTTTCATATTAGATAATATAAACATATCATCTGCAAATATGTAACCAAAAGGACCTTGTGATGTTGACATTGTAGGTGTATAGCGGATCTCAACACCTTTATATTGAGTTTTCTCCATAGGTTGATCAGCGAAAAGCTTATCTATACACATTTTAACTTTATCTCTATCTCTGATGCCAAGAAATATCATTATGCCACTTTGCATAAGTGAACCAGTTCCTTCAGGATTTGCATTGAGTCCTGTCATTCCAAATGCAATACCAACCTCTCCACTAAGAGAATCAAGTATATCATTTCTGATATTTAGTCCTTTTTCTATCTCAAATTTGGCTATTCCATTTTGTATATCAATATATTCTTGCTCATTTGCGCTATTTTTTACGCTGTTTAGAAATCTATCCCACATAGAAGCAAAATTACCTGTATTAAAAGCATAAAAAATATCTGCATTTGATGCAGGAACAATATGTGGAGACATCAAAGGAACAGATTGCATTAGCATCCCAGCCATTATACTTTCACTGTATCCAGAATACATATACATTTCCATATCCCTTGTTTGTGAAAGCAAATCAATTTTCCATGCAGTTGATTTGAAATCGCCAATACCAAGAAGCTTCATTTGCTCATTGCGAGTCAAAGCCTGGGTAACAGGATTCGTCAACTCAGTGTTCATATATATTAATACATCACCGTCACCCTCTAATTTATTGACTGTCATATTAAACTTTGGGTCTTCTGATATTGATGGTTCTTCATTTACGTATACATTAATTAGACTTTCCAGAATTGCTTGATCGGGTGTATAAACAAATAAATTATCCAGAAAAGCGAATCTTCCATCAGGTTTTACGATTCCATAGGGAATATCAAGATATTTCCCTGCATTTAGGACGATATTACTTTTATCATTATCGTTAAGCATTCCCATAATTTTTTGTGCTGTTTCTAGGACTGACTTTGCATTGCCAAAATCAATTATCACAGATGGTTTTTTAAATTCCTCCGAATTTATATTGGCAATCGCAATGCGATTAGTAGAGAGTGCTATAATATCCCATATATTCGGCATGATAAATTTGGCAAATCCCGGAGTTTCTTTTGGATTCTCATTCATTTCCTGTTCTAATGTTTTCATTGCCTCTTGCCAAGTTTGAGATGCCTTGATTGCCTTTGCGATCTTTGGAACGTCATTAATTAATATGAATGATGAGCTATAGGCTGGAATAATATTTTCTGGATATATACTCTGAGCATAGCTTATTCCGATAGATAAAAGCATCAATAAAGAAATAAAAAATGCAAAATAGCTTAACTTGGATGTATTACTTGCCATGCTTGCACCTCCGAATTTGTGAAAAGTAAAGCGTAAAATATAAGACAGATCACACTTTACTTATCACGAATTACATATTATTAAAAACCCTTCGCTCTTAAGTCTTTCCCCAATACAGCGGTTAGAAGGCTTACGCAACCTTCTACATCATTCATATCAACCATCTCAGACGGAGTATGCAAATGGCGTGTCGGTATAGATATAACGCCAGATGGCACACCAGAACGAGTTTTTTCTATGGAGCTTGCATCTGTTGCACCACCTAGCAGAACTTCTAATTGATATGCCATTTGTTTTTCTTTGGCAGTATTAATTAATAACTCTTTGATCTTTTGATTTGTGATAATGCCACTATCTTTAACTTTAATAGCAGGACCTTTGCCAAGAGAAACATCCATTGTTGGAGACTCTGGAGTATCGCCTGTTCTTGTAACATCAAGAGCAATGCCAATATCTGGATCAACAGAATATGCAGAAGCAACAGCGCCCCGTAGTCCGACTTCTTCCTGAACGGTAAAGACAAAATAAATCTCATTTGGGGAAGCTTTAAGCCTTTTTGCTGTCTCAATAAGGACAACACATCCGATTCTGTCATCCATTGCTTTTGATACTGTCTTATCGCCAAGATCGACAAAATCCTGTCTAAATGCAGCAAAATCGCCTATTGATACTTTTGATTCAGCATCTTCTTTTGAACTTGCCCCAATATCTATAAATAGTTTATCCATACCAAAATTTGCAGGATTGCCTTTTTCTGCATCTATAACGCCAATCTGACCATTATCGAAAATGACTCTTAGCCCAGTTAATCTAAAAGCAGAAACCCCACCAACAGAATCAAATCTTAAAAATCCGTTTTTATCAATATGCGTTACAATAAGTCCAATCTCGTCCATGTGTGCAGCAAGCATTACTTTTGCACCTTGACCTTTTTTTACTGCTATGACTGAACCGAGTTTATCAAATTTCACATCATCAACATAAGGTAATATCTCTTCCTTTATCATTTCAGCAACTTTGCTTTCACGACCAGAGGGACCATAGGCTTCTGTAAGTTTTTTTGTCAAATCTTTCATTATTATTTTTTTTCCTTTCCATATGGTTTATACTAAGGTATAGATTAATAAATCTTTGATCATATCATCAAAAAATATCGATGCAAAGGCTATTTTATTTTTCTCATCCCACTCAAAAGGCAAATTACGTTCGTTCACAAATATTTGATTTGGTCTGCCATAGGGAAAATAAATGGCAATTTCCACTTGTAAGCCTTCTTGGGCGGAAAGCATAACTTTAAGAACCTTTTTCGAATCATCCCATAACTGCTTGATAAGTTCTCCGAAACCTATTATAAAAAGTAGCGATGGATTTAATGGATATTCACATATATATAGGAATTTGACGGATTGCGCCGAAACAGCTATAGGAATTTTTGATATTTCTCTCATAGTTGCATTATTAAATCCATTATGAACTAATTTTAATAATGGATCATATACGATATATTTTCCATTACTATTTAATCCTAGTTCTTCTGGTTTAGTTAATTTAATATCACTGTTTATTTCTTCATCAGACAAGTTTACAGCGGTTATTAATATATTATCGTGTTTATGTATATTAACAAATAGACTAGAAGAACTAGATTTTGCCATGCTCAATTCTTCATTAAAAGAAGGATACCAATCAGCTTTGTTTATCCCGAAAGAGTCATATATCTGCCAGTATTTTGATATTTCATCAAATTTGTCCGATTCTAGTTGATCATACGAAATAGCAGGCATAGACATATATAATAGAGATAATAACATCAGTTTTTTGTCTATATTTGGTCCTATGAGAGACATGCTATTACAGCCTTTGTTATATGAGTAATAGTATGCTTTCTGAAGCAATGGATCAAATTGGCAAACCTCGCCTATACTCTCAACACATCTAATATCCGCCCAATTGCAGATCATAGATATTGGCATCATATCAGTTTTTGCTATTATTACAGAATTCAATGATTTTGATTTCATTTTTAACCAAGCATATGCCATCATCTCCCTTACCCATAGAAAAGTTGGTCTAACGTGTTTTCTTTGGCATCCATGCAATTGGTTTTTACATGCAAGTCGGTTATAATCAATTTCAATAAAAAGACCATCAAAATCATATTTATTAATTATTTGTTCTATTTTTTCCTTCCAATATTCTCTCCATCCTTCCGAACCCGGACACATAAGACTTGTTGATTCGTTGTTATTAGAAGATGGTTCTATCTGCCATTCATTTGCATTATTGTTAAATATTTCGAGATTTTTATTTAATTTCATCAACGAGATATTAGGCATTACTTTGATCCCATTATCATGACAGATAGATATAACTCTTTTCATTTCATTTTCGTTATCTATGTCATATATTCCTGTTTGATTAATACTTACTATAAATGTATTTATGCCTTTTAAGGCAGATAATTGAATCTGTTCATTAGAGGGATAGTGATGTTTTTCTGGGTTAATATATAGGGTAATCATTTTGGAGTTTTCAGGATTAGGTTTTTTAGATGGATTTATAGAAAGAGAATAATAGCTAGTATATTCCCAACCCGAATTAACCCTCGTTATATTATCTTTTATTGATAATATGTCCCATGACAACATATTTTCACTAGAAGTAGCTGAAACATTTATATCTATACTTGGATATTGATCATTCATTTTATCTGTTATTATTGTAGTTCCATATCTTTGATGTCCAACATCCCATATAGCAATATCAATCCCAACAGTATCATTACCAAACCAAAACCAGGGTATGAATTTAGATTCAAATAGCTTTTTATTGTTATTGTCAATTACACCAAAACAGTAGTTTCCTGTTGTATAGAGATTGTTTTGCTCCGCAAGATAAGAATAATATTTACATAAAGACGAGTTTAGTGTTCCAGAAGATATACAAAGCCATCTTGGTATACATGAATCTGTCGCCTTATTATCAACAATTATAAATATGGTTCCATCGCTTGCTATCTCGTAAGTTATTCTATATCTGATTGGAAAGGCAATTCCATTATGATTACGATATAAGCCATGTGTTCTTATATAAACTTCATGTGAATTATAAGATAATATCGCACATTCTGCCTCTGTTTCGTATTTAGCAGAATAAAAGGCTTTTTGAGGAATTTCATTATCAGAAACATAGATATCTAAAATCCCAGAACCTTTTAATTTTAAGAAATCATTGCCCATTACATTTATACTATTTAGCAGACCTGTTTTTTTTGAGAACCCATAAACGAATGTTTCGCCCTCGACATATATTGCATCTTTATCCTCAGAAACTTTTAGTATCTTCATATAGTCAAATGTGGATTCTACATTCATTTATTTACCTCCTTATATATAAAGGATCGGACGCTTAAAGCTTTACATTTGATAGAGACATTTTACAGGAAAACTAAACAAAGATCAACAATAACTTAGGTTGGAAATTTAATTCGGAAAGGTAAACATATGGTAGGTAATTTTCAGCCTTTCCGAATTGTAAGATATAACTTTTTATTAATCAGCTTTATTCTTTAATTTTATAGCATTTTCCTTCATAGCAGACGATTATATTTTTTCCGAGTGCAAGGTATTTACCGAGTTCAGGTGATCTCGTAAGTAGGTCAAAATATTCATCACTACCATATTTTATCTCAATGACTTTCATGTCTTGTTCATATTCTATGTCCGTCCATACGCCTTTTTTCAAAGCAAAAGTCTTTATTCCAACATATTTAATCTCAACAGAATCCTCGCCACCATTTCTCATTTTGGGTCTTGCTGATACCATCGGTGCTGAGGAATATTTCATTTCGCCTAGTTTTTGACTTGCATCGACAGCGCTTGCCCCTTTATCTGCCCTTACATCAACAGATGATTTGGTGAGAGCTTCTCGCCTGACACGGTCTCTCGCTACTGCTGGCAATCCGCTTGCTTCCTCCTCTGGTAAAACAAGGAATGAAGTATATGGAGTTATTATCCCGTATTTTTTGCTTAATCGGATAATTTCATCCTTAATTTCGTTATTTTCTCCGCTAGTTCGCATTTCACCTAGTAAATAGCCGACTTTTCTTTGCGCCCAGAGTCTTGGTATAAAGTCGTTGTTAGTATTTTTATCGATAAAAAGAGCTTTATTGACAATGCTTTGCTTTTTGCCTCTGACATCACCATCAAGCGTGATCTCTGTTAATCCGCTACCTTCATATTGCCCTAAAACGACCAATTGTGAACCTTTGAAAATATCTGGAATTGACTTTGGATATATTTCCTTTATTTTCACGCTTCCAGACCGAATCTTCAGGTTTGACAGCATCGGTTCGCTGATCTTTGTATAAAGCGAAGATACAGAAACCTCAATATCTTCTGATGGTTTTACATATTGCGATACTCCGCCATTTTCCTCAGCGAGATTATCCAAAAAATGTGTATTTACATCATTTCCAACACCAAAAGCAAATATCCTAAGATTCTTTGATTTAGATTTATCAACATTTTTTAATATTTTATTTACATCCTTTTCCCCGACAGTCGGCAAACCATCAGTTAAAAATAAGATCATCATAGGACGGTTGGGATTAGGCTGTTTCTTTAATGCTGTTTGAAGTGCTTCGTCAATATTTGTTCCACCAACCGCATCAATTTTATTTATATATTTTTCTGCCTTTTCAATGTTTGTTTTGTTTGCAGGGATTAGGGCTTTGTCTAATTCGTCAACATCAGTGCTAAAAGAGATAATGCCAAATCTATCTTTTTCTTTTAGGCTTTTTATGCAGAATTTCAAGGCATTTTTGGCTTGTTCGATTTTTTCTCCCTGCATACTGCCAGACTTATCAATCACAAAGATAAGGTCTTTTTCAATTACATCATCACCAGTCGTTTCATATTTTGGAGCAATAAGAAGCATAAAAAAGCCATCTTCTCCCTTTTCCCGATATGATAGCAGATTCAAGCCAAAATCTTTATCAGAGACGGTATAGTATAGTTCAAAATCTTTGTCTGGTTTCACGTATGAAGCTTCATAACTTAGCTTTATTTCATTATCGCTTTTTCTGTTTATATCAATCTCATGTGATGGAGAATAAACGCTTTTTATTGGATTATCACTCCTGATCTTAACAGAGACAGTAACAGATGGAATCGGTTTTGCTGAAAATTTTTCGGTGTTCAGAGGATATACATATCTGCAAAGCCCCATATCATATTTAAGAACTTCAGAATATTCTAGCTGTATGCGCTTTTCACCCCTTGCAGGGATAGGATAAATACTGACTCTAAAAGCTCCCCTGTCGATATATTCCAAAAGTGCAGGGTCTTTCATTTTACGAACAATATCGTCATAGATATTTCGTGCTTTTTCTTTATCAAGTATCTCACCCTTGACGGGCTTTCCATCTACGAACATTACAAAATTCGATATACTTGCATCTTTCGGTAATGGAAATATATAGATTCCCTCCAAATCCTGATTATTCTCATTTAAAAAAACTTGATCTACTTTTGTTGTTGTAACCTGATTGTTAATGTCTGTCTCTACGTGATGATATTTGATAGATAATGGTATGAAGGTTCGTTCTTGTGAAGGTCTTGGGATAATAATGAAACCGTCAGCATGGGCGATTCCGACTATTATGAAGGATAAGATAATAAGCGAGATTAATTTTCGGTTCATTTCTACTGCCCTCTCTTGCTTGTTCTACAGACCTGTCAAAAACAATGGAATCATATTTATAAATAACTAATTTTATTGTCAAATAGTTTACTCTATTGTTGTGGTATGGGAAACCAGACACCATTTGTTTTATTTGTTAGGATTTTATGTGTATCGTCCTCAATGGCGATTGCGCTGATTTTTATCCCATTCTCATTTGATTTTTGTATAACTTCTTGAAGGTCTATTTGTAGTAAATCATTTCGGGTCATACCTTTTGGAGTTCCACCTTGCCTTGTTCTTGCTCTTATTGGTTCATCAGTTACGAGTATAAAAGTTTTATCTACGTGGCTTCTGAATTTTACTTGGGCAAATCCAGCATCTAGAGCATCAAATATGCTCTCATCACCTTTGCATTTTATAGACCTTAGTATGTTCTTAAACTCATTAACATCCTTAGTTTGATTATATACTTTTATATCGTCTTTTTTTAATATTCGGTTAAATTTTACTACGCCAAGAGTATAATCAAGTTTGCTATCCTGAAAAGCCTCTACCATTCTGACAATATATCTTGCAACTGCAAAAATATTTTCCTCCATGCTTCCGCTTGCGTCTATTAGAAAGACAATATCTTCTTTTCCTGTCGTATTTTTTCCAATTATATTGTGTGCTATACTATATAAAGCAACTTCGAATATATTAGCGCCATCGATTAGACCTAATGCACCGCCATCACCTTTGATGTTGGATTTTCCTGACCCATTACTTGATTTGGCAATTTCCGATCCCTTAGATGAATTTGATGGCAAAGGTATATCAAAGCGAGAGATAATACTCTCTGTTCCTATTGCTAGATTGGGCGTTAAAGAATCAATTCTTGGCGAACCTGTTCTTTGAGCAAGACTAATATTTGTTGTAGCAATAGTTTTTGCAGAAAATTGCGCCTTAGTTAATGACTCATCAAACTTTTTTAAGCTAATAGTGCTTTGCCGAGTTTCTGTAATTCTACGAGGCAAAGGCGGAGTTTGCCATTTCTTGGCATTAACCATTTCAACAGTTACAGACTCCCTAATCTTCTGTTGTTCACTGTCTATCAGCATATAGCCTAATACTAACAAAATTATGCCATGCAGTATCAAAGAAAGCAGAATCGGGAGTCTTAACGTTTCTTTTGTATTGTATTTTCTTGTAAGCATTTTTAATTAGAAATACGCAATAAACCTTTGATGTGAAATGATCTTTGAAAATCTTCCTTTGTCAAAGGGATATTTGGAGGGATTTTCTAGTAAAGTCTGTCAAAAATGGCAATTTCATTTGCTTAAATTGATTTCACATCAAAAGTAATAATTAATATATTTTATACTTTACCTCTTATATCTCATTCATTACAAATCACGCATTAACTATCACGTCTTTATCCAATCCTTTTGAATTTCATAGCCAAAGCCGGGCGCATCGCTTGGTATAACATATCCATCTTTTGGAACGACAGCCCCCGGAATACCAATAGCCTCCTCAAGAGCTATGCCCGGAGCAGAACCAACAAAAAACTCTATCATAGGAACGTTAGTTATAGCGTAACTGAAATGCTGACCATAGGCCTGATTTGCCCCGCCATGTAGCATAACAGAAAGCCCCGCTGATTCAGCGATATTTGCGATTTTTATACATTCGCTTAATCCACCGACCCAGTTTATATCAGGTTGTAGAATATCAAGGCATCTACGTTCAACATATTGCATAAATGGATAACGTGTATAATTATGCTCACCAGTTGCAAGATCAACCCAGTTAACTGCCTTTCTAATGGCAACCCAGCCATCTATATCCTCTGGTATTAGACATTCTTCGATCCATTTTAGCTTATATGGCTTTAGTCTTTCTGCAAGCCTGATGGTGTATTCAACATCAAAAGCCATATAACAATCTAGCATTATTTCAACATGCTCACCGACGGTTTCTCTTGCTTTTGCTACGAATTTCTCATTTTCCTCAAGCCCCCATAAACCATCAGCAGGACCATAGGGACAGGCAAGTTTTACAGCCTTAAAGCCTAACTCAACATACCAATCAACGTCATTTCCTGTTGCATAAGCCTGAATTTTGTCTTTAACGGGACCACCCAAAAGGCTGTATACAGGCTTATTTAGGGCTTTTCCTGCTAGATCCCATAAAGCAAGATCAATCGCACTCATAGCAAGGCATGATAACCCCAATGTCCCATAAGGCTTAGACATACGGAACATCATATCCCATATACGTTCCCTTGCGAAACAATCTTCACCCTCAAGCATCGGTGCAAAATGCCCTTTTATTATGGCATCGACGGCAGGACCGCCAGATGTAGTTCCCAAGCCCCATGTGCCGTCTTCTGCTGTTACCTTGATCCAATTTCCACCCCATTTTGGAAACCAACTTGGACGATAGCGTTTATATTTTGGATAACGCGACATCGGATTTGCGACCTCTGCATCAACAACCCAAGCATCTCTTCGTTTTCTTGATTTTGGTGTAATAAAAGGTGGTATCATTAATTGCACACATTCGATATTTTTAATTTTCATATTTGCCTCCAAACCTTGAGCTTACAATTAGATATTATTATCTGAAATATTGAACATTATAGCATATATTTTGATCTAACCTGTAGTTTTTATTCCTCGAATAATTCCTTTTTTATGCGAGTTTTTAACTTATGGTATAAAGAATATCTTTCACTTCTCTATTATGCACAAGTAAATGTCGTTCTGAACACAATGAAGAATCTCATTCTGCATTTATCTATTATTTGTATTATTGACCTAGTGAAGATGAAATTATAATATATATAATACTGATGATATTTATGCAATTTATAACCTTTTTTCAGGAGGGAATACATGAAAAAACTAAAAATTGTCTTAATGGGTGCTGGTAGTAATAGCTTTGGCAGAGGAACGATTGCTGACCTTATGTCCTCGAAGGAACTAAATGAACTTGATCTGGAAGTTTATCTTGTTGATATTGATAAAACTGCTTTAGACAGGATGTTTAAGTTTGCAAAAATGCTTAAAGATTATCACAAATCTAATGCAAAAATAGAAGCAACAACAAACAGACTTGAGGCATTACCAGATGCCAATTATGTTATTGCTGCATTATCACAGAAACGTTATCAGCTATGGGAACAGGACTTTCTAATTCCCTATGCCTATGGGTTTCGCCATATTTACGGAGAATGTGGAGGCCCTGGAGCTGATTTTCATACATTACGAAGTTTTCATATCACCGTTCCGATAGCACAAGATATGGAAAAATTATGTCCAAATGCAATGCTACTGAACTTTACAAATCCAGAAAACCGAGTCAGTATGGCAGTTAATAAATTGACTAAAATACATGCAGTTGGTTTATGTCATGGTCCTGTTGGAACTCTAAGTGCAATGTCTCAAATACTTGGAAAACCTACAAATGATCTTGAAATGACAATAGGTGGATTAAATCATTTTCATTGGGTTACTGATATTCGTGATAAAAAGACTGGTGAGGATTTATATCCAGAATTTCGTCAGAAAATAAAAGATACATCGTTCCCAGTTGATACACTAACAAGGCGCATGTTTGATATATTCGGATTATTTCCATTTCCATCACCAAGCCATACAGGCGAATATGTTTCATTTGCTTATGAGATATGTGGTCCTGTCTATATGTCATGGAAAGATGAAATACATGCTCAAGAAGAAGAAGAAAAATATGGCGTAAAGTTATTCTCAAAATCAAAGATACAGAGTGTTGTTGATGGTGACGAGCCTTTAACAGATGAATTAGCAAGACCAAGTGGAGAATTTGCCATACCAATAATTTGTGGGATAGAGTTTGATCAGAAAAAGAGAATTTTATCTGTTAATATCCCTAATGAAGGTTTTGCTATTACCAATATGCCTGAAGACGCAGTTGTTGAAATACCAGCAATCGTTGATGCAGAAGGTCTTCATCCTGTTAAAGTTGGTGCCTTGCCTGAAGGTATTTCAGCACTATGCAATAAACAGGTTTCGATACACAAATTACTTGTTGAGGCATATAATACAAGGTCAAAGAAAAAGCTTCTTGAGGCAATGATGCTTGAGCCTGTTGTTGATAGTATTGACCGTGCTGAAAAAATGATCGATGATTTCCTGAGAATTGAAAAGGCTTTCTTGCCAGAATTTAACTAAGATCGTATCAAGTTTTGATAAATAGTGAAGGACCCGGAAGAAGAACTTCTATACCATGATGTTCTGTATCCGAAATAAGAGTAATTTCATTGACACCTTTTTTAAGGAGATTTGGATTAATATCCAATTTGCGATAGATGACATCATGGTTACCTTCACCAGTAATAGCAATCGAATGACCGTTTATCTTAAATGGATTCTCAATATTGCCACTACCACCATCCCAGATTATAACATGTAATTCTGCACGTTTAATTTGCTTTGGATCAGTATCTATATCGATAGTGCATTTTTTTTCATTATTTGCTCTTGACCAAAACGGTATTGGAATATCCTTAGATGTATATATTTTTACTTTATTTTCACGTTGAGGGATGTTTAGATTAGTGATCGATGTAAGATAAACTATATTTTCGATACCTTTGAAATGCACAACAGCCATTGCTTTCATGTCATCTTGTTCTGGTAGCATGGAAATATCCCAAGATATATCAAATGGATATTTGGCGATACTTCCGATAATAGCAGATGGTTCTTTTTCTTTTGTGAAACCATGCCAATCTTTATTTTCAAGATTGCCATTTTCATCATATCCGTAATAATAACCCCAGTAATCAACCTTCGATATTATGTCTGATTGAGAGGATAAGCCAAGTTTTATACACTCATTATTAATGATTTCAGATATTACGGATACATTAAAATCATTGATATTTCTCAAATCTGGATGGTTAGCTTTCAAGTTTGTTATTAAACAAGCGTTATCAACAATAAAATGACCCCAAAAGCTATTTCCCTGATCACATGAAAATTGAATGGCATTATAGCCATTAACAAGGTCTGTTATTTTTAGTGGTATTATGGGATATTGGTGTGTGCAATTGTTTCTTGCAGTTCCGACCTCTGGAATGGAATATGTGCTTCTTCCATTTATAGTAACCTTTTTATTTGCTGTCCCTGGGTGTCCTCCCCAGATTTCTAGGTATAATTTAGCTTCGTCCAGCAGATTCAGGTCTTCATCAATAGGTATCTGCATCATGCCATTTTCTCTGGCCTCACTACGATACATGAAATCTGGATGAAGCGATGCCTCGAAAGAATTCACTCGAAAGCGAGAATTAAAAAATGGATTAGCATACTCAATACCTTGTTTATACCAGTAAGTTCGAAGAAATTTTCCCATGAATCATCCCATACACGATTTTTTTAGTTCCCATAAACCATTTGATTTAAAAAGCACGTATTTATGATGATTCATAATATCTGCTATCTTTTTTTCACCGCATTTATCTTGCTGATATGTGCAGATAAGAAGTATCTTTTCATTAGATATTGATTTATCTAAAAGAGCCTCTAAATCAAGAAGAATATTCCAGTCATCCATATTAAGCCATTGTGTAGTTCCTATAGCTCTAAGACCAGAATATCCATTTGATATTGCATCCTGATATTTATTAAAAGCAGAATCTATTACATTTTTGGCATTGAATTGACCTTTTGCAAGATACCAATCTTTATAGAATAATATTTCCAATTGCCCATTATTTAAGTATTTCTCTGTATCAGGAGAAAAATCAATTATTGCTTTTTGCGCCTCAGAGACAGAAATGTCGGAAGTAACCCATAAGCATTTTTCATTTTCTTCTAATCCTTTTAAAATATATGGAATTAGAACTTCGGGCAAGTCGGATTTATTATTATATAATTGGGCTACATGTGTTCCCCATTTTATAAGGTCTAAGGTAGGTATCCCTGAATCTCTATAATTATGCGCATTCTGTAGAACCAAGGATATTTTTTGTTTAAGAAAATTTGGGGCTTTGATTGATTTGAGTCCTTTTTGGACCCTTGATTTTATACAACTACAAGTATTTAATTCATAACTACATTTTTCGCATGTAGCTATATGTTCTTCAAATGTTTTTTTTGACTGTTCATCCATCTCATTATCGAGATATGAACAGATTTGCTCACATACTTTTTCACAATCCATACAATATTAACCTTTTATATAGCCCATATTTTTGGCATAATCAATTAAAATATGTCTTAAAATTTTTCTCCCCCTATGAAGTCTGGACATTACTGTCCCTATTGGACAGTCAAGGATCTCTGATATTTCCTTATATGAAAATCCCTCCAAATCTGACATAATTAAGGTCATCTTAAAATCATCAGGCAAAGCATCAAGAGCTTTTGTCAAATCATCATCTAGTAATTTATCAAATATAATATTCTCTGGTGTATCTGTATCAGAAAGTGAACCAATAGCTTCAGCATCAGATACATCCATCATTTGTGGGACTTTTGCATCCTTACGATATTTATTTATATATACATTTCTAATAATTTTAAACAACCAAGCCCTGAAATTTGTTCCCTTTTGAAATTTATCGAAAAAACGGTATGCCCTAAGATAAGCATCTTGCAAAAGATCTTCCGCTTCAGCCTCGTTTCTTGTCATCCTTAAAGCTGAACTGTAGAATGAATCCATATAAGGTAAGGCTAGTTCTTCAAACTCTTTTTGCTTGTTTAACTCACACATGCTAAAATTCTCCACCTGAGGTTTTTATTTATTGTGGGAATATTATAACATGTTTTCAAAAGAGTTCAAGCAAAATTTTATTATTTCCTCAGGTGGAGGTGGAGAATTCCCTAATCATTTGTGTTAACACAATTTATAATTCATAAAATTCCATATCTTACCATTTTTTAAAATGATTATTCCATTTTATATAATATCGGTCTTTCTTCAAAATAAAGAAGGTGAGTTATACAATTACAATCGCTTGAGCCAAAACCTTTTACGGGTATTTGACAATTTTGTTTAAGTAGAATCTGATTATTAAAATAACATTCTAGCTTTTCTATTGTTGGGTATGTAACTATATCAATTATCTCCGCATATTCTAATAGATAGTCAATATGCCAGTGACGACGCTTTTGTTTCCTTTTATGTCTGGCTATTCTGGACTCCAGACCGTTCATGGCACTTCCAGTATATACATAATATCCAGCCTTGAACTGAAAACGTCCTAACTTACCTATTTCAATATCTTTTTTATATGGCAAATAAATTAAAAGTTGATATATACCAGATGTCATTTTTTAAGTAAACTTAATGCCATTAATGCAAATATATATGGATAAATAGGATCAGAATATCCACCTATAACTTCCCAATAGATACCGACACAGCTTGCATCAAAACTCCCATCGATGTTCTGATTTGACAATAAGTATTTTATGCCCTTCTTTGCATATATACTATTTGGGTCATTCAAAAGTAGTGCATATGTTGACCAAGCAGATTGCTCGATTGTGCTTGCTATCCTCTGTCCGTTAATGTCTTCTCCCCATCCGCCATCATGATTTTGACAATTTTCAAGCCATTTTATGCCTTTTTCTACCTCTTCACATTCCCCATAGCCAGTTTTAATAAGTGCCTCTATTGCTAATGCTGTCCCATAGGTATTTCGTGAAAGCCATAGATCTTTCCAATAACCTTGTTCTGTTATATTCTCTCTAAGCCATATAACTGCATTTTCAATTTCCTTATCCGAACCGCCTAATTCTAACAAAGCCGAGATAACATGAGAAGTTATACTAACACAACTTACATCACCCAAACCCGGTCGATATGTCCCCCAACCACCATCAGTGGATTGATGTTCTTTAAGCCACTTGACACTATTTATGATAGTAGTATGATACCTGCTAATACCAGAACGTTGACAAGCAAGCAAAGCCAAAGCGGTATCATCTGCATCGCTCAGAAGATTTCCACCAGGGATACCTGAAAAAGCCCAACCGCCATCATCATTTTGGTTATCTATAAGCCAGTTAATCGCATGATCGATTTGAGACTTATATTTATTCGCATCTACAAGATTTAATGCTAACGAACTCAAAGCGGTATCCCAAACATTAAGATTTATAGCCTCTCTGCAGCCACCATCACTGGAACGAAGATTTTGTAGCCATTTATTGCCTTCATTAATTGCCTCTTCTATATCATCATTGCCATATCCCGCTTTCTGTGTATCGATTAAAGCCATCACCGAAAGGGCAGTTATAAGCCCAACTCTGAACCAGCTTCCATCCTTACATCTGTTATCAATAAGCCACTTTAAAAGCTCTTTTATCACTTTGGGACGTTTTTTGCCATGAAGTTCTGTAATAATAAAAACAGGAACAAGTGTATGTTTTTCTGCGATAAAAAGGTTCTGAAAGGTCTGTGTATAAAAAAGCCTGACAGGAGGCGCATATTGTTCGGGAGGCTTAAGTTTGGAGATAAAAGACTTAGGCAATATTGGAAGTAACTTTTCGCCTAGTCTCATCATTATAGAAAGAAATCTGGGCGCATTTAATTCTTTCCATGATATTCTGTTACAGCGTGCATAAAATAGTTTAATAAGCCATTTATTTAGCTTAAGGTCTGGTATTTTCTGTATAATTGTCTTTATCTTTTCATTATTTGTTATTCGTTCTATCTCTGTCAAAGCAAGTTTAGCTAACAACGTTGCTTCTTTATCTTCGCCTTCGGAGGAATCAAGCCCCCAAAGTCCAGATGCTTTCTGTGACTTGTCAAACCATTCGATAAGCCTATCATCTATTGGCAATCCTAGCTCAAGCTGAATCAGGGCATAAGCGCAAGTGGGAAAAGTGTTTGATGATAATTCACCTTCAAAATGCCCATCCTGATATTGCCATTTGAGAAGATGAGGGATTGCCTTATTAATGCTTTCATTTATGTTCATATGTTAATATTACCTTTTTATCTGTCGCAATTTGCCTAATATTCCATAAAAGAAATGGCTTATATAAGTTCTTTGATTAATAAACATATATAAGCCAAAATATAACTACTCATCACATTTTACATATTGCCCATCACATTCCCTTAGTCCAATCATAGCAAATAGGTGGACGATGTTCAGAAAGAGCCATATTTTTCAATAATTCAGTTGTTGCATTATCGACCAAGATAAACCTAAATCCATGTTCAGATTGATCCGTCCAGCGATAAAATGCCTTTGGATCAAGTTTTCTTGGATCATGCCAAGCATAAGCAGGCGACCTTAAAAGCGTAAATCTCAAAGTATTATCAACGCCATCTAATCCAAAACAATCAGGGCATATTATACCAAACGACTTACCATCTTCCATATTTAATAATATCCAATCCATTATTGGAAATTCCTGTTTATTCTGTGGACGTCTAATAAATCCGTCAGGTATACCGTCAAAACGTTCCAAAATATCAGTTTCAAAAGGCATAACAAGTTTACATATCTGTAAATTCTGTCGCCAATTCATCCATAGGTTAATTTCAATTCTTGGATCATTTTTATATAACCTCACCCACATATCAAGCTGGCTTTCATGATAGCTTGTGCTAATACGAAGTGAAGCACGTAAAGGTCCTGTTTCTTCGATAACAACTTTTCTTATGCGAAATTTCCCCGCTATATATTCATTAAATCCACTTATACTATGCGACCAAGTATCGCTATTATCATATTGATTTATTACCTCAATGCCATGAGGTTTTAATAGATTGTTTTCATCTGATATTCGTCGCAAGTGCAGTAAATGCGCACCGTCATCATTAGCTTTGATGTGCCAATAGCTATTGGATATGCTATCGTCTGTATATGTTAAATCGCTATCATCAAGTTTTTGTGTTTGATCTGTTCTTAATTGATATATGCGTTCGCCCTTTGCTGGTATTTCGGCATACCAGATCATACATTGATCACCTCGTGTAACAGACTCATGCTGGATGCGCTGATATTGCACAGGTTGACCTTTTTCATCAGCAAGATAGCCGTTGAAATTACCCCAATTCATCCATGGATCATGCTGTATATACCCCTTAAAGTCGTGATCGGAGGTATTAAAGACTACGATTCTCTGGAATTTGTCGTCTGGTAGTCTGCGCATACGCCTAAAATGAGTATCATTTATTATATTATTAGCAACATCACAGGCATAGCCAAGTTGATCGTTTGTATCGTTATATGCAGAAGCGAGGCTTGTTCCTGCATAAATATCATGAAACTGATTAAAAAGGGGCTTTTTCCATGCTTCATTGATCTTTTCAATGGCGTTATTTGGTGAATCCTCTGGATATGTCTTTGCGGTTATTTCAGCAGACATCAAAGCATGTTCAGTTTTCCTCATTTGAGCTTTCATAGAATGAACAACCGTATAACAGCCTATTGCGTGATATTGTAACTCGTCATCGACTATTGGTAATTTTTCTGCATGTATTTTCACTGCATCAAAAAATGCTCTTGGGTGTGAAAATATCAGCTTTACATCAGGAATGGAGTCTTGATTTGCAAGAATCCACTCTATTTGCCTTTTAGTAGGTCCTCCTCCGTGATCTCCGACTCCATAAAAGCACATTACATGACCAATTTCTGGATTAGCGACATCAAGAGATGCCTTAATATGTTCAGTTAAATCCTCGCTTCCAGTCGTATATGCTCTTGGTATTCTCCAAACTAGCACTTCAGAACCATCTGGAGAACGCCAGCGAAACAATGCTGATGGCAATTCTTTTTCATGTGCCATTGGGCGCATCATTACATAGCTGTCATATCCACCTTCTTTAAGAAAACTTGGTATCATAGCATTATGACCGAAGCTATCAACATTATATCCAACTGTTACATCAACACCAAACCTATCCAAAAAATAAGCCTTGCTGATCGATATATGCCTTCTGAACGACTCAGCCGTTGGAAGATTGCAGTCTGGTTGTATATACCAACCACCCACTATCTGCCATTTGCCATCTTTAACATATTTCTTTATTCTTTCAAACAGATCAGGATCAAGATTTTCTATCTGCTCATAAACCCACATATCGCTTCTTGTGAATATGAAATCTGGATATTCTTCAATTCTATCTGCCGCTGATCTACAAGTGGCTATTGCCTCTCCAACTCCAGCTTTCCATCTCCAAAGCCAAACAGGATCAAGATGTGCATTTCCAATTAAATGAACGGTAATCAATATATTTCCCCCTATGTTAAATTTTAATATCCTATTACTTTATCGTCCTATCCCTTTATATATAATTCCTGATTTTATAAAATCATCTTTTGGCAGACAGTTTCTACCATCAACAATCACATTTACCCCGTAACCTATGAAATCATTGGGACTCAAAGCCTTAAATATGCTATGAGCAGTAGCAATAATTACAGCAGGGGTATTTCTGAGTGCCTTATCTAATGAATCGACATTTGATTTATCTAAAACAAATGGATCATATACTATCAAATCAGCCCCATATTCTTTTAATATATTTATAATCTTAAATGATGGGCTTTCTCGACAATCATCAATATCTGACTTATATGACAGCCCAAGAACAGCGATCTTAGTTCCATTTATTGCCATCTTATTCTCATTCAAAGCCTTAGAAAGTTGTTGAACTGTAAATTCGGGCATATCCTCATTTATTCTACGTGCAAGAGAGAGAAAATCATGATGAAATCCAATATTTTTTGCATATTCTATCAAATAATAAGGATCGACAGGAATACAATGACCACCCACTCCACAGCCGGGGTAATGAGCCATAAACGCAAATGGCTTTGTTGCTGCTCCATCTATAACATTCACAACATCAATTCCCAAATGAGAAAATGATTTCGCAAGTTCATTAACAAAAGCTATATTAACGTCTCTGAAAGTGTTTTCGACTATTTTTACTGCTTCTGCTTCTTTGAGTGAATTCATCGGTTTAATCTGTCCAGTTATTATAGAATGATAAAAATTTATAGCCTTCTGCAACCCTGTATCTTCAAGACTTCCTATAACTCTTGGTATATTTTCAACAGTCCATTTTGTATCACCCGGATTTATTCGTTCAGGGCAATGGGCAAGATAGAAATCCTTTCCCCCAATCAAGCTCGAGCCTTTCTCTAATAATGGCAAAACGATCCCTTCTGAAACCCCCGGGTTTACTGTTGATTCTAATATAACAAGTTGTCCTTTCTGTAAATGAACAGCAATACTTTTGCAGGCTTCTTGCAAAGGCTCAAGATTTGGCATGTTATTTTCATATATTGGCGTAGGCACACATATAACAATTATGGATACATCCTTTACCTGTTTAAAATCTGTTGTTGCAATAAATTTCGTATTTTTCAATTGCCTGATAATTTCACGTTCAGTTGATAATGGAGATTCCCGATTATTCAGCATTTTTACTTTTTTTTCATCAATATCGATGCCAACAACATCATAACCTTTTCTATCAACAAGCAATGCAAGCGGTAACCCAACATAGCCAAGCCCAACAACAGCAACTTTTTCTTTGTATTGTCCAAATTCCTTTGTCATAGGTAAAATCCTTTCAATGTCATCTTCTCAACTTCATCTAGAGCATCTGAGAATGCTTTATCTATATATTCATAAACCATATTAACCTGATTTTGAGCATCAGAAGATGACTGCCAATGCGATATACTTACACCTTTGCGTATAATGCCAAGTTCTGTTGCAGATGCCCTAAACCATATCCAGCCTATATGTCTTTTTATATTATCTGATATATAAATATAAAATTCAATTTTGTATCCGCCTTTTTGTGTTATTCTATTGCCACGTCCTTTTAATATATTTTGACCCTCGCAGTTTATAAACTCATAAAAAGCCTTTCCTTGATAAATTTGGCTTATTTTTTCGCTTATTCCTTTCCAAAGCTCTGATTCAAAATATTTATCAAAATTATCCTTAAAAATATCTAATGGTAATTCATGATCGCCCCTTCGTATTCCTTCATCAGTAAAGAAATCTGTTGTCTTGGATGATGGCAAAGAATTGATTATATTGATAAATAGACTGCTAATTTTGTTTTGTGAATGCCAATCATCATATTTATTTTCAGTCCCAAGAGCTTTCAATAGATATTTAGTTAACTCTGGTCTTGTTATGAAATTAATTAGTGTTTTTATTGTTAACAAAGGTTCGCGCACAAGCAAATCAAGATTAAATACGCTTCCATTGCTACCTTCACCCATTATTGGAACATTTATGCCTTGTCTGCTTAAATTTATACCTGCGGTAGCAACATTTGCCTCTCCAACCTCAACCCTTTTTATTATAAAGTCAAGATATTCTGCTAGTTGTTCAATAATACTTGATGTCGCATCATTTACAACAACAGCAATTTTCTGGTTTTGTTCTGACGAAAACTTTGCATTTAATATTGCACTTAGCACATCTAGCACAAAGATCATCTGAACCCCGGGAATTACTGCTCCTCCGATACCATCTGGTATTATGATATTTTTTCTATCTCCATCAGTATCATAGACAAAGAAAGCAACGATATTTTTGCCGTCATTCTGAATTTTTGTCAATTCATCACTTGCCTGTTTACATGCTTCTGGGATGGGTGATAGATCATGAACCATGTCAATTCTTGGTCTGTTGTTTATTTCATGGACATTAAAGCCCCAGCTCTCAAGATATTCCTTATCTTTCCTAGCACCACCGTTATAATCTATTCCGATCCATATATTTCGGCTTTTTATTTCTTTTTTTAGCTGATCTTTTATTTCATTTGCCTTTCTACAATCATGCGTCCCCGCTATTAGCATATCTGAAAATTTTGCATATATACTTCGGGATTCTTTCCTATATAATGGGACTTTATTATATATCTCACTTAGTATATTTGTATCAGACTCCCTTAGTTTTGCTATCATATCGAGGGTATTTTGTTTACTTTGTAGTCGTGATTGATATTGTTTAATAAAACTATTGGCAAGATCGTTTGGTAATAAACGTCCATCATCTAAACCAAGTTTTAATCCATTATAGCCTTTGGGATTGTGGCTGGCAGATATATATATAAATCCGTTAGATGATTCTCTTGAGTAAACAGCACATTCTGTTATTGGTGTGATAAATGTATATTTAACCTCAATTCCATGATGGATAAATATTCTGATTATTATATCAGCAATTGCTGGACCTGTATGTCTGCTGTCAATAGCAACAACAACCTTTATTGGATTGTTATATTTTTCTTTTAGCAATTCAGAGAAGCTATCTGCAATAGTTGCTATATGTATCTTTCCTGCATCAGTTATGTTTTCACCAGTTCCATTAGTATCGTTGGCTAAATCATCACCATAGTTAGAATCAAAAATTTGTCTTATACCAGAAGGAGAAGCAATACTATATTTTAAGCGATTTTCTATGTTTTTTTGAAGTTTTACAAGA
>Ga0067045_1002977_pt1 | contig 34443 bp, 27 predicted proteins | sample TerdegcTABiofilm_FD_59184 | JGI IMG/M metagenome (GOLD analysis project Ga0067045, IMG submission 59184) | Combined Assembly of (Gp0054472, Gp0054536) Wastewater bioreactor microbial communities from Singapore -Terephthalate degrading...
GCTCTTCTCAGTTTTTCGACATTCCCGTCAATTCGAAGCAAAAGGATTCCCCCTTTTAAACCGTGAGGGCCTTTGAAACGATCTCCCCAAATTCCTTCGAAACCTCGGCCGCATCGGACTCATACCCAGCCCTCCCCATCAGCCCATAAGTATACCGCTTCCCCTGCTCGACGCCAGGCTGATCAAAGGGGTCGATCTCCATCAAAAGCCCCGTCAAGGCCGTAACCCACTCGTACAGGAAAATGAGAGCTCCGATGCGCAGCCCGTCTATTCTAGGGATTTCCATCCAGATGGCTGGCTTTCCCGCTTTTTTCAGCGCTGCAGCCGTCGAACGGGCTTCTGCAGAAAGGAGTTCGTCGAAGGAATGGTTGCCAAGGTAATTTACCCTGGAAAGTTCCTTGAGGGGGGATTCCGGTATGTACCAATCGGGACCTCGCTTTTCAACGTTCAGGAAGGTGAAGAGCTTGTCATCCGGCCCCTCGACGTACAATTGCACCTGGGAATGCTGGTCAATCGCACCAAGCGCCCTGACGGGCGTACTCCCTTCTCCTTGTTTCCCGAGGCTTTCACCCCAAAGCTGGGCATGCCATTCGGCAAACCGTTCCAGCGCATCCGCATACGGCATCAGAACGGCCATGGGCCTCCCCTTTCGAAAATGCAGCGTATGCTGCGCTGCAAGGATCCAGGCAGGATTTTCCCAGATCCCTTTTGCCTCCTTTAAAATACCGTCCAGGCTCCGGGCTCCCTCCAGCACATCGTTCACCGGAAGTCCCAGGGCCATCGAAGACAGAAGGCCGACAGGAGAAAGAACCGAAAAGCGTCCCCCGACGTCTTTCGGAACGGGCAGGATTCCCAGTACGCCCTTCGAAGCAAGCTGCCTCAGGAGCCCTTGTTCCGGGTCCGTAATGAAGACGAAATGGCCAAAAGCCTTTTCTTCTCCCAGCGATTCCCTTAGGGCTTCGAAAAGCCAAAGGAAGACCGCCATCGTCTCGGCAGTCGAACCTGATTTGCTTGCAACGATGAAAGCAGTTCTTGCCGGGTCGATGCAGTCCCAGATCCCTGCCAGGCTTTGCGGATCGGGATTGTCGGCCATGTAGAAACGTGGGGCCTTCCTTTCCTTCCTGCTCAGTTCATTATGATGCGGGTGCTGAAACGCATTGTTCAGCATGAGGTTCCCAAGGGCGGATCCCCCGATTCCTACCTGAACGATCGAATCGAAGACCGAGAGTTTTTCGGCGACGCGGCGGACGGGCTCGAGGTCCGAATAGGGTAACCGGATCCACCCGGCGCCGTCCAGGCCGCTGCCTGCAGCAATTCTCAGCTGGGACTCGGCTTGCCTCAAGGAAGTTTCCAGAAGTTCCATCTCTTTCTCTTCCACGCGTTCCATTTTCGATCCGACACCGATCGCCCCTCCAAGACCGATTGTCAGAAATTTCTCCGTCATCGGCAAACCTCCTGAAGTCAAAATTCAGAAGGGGCTGGACAAGCCAGCCCCTTCCGTCCTCTTCGATCGCCGCTCTCTACTCTTTGAGAATACCGGCTTCCTTCAGGGTGCTTTCGATCTCGGAAGCATTGAAGCCCACGATAAACCGCTCGTTGATCTGGGTCACCGGAACCCCCATCTGTCGTGTCTTCTTGACCATTTCCATTGCAGCTTCCCGGTTCGAGCTGACGTCAACCTCTTCGTATTCCACGTTCAGCTGCTTCAGGAAATCCTTCACTTTCGTGCACCACGGACATGTCGGTGTCGAGTAGACTTTAACGTTCATGCGGTATCTCCTCCCGTGATCAAAGTCCGCCTCCTGGCATATATACCACTATGGGGATATTATCATAGTGTAAATGAATGTCAATCTTCAAAAGATTAGCATTAAATGCTCGACTCACACGTACGTTCCTTTTATCCTTTTTTTCACATCTGGCTCTTTTTCCCGAAAAGAACAACCAAGAGGGTATAATGTCAGGGCAAGGAGTCAGGAAAAGGGGAGGGAGCCCGAAAGCTCCTCCCCAAATTTGTGTGGAGTCGGCAAGGAGGGAAAGAAATGCCTACGTTGGTAACGGGCAAGCCCGAGCTCGAGGAGGCCTTGAAGCCGATTGTCGAGCGTTTCAAGGGTGGAAAGGGCATCACCATCCCGCTTTTGGCAGCCGTTCAGGAAAAACTGGGGTATCTCTCGCCGGAAGCGCTGGACTTCCTATCGAGGGAATTGGACATTCCCGCTGCGGAGATGTTCGGTGTCGCGACCTTTTATGCGATGTTCCGGCTCCAGCCGCAGGGGAAACATGTCGTTCGCCTTTGCAGGGGAACGGCATGCCATGTCCAGGGATCTCTTCGCGTTGGCGAAATGCTCCAGCGGCACCTCAATGTCAAAGAAGGCGAAACGACCGGGGACGGGCTTTTTACCCTGCAATTTGTCGCATGCCTGGGCTGCTGCAGCCTGGCTCCCGTCATGATGGTCGATGACGAGGTCCATGGCCGCCTGACCCCGGAAAAGGCCGTCGAGATCCTCGAATCCTACCGTAAAGCCGACTGAACTGAATGGAGGTGTCCGGATTGGCAAAGGTGATCGTCAAGGTCGGCATGTCAAGCTGCGGAATCGCAGCGGGTGCCGGACCGGTTTATGAAAAACTGGAATCCCTGCTCAAGGACCGCACGGATGTGGAGCTCAAGAAGGTCGGGTGCATCGGCCTCTGCTTCCATGAACCGCTGGTCGAAATTGAGCGGGACGGCAAGAGCGAGCTCTACGGCGAAGTCACCCCGAGTACCGTCGCCGCCCTCCTGGATGGTTCTTCCACGGTTTCTCCCATCCTGAGCAAGACCGTAGAGGAAGCTCCTGAAAACCGGATGATGGAAAAGCAGGTTCGTATCGTCCTCCGGAACTGCGGACTGATCGATCCGCAGAAAATCGAAGAATACGAAGAACGCGGCGGGTACGCCTCGTTGAGGAAGGCCCTCTTCGAAATGTCGCAGGACCAGGTCATCGATGAAGTCCTCAAGAGCGGCCTACGCGGCCGCGGTGGCGCTGGTTTCCCGACTGGGATGAAGTGGCGTTTCGCCCATGATGCCAAGGGAGATTCCAAGTACGTGGTCTGCAACGCGGACGAAGGGGATCCCGGGGCATTCATGGACCGCTCGGTGCTCGAGGGCGATCCCCACAGCGTGATCGAGGGAATGGGCATCTGCGGATACGCGATCGGCGCGTCCCAGGGCATCATCTATTGCCGCGCGGAATACCCGCTGGCAATCAAGCACCTGAACAAGGCTCTCGAACAGGCGCGCCAAAAAGGCTACCTGGGGAAGAACATCCTCGGAAGCAGTTTCTCCTTCGACATCTACATCAAGGAAGGGGCTGGAGCGTTCGTGTGCGGGGAGGAAACCGCGCTGATCGCCTCGATCGAAGGCAAACGAGGGATGCCCCGGCCAAGGCCTCCGTTCCCCGCCCACAAGGGAGTTTTCGGCAAACCGACGAACATCAACAATGTCGAAACGCTGGCCAACATCCCCTGGATCCTGGCCAACGGACATGAAGCCTTTTCCCGGTACGGAACCGAGAAGAGCAAGGGAACAAAGGTTTTTGCCCTTGCCGGAAAGATCCGTAAGGGGGGACTGGTCGAAGTTCCGATGGGGATGTCCCTCAGGGAGGTCATCTACGATATCGGCGGTGGAATCCAGGGCGGGAAGGCTTTCAAGGCCGTTCAGATGGGCGGCCCGTCCGGCGGGTGCATCCCTGCTTCCTTGATCGACACGCCGGTCGACTACGAATCGATTACGGCAACCGGGGCGATCATGGGCTCCGGCGGCATGGTCGTCATGGACGAAGGGACCTGCATGGTCGACGTGGCTCGCTTCTTCCTTTCCTTCACCCAGAAGGAATCCTGCGGCAAATGCCCATTCTGCCGGATCGGGACGAAACGGATGCTCGAAATCCTGACGAGGATCTGCGAGGGCAAGGGGAAAATGGAAGACCTCGAAACTTTGAAGGAACTTGCTCCCCAAATCCGGGACGGGTCGCTTTGCGGATTGGGCCAGACCGCACCCAACCCCGTGCTGACCACACTGAAATATTTCGAGCACGAATACCTCGCACACATCCAGGACAAGAAATGCCCGGCGAAAGTTTGTTCGGCCCTGATCCACTACACGGTCGACCCGGAGAAGTGCATCGGATGTACGAAATGCGCCCGGGCCTGCCCGGTCGGTGCCATTACGGGCGAAGTGAAAAAACCGCACCTCATCGATGACGAGACCTGCGTCCGCTGCGGGCAATGCATCAAAGTCTGCCCGGTCGGCGCCATCAGCGTGGAATAAGGAGGAACGATGACCATGGATCGGAATGTGAAGGTCATCCTTGACGGCAAGGAAGTTTACGGTTACGGCGGCCAGAAGATCCTGGACCTTTGCGGGGAATGCGGGGTCGAAATCCCGACTCTCTGCTACGACCCCCACCTTTCCGTACATGGAGGATGTTCGGTCTGCCTAGTGGACGTCAAGGGGGCGAAAGCCCTGGTTCGGGCCTGCGCTTCGACCATCGCCCCGGGGATGATCATCCAGACGAATACGGAAAGGGTCAGGAAGGCACGGAAACTGGCCCTGGAGCTTCTGTTTTCGGACCACGTCGGAGATTGCCGCCCCCCCTGCACCCTAGCCTGCCCTGCACATGGAGACGTCCAGGGATACATCAACCTGGCAGCCCAGGGGAAATACGAAGAATCCCTCGAAGCACTGCACAAGAACATCACCCTCCCGGCTTCGATCGGGAGAGTCTGCCCTGCTCCCTGCGAAGAAAAATGCCGCAGGAACTTTGTCGATGAGCAGCCGGTTTCTATCCGTGAAATCAAGCGTTTTGTCGGAGACTGGTGCCTGAAGAACGATGCCCTTTCCCGCATTCCCGAAATCGTGGAAAACCATCGCCGGGTGGCGATCGTCGGAGGCGGACCTGCTGGTGTTTCTGCCGCCTATTTCCTCAGGAAGATGGGCTACGGAGTCACTCTTTTCGACAAGGAGTCCGACCTCGGGGGCATGATGCGGTACGGAATCCCCGATTACCGCCTTCCGAGGGAAATCCTTACCCGGGAAATCCAATGGATCACCGACCACGGAATTGAAGTGAGGACCGAAACGGCCCTGGGGAGGGACATTTCCCTGGACCAGCTTCGCGACGAATACGACGCTGTCCTTTTGGCGATGGGGTGCTGGAAATCCTCACCCATGAGAGTCCCAGGGGAGGATTTGCCGGGGGTTTTCGGCGGGATCGATTTCCTTTACAAGGTGAACAACTCGCTTCCCACCGGGATCGGCTCAAGGGTCGCAGTGGTCGGCGGAGGCAACACAGCAATGGACGCCTGCCGTTGTGCAAAACGCCTCGGCGCCGAACGCGTCATGGTCGTTTACCGCCGAACACGGGAGGAAATGCCCGCGCAGGATATCGAGATCCATGAAGCGATGGAAGAAGGTGTCGAATTCCACTTCCTCATGGCACCCAAGGCGGTCATCGGGAACGGCCGCGTCGAGGCCCTCGAATGCGAGAGAATGGTTTTGGGGGAACCGGATGCCTCCGGTCGCCGAAAACCCCTGCCCACGGGGGAAATCGTTCGGATTGAAGTCGACACCGTGATCGCTGCCATCGGCCAACAGATCCGTTTTGACGGAATTCCCAGGGCCCTTCACGACGGGAAGCAAATGATTGTCGACGAAAACTACGCGACCCCCTTACCGGGAGTCTTTGTATGCGGCGACCAGCAGACCGGACCGGACATCGCAGTCAGGGCCATCGGGAACGGCCATTACGCAGCGATGTCCATCCATTCGTACATTACGACCGGAAAACCGAAAAAGCCATTTGAATACGATGTTGTCCGAACCGATTTGGGACCGGCCGACTTCACCCACATCGAGAAACAGCCGCAGGAAGAGGTCGCCCATGTCGACCCCCAGCTTCGAGTCCAGATGGGTTTCAAGGAGTACAGCGGCGGATTGACGGAGGAACAGACGCTCCGTGACGCGAAGCGCTGCATGGAATGCGGATGCCAGGACCTTCACGAATGCCGACTCCGCCGATACGGCCAGGATTACGAGGTTCAGCCCGAAAGGGTTGCGGGCGAACACATCCCGAGAGTGGTCGAAGCAAATGCCTTCTACGATCGGAACATGGACAAGTGCATCCTTTGCGGGCGGTGCGTGCGTACCTGTGACGAGATCGCGGGGTTCCACGCGATCGACTTCACCAAGCGCGGGTTCGAAGGACTCATCGACACGGAGTTCTGGAAACCGATCGATGAATCGGAGTGCACCTCCTGCGGGCTCTGCGTCCAGATGTGCCCGGTAGGGGCCTTGACCGAAAAGAAGGCTCCCAGGTGGCCCCATAGCGAAAAGCCCGTCCTCGTCCCCACAGCCTGCTCGGAATGCCCGGTCGGTTGCGATATCGTGCTGAACCTCGACAAGGGGTCTTCCAGGCTGGTGAGAGTCACGACGGACCTCGACAACGCGGCTTCTCCAACGATGGGGAACAGTTGCAGGCTGGCTCGGGCGCTGCCCCTCTCCACGACGGAGAATCGACTTGGCAGCCCCATGCTCCGGGTCAACGGTCGGCTGTTTGAAACCGATTGGGACCAAGCCCTTGAACACCTGTCCTCCAAATTGAAGGCCGCGGTCGAAACACAGGGGGGTGAATCGGTTCTTCTGCTGGCAGGAGGCAACTTGAGCAACGAAGAGGCAACGGCCCTAGGGAAACTCTCTGCGGATGGCCTCGGCGGTGCCCCGATCCATTTTGCCGGGCTGGACTGCGGCACCGCAGCCTGGAACACGTTGAAAACAAGATGGGGAACCGAATGGAAGCCGGAAGACTACGGCGACCTCAATGCCTCCGATGCGCTTCTCCTCCTGGACGCGGACACCGACAATCGGCAACCCGTCCTGACGTCCTTCATCAGAAAGGCGATGCGTCAGCGCCATGCTCAGGTCGTGGCAATCGGCCGGATCCCGAAGAAGCTGGAAAGAGGAGAGGCGTTGATCCTATCGCCGATCGCAGGGACAGAGGAACACCTCGTGAGGGGGCTTTTGGCAGCCTCGCTGAACCAGAAAGGAATCGTTCTGCCGGAAGCACTGACCGACTACACGCCGGCAAAGGTCGAAGCACTGACGGGCATTCCAGCGGAAACCATAGAAAAAGCGGCCCGCGTCCTTACGAATGCAAAGTCCCTTTCGACCCTATGGGGAGGGGTCTTTGCGGCCGACCCGCGGCTGGCTTCGGAAACCACCGCACTGCTCGACCAGTTGAAGCAAAGGAAAGGACTCATCCTGCACGAAGCCGCAAACGCGGTGGGCTTGATCTCCCTTGGGTTCTCGAGCGCCGGTGTGTCTCAAATCCAGCAATCCGTCCGTTCGGGGAAGGTCAAGGCCCTTGTCCTTGCGGGGACTTCGCCCGAAGCTTTTGGGCTTACCGCTGCAGATTTGAGGACGTTGGATCTTTTCGCTTCTTTCACGACGAAACCGACCGAGCTGGAGGCCGAAGAAGCAGAGGTGCTTCTCCCCGTCGCCGCCTGGACCGAAAGGGAAGGCTCTTTCAACGGCCTGACCGGTCAGCTGCACGTTCAGCCTCTCGGTGCAAAGCCTTACGGGAATTCAAGGAGCCTCGTGCGAATCCTTTCCCATCTGTCACGGAAGATGGGTGCGAATCTCCCCGCGGTTGAATCTGCCCTCAGAAGCTGAACCTCGAGATTTCGAGAAAAGGGGTAAAAAAAGAGGAGGGGGCCCCCTCCTCTTTTTTTCTTTCCCGATCAGTTTTCCTCTTCTTCCTCGACCTTATGGGCGGCAATCACCTTTTTCGCGATTTCCGCAGGGACTTCTTCGTAATGAGAATAGCTCATCGTGAAGGATCCCCGTCCGGAAGTCATCGATCGAAGGACAATGGCATACCGGAACATCTCGGCGAGGGGTACCTGGGCCTTCACCACCTGGAGGCGGCCCCTGCTGTCGATTCCCATGATCCTGCCCCGGCGGCTATTGAAATCCCCCATGACATCTCCGAGGTATTCTTCGGGCACGACGACTTCGACATTCATGATCGGCTCCAGGAGAACCGGCGAGGCTTCGGCAATTCCCTTCTTGAAAGCCATGGAAGCTGCGATCTTGAACGCCATTTCCGAGGAATCGACATCGTGGTAGGATCCGAAAACCAGGGCGGCCGTAAAGTCGACCGTCGGAAACCCGGCGAGCACGCCTTTCGTCATCGCCTCCCTCAATCCCTTTTCGACCGCTGGGATGAAGGACTTAGGAACCACGCCTCCAACAATCTTGTCCTGGAATTCGAATCCCGAACCCCGTTCCCTTGGAGAAAACTCGATGACCGCATCCCCGTATTGTCCGCGCCCGCCGGTCTGTTTCTTGTATTTCCCCTGGGCCTTCGAAGTTTTTTTGATGGTTTCCCTGTAAGGAACTTTCGGAGTTCCGGTTTCCAGTTCTACCCCATACCGGTCCTTGATCTTCGAAAGGATGATGTCGAGATGAACGTCCCCCATGCCCGACAGGACATTGTCCCCCGTTTCCGGGTTCTTTTCGAAGTGGAGGGTCGCATCTTCTTCCCTCATCCTGTGAATTGCATTGCTCAGCTTGTCCTCGTCCGCACGGCTTTTCGGGGTAACCGCCACGCTGTAAATCGGCTGCGGGAATTGGATCGGCGGGAATTGGAACGACGTTCCCTTCGTCCCCAGGGTATCTCCGACCGTCGTCGAATGAAGTTTCGGGATGACAACGATGTCTCCGCAGACGACATCCTTCTGATCTTCCCCGTCCTTGCCCTTCATGAACTTAAAGGCACTGATCCGTTCTTCCTCGCCCTTGTTCACGTTGTAGAGGGTCTGGTCGCTGGTCAGGCTTCCGGAAAAGACACGCAGAAAGGAAAGCTTGCCGACGTAAGGATCCACCATCACCTTGAAGCAGAGAGCCGAAAAGGGTTCATCCAGGCCAGGCTTTACATGGACGGTTTCTCCGTTCTTCCGTGCTTCTCTTGCCGGCATGTCCAGGGGAGAGGGCATCACGTCCACCAGGACGTCCAATAGTTGGAAAATCCCGACATTCGCGGTACTGGCCCCCGGTACCACTGGGAACAGGCTTCTTTTCGAAACGGCCGTTCTCAACGCGTTCAACAGTTCTTCGGTTGAGATCTGTTCCCCGTCGAGATACCGCATCATCAGTTCGTCGTCGGCTTCCACGATGCGTTCGACGAGAGCTTCGCGTGCAGACTGGACTTCATCTGCCATCTTGGCGGGGACATCCGTTTCCGAGAACTCCTTGCTTCCGTCTCCCTTGTAAAGGTAGGCTTTCCCCCTTAGGACGTCCACGACTCCCTTGAAGGAGGCTTCCTTCCCGATCGGCAAAAAGAGCGGGACTGCCTTTTCGCTCATGTATTTCCGGAGTTCGCCGACGCATCGGTCAAAGTCGGCGTTCTCCCGGTCCATCTTGCTGACGAAGAAAAGGACAGGAATCTGGAAGTCTTCCGCGAACTCCCAGTCCTTTTCCGTCTGGACCTCAACCCCATGCACCCCGCTGACCACCACCACGGCCGAGTCGGAAACCCGCATGGACGAGCGCACATCACCGATGAAATCGGCAAATCCCGGGGTATCGAGTGCAAAAAGGATTTTTCCCTTGTGGCGGAGCGTCGCAACGGCCGTGTTGATCGAAATCTGGCGCTTTTGTTCTTCAGGCGTGAAGTCCGTGGTCGTCGTTCCGTCTTCCACTTTCCCCATTCGGTTGATGGCTCCCGTATCGAAAAGCATGGCCTCGGCCAGGGATGTCTTCCCCGCCCCGCCGTGGGCCACGATTGCAAAGGTTCTCACATCAGCCGGATTCCTCATCCCCATCTCCAAACGACCTCCTCGTTTCTTTCCGCGGTGGCGCCGCGTTTCGAATCGCACTCATGCTATTCTAGCAAAAATCCGTGTTTTTCCGTCCCTTGATTTCAACGATCCAGGATATCCTCGAGGACTTTTGCCACTTCTGCCGGATCGGCCTGCCCCTTGGATTCCCTCATGACCAGGCCGCATAGGAAGGATCTCTTTTTCCCCTTCGAATCCCTCCCGGATTTGATTTCCTCGACCGTGGGACCTTCCTTTTCGAGGACCTTCTTCACCATCTCCCGCAAATTGTCCCCGGAGACTTTCCCGGCTATGGCCCCGGCCTTCTCGAGTGCTTCGTCCTCATCAAGGTTTTCGGTCACCATCCGCTCGAAGACCGTTTTCGCCAATGTCGTCGAAAGCTGCCCCTTGTCGATCCGTGCCAGCAACCGTGATAGTTTCTCCGGTGAAAGGGGGAAATTTTCGATCGACGTTTTCTTCTCGTTCAAAAACCTCATCACTTCGGTCCGGATCCAGTTCGCTGCCCGATTGGGGCTCGCCCCTTCTCGCACACACCCTTCGAAATACCGCGCGATTCCCGGCAGTTCCGTCAGGGTCGATGCATCTTCGGAAGAGAGTCCCAGTTGCAGGATGAACCTCTCCTTCAGGTCCCAAGGCAATTCCGGTAAAAGCCTTCGCTGCTCCTCGACAAACGCCTCGGAAAGGACAAGGGGCGGAAGGTCCGGATCGGGGAAATATCGATAGTCATGGGCCTCCTCCTTTCCCCGGGTCCCGCGGGTCAGGCCCTTTCCATCATCCCAGTGCCTCGTTTCCTGGCGTATCGGTTCTCCTCGCTCGAGGCATAATTCCTGTCTTGCGATTTCGAACTCCAAGGCCCTTTCCAGCGATCGCAGCGAGTTCATGTTCTTGATTTCCACCTTGGTCCCAAGTCCTCCCTGGGGGTCGGTCAGGGAGACGTTTGCGTCCACCCGGAGAGAACCTTTTTCCATGTCTCCGTCTGAAACCCCAAGGAAACGCACCAACTGCCGAAGCCTTGACACAAAATCCCGAGCTTCCGAAGGAGTTGAGAGTTCCGGTTCCGTAACGATCTCCGTCAAAGGAACTCCGCCGCGGTTGTAATCTACCAGCGAGTATTCGGAATTACCCAGCCTCCCGTCCCGTGCTGAGTGAACGAGCTTTCCCGCGTCTTCCTCCAGGTGAAGGCGCGTGATCGGTATCCACTTCCTCTTTTCCTCTTCCCCGACGGGGAGTCGACCACCTTCCGCCAGGGGAACGTCATACTGGCTAATCTGGTACGCCTTCGGCAAGTCCGGGTAAAAGTAGTTCTTCCTGTGAAACCTGGTGGAAAGCCCAATCCGCGCGCCAAGCGCAAGCGCGGTCCTTACCGCGTATTCGATCGCCTTCCGGTTGACGACGGGCAATGCCCCAGGCAGGCCGAGACAGACGGGACAGACGTTCGTGTTCGGGACCGCCCCGATATAATCCGTCGAACAAGCGCAAAAAAGCTTGCTCTCCGTTTTCATCTGAACATGGATTTCCAGCCCTATGACCGGGGTTCTGGGCTTTCTCAAGCCTTTTCACCTCCAAACGCGCAGGTCGGTTTTCCCAGCACGCGCTCGACCGCCTCGGCGGCTGCCAATAGCGTCCCCTCCCCCCACTTGGGACCCACGAACTGGACCCCAACGGGCAGACCGGATTTGCTGTACCCGGCGTTCAGAGACAATCCAGGCAAACCCGCCAGGTTCACGGGGAGCGTGAACACATCGCTCAAATACATTTGAATGGGATCGTCCTGGTGCTCACCTTTCCTGAAGGGCAACGTCGGCGTCGTGGGCATGAGGATCATGTCAGCGCCTTCAAAGGCCGAGCGGAACTCCCTGGAAATCCGAATCCGGGCTTTTTGCGCCACCAGGTAATAGGCATCGTAATATCCCGAACTCAGGACATAGGTCCCCGTGAGGATCCTCCTTTTCACTTCCGGGCCGAAACCTAGCCCGCGCGTCTTCATGTACAGGTCCATCAGGCTTTCGGCTTCCGCTGAAAGCCCGTACCGGACTCCGTCATAGCGGGCCAGGTTCGAGCTCGCCTCGGCGGGAGCAAGGATGTAATAACAGGGAAGCCCGGCTTCGATCGTCGTTGGTAGGCTTACGGGTACAAATTCCGCCCCGGCTTCCCGCAGGATGGATTCCACCCTTGCAAGCGCTTCCGTGATTTCCGATTGGACCGGGTAATCTTCGAATTCGGAGACCAGCCCGACTTTCATTCCCTTCAGGTGCTCCCTTCCGAGGAAAGCGGCATAGTCAGGCCTGGTTCTCCAGCTCGAAGTTGCATCGGCGGGATCCGGTTTCGAGAGGACATTCATCGCCAGGGCCAAGTCTTCGACGGACCTCGCAAAAGGCCCCACTTGGTCGAGGGAAGAGGCAAAAGCGACCAGGCCGAACCGACTGACCAGGCCATAGGTGGGTTTCAGCCCGTAGACGCCGCAAAATGCGGCAGGTTGTCGAATGGAACCGCCCGTATCGCTTCCCAGGGCAAGGGGAACATAACCGCATGCGACAGCAGCCGCGCTCCCTCCCGAGCTTCCCCCAGGAACCCGTTCAAGGTCCCAAGGGTTCGCCGTTGGGAAAAATGCCGAGTTCTCGGTGGAACTGCCCATGGCGAACTCATCCATGTTCGCCTTTCCAAGGATGACCGCACCAGCTTCCTCAAGGAAACGAACCACGCTGGCATCGTAAGGGGGCCGCCAGTTTTCGAGCATTCGGCTCCCACAAGTCGTCACCTGGCCGCGCATGCAGAGGTTGTCCTTAACGATGACGGGAACTCCGGCCAAGGGTCCCGGATCCTGTTTCAGCTCGATTTTCCTGTCAATTTCCTCCGCTTTTTCCAGTGCCCGTTCGAAAAGAGGGGTCAAGAGCGCCCGGACGTCGGAATCGATCAAGCGTATCCTTCCAATCGCACCCTCAGCGATTTCAACGGCGGAGATTTTGGCTTCCCTAACCGCCTTGGCCATTTCAGCGGCATTCATCGAGATGCACCTCGTCGCTTTCATCGAGGATCCGCGGAACACGGAAAAAATCCCCTTCTCGGTTTGGGGCCTGCGCCAGGACATCTTCCCTCCCCGGCCAGAACGATACTGCATCTTGCCGGCTTGAGCCCGCGGTGTCGCACTCGACGGCAAATGGGTCGATCCCTTCGAGGTCCAGTTCCTTCAACCGTTCAAAGTGTTCGAGTATCCCGTTGAGATGCCTTTGTAGCGGCCCGATTTCCTCTTCGCTGACGAAAAGACGGGCCAGGTCCGCGATTCGCAGGATCTCATCCTTCCCGATGGGCATTAGGTTTCCTCCTTGTCCGATCCAGGGCTGCCTTGCAACAGCTGCAGGAATCCTTTTTCATCCAGAATGGTCAAACCGAGCCGGAGAGCCTTTTCCGCCTTGCTTCCCGGCTTTTCTCCGACCACGACATAGTCTACGGAGGTTCCGACATGGTCGACCGGCAAAGCCCCCCGTTCCCTGGCCAGGGCCTGAGCCTGCGTTCGTGTCATGGTTGACAGTTCCCCCGTAAAGACAACCTTTTTGCCCCGAAGAGGGGTATCGGAAAGTTCAACCGGGGCCCTTCGGGGTTCCTCCATTTTCAACCCGGCTTTACGGAATTTCTCGAGCATCGACCGGTTCTGGGGGTCCCTGAAGAAGGAAGCGACCGAAGCGGCGATCCTTGGCCCGATACCTTCCAGGGCCGACAATTCCTCGATCGAGGCCTCGGCAAGCAGGTCCATCGATCCGTAGGCTTCGGCGAGCACCTGCGCCGCCCTGGTCCCAACGTATCGAATCCCGAGAGCGGCCAGGAGCTTTGAAAGGGGTTTCGATCGACTCGACTGGATGGCCTCCAGGAGGTTCGACGCAGATTTCTCCCCCATCCTTTCAATCGAAACCAGCGACTCCAACGGCAGAAAGTACAGGTCCGCCAGGTCCTTGACAAGGCCTTGATCCACAAGGGCATTGACCACTTTTTCACCGAGACCCCGAATATCCATCCCGCTTCTAGAACCAAAATGCCGCAATCCTTCCTTGATCTGGGCCGGGCAGTTCCTGTTGGGACACCGGACTGCAACTTCTTCGGGAAGGCGTACGACGTCTGACCCGCAGTCCGGGCACTTCTGCGGCATCCGGAAAATCCTTTCTTTTCCGTCCCGTAATCGGGTTTCCACCCGAACAATCTCGGGGATGATCTCACCCGCTTTTCGGACGACCACCCGGTCACCGATTCGAACGTCTTTTCGGGCAACTTCGTCGGCGTTGTGGAGGCTGGCTCGCTGGACGACCGTTCCAGCCAGTTCGATTGGCTCCAGGACCGCCACTGGGGTCAAGGCTCCCGTTCTGCCCACGGAAACGGCGATGTCAACCACTCGGGTCGTTTTCTCTTCGGGCGGATATTTGAAAGCAATCGCCCAACGGGGGGATTTCGAGGTCTCTCCGAGCCTTTGCCAGTCACTGAGCCGATTGACCTTGAGGACGACTCCATCCGTGCCGTAGGGGAGCTGGTGACGTTTTTCGCGATATTCCTCGATGTAGTCGAAAATTTCCGAGGCATCGCGGCAGACCCTTTCCGTCTTCTGGACAGGGAAACCGCATTGCTCGAGCCATCGAAGCACGTCCCACTGGGTCTTCAGCCCTCGGGCCTCGGGATGAACCACCTGGTAGAGAAAAATCCCGAGCCGCCTGGAGCGCGTGATTCTCGGATCAAGTTGGCGCAAGGATCCTGCGGCAGCGTTGCGCGGATTGGCGAAAAGAGGTTCCTCCGACTCTTCCCTCTCTCGGTTCAGCGCCTCGAAATCGGCCTTCTTCATCAAGACCTCGCCGCGCACCTCCAGGGAGCCTTTAACCTCCCCCTGGAGGCTGCACGGGAGAGACCGGATCGTGCGGAGGTTTTCCGTGACATCCTCACCTACCCAGCCGTCTCCACGCGTTTTGCCCTGGACAAATTCCCCATCCTCGTAAAGGAGAGAAACCGCTAGGCCGTCGATCTTGAGCTCGCAGACGATTTCCGGAAAAACGCCGTCGAGCCCCTTCGCAACGCGTTCCAAAAAAGCCAGGACATCCTCCCTGGAAAACGCGTTCTCCAGGCTGAGCATCGGCACGTCGTGCGCGACCCGCACCATCTCTTCCCTCGGGGGTCCTCCAACTTTTCGGGTCGGAGAGTTTTCCGTGACGAGGGAAGGGAACATGTTTTCAAGCTCGATCAGCCTGCGCATCAGGGCATCGTAAGCGTCGTCCTCGATTTCGGGGGAATCCTTCACGTAGTAGAGAACATTGTGCCGGGCGATTTCCTTTCTAAGTTCTTCCACCTCGCGCCGGGCTTCTTCAATGTCCATCGAAACCTGCCCTCAGCTCTTGGGTTTCATGGTTGGGAAAAGGATGACATCCCGGATAGAACGGGAATCGGTCAAAAACATCGTGACCCGGTCGATCCCAATTCCCAAGCCTCCGGTCGGGGGGAGCCCGTACTCCAGTGCCTGTACGAAGTCTTCGTCGAAAACGTGCGCCTCCTCGTCCCCTTCGGTTTTCTTCCTGAGCTGCTCGGTGAACCTTTCCCTCTGGTCGAGAGGATCGTTCAGCTCGCTGAAAGCGTTGGCCACTTCCTTGCCGTAGACGAAGAGCTCGAATCGGTTCGTGTAGTCCGGTGAGTCGTAGTTCCTCTTGGCAAGAGGCGAGACTTCCACGGGATGTCCGAGAACGAACGTGGGCTGAATCAGCTTCTCTTCGACGAAGTTTTCGAAAAGCTCGGTCAGGATGCCGAAACGGGTTTCCTTTCCGGTGATCTCCAGGCCCCTGGCTTTGCCGATCCTTCTCGCTTCCTCGTCCGACTGGACGGCTTCGATGTCGACCCCGCAATATTCCTTCACGAGATCCACCATCGTGGCTCTTTTGAACGGCGGTTCGAACGAGATCTCCGTCCCCTGGTAAGTCACCTTTCTTGAGCCCAAAGCGTCCGCGCAGGCGACCAGGATCTCCTCGGTCAGGTCCATCATGTCCTGGTAATTCGCATAGGCCCAATACACTTCCATGGCAGTGAACTCGGGGTTATGCATGATGTCGATCCCTTCGTTGCGGAAATTCTTCCCGATTTCGTAAACCCGTCCCAGCATCCCCACGATCAGGCGCTTGAGGTAGAGTTCCGTTGCGATTCGAAGGTACAGGTTGACACCCAGGGCATTGTGAAAGGTGATGAACGGCCTCGCGTTTGCACCGCCGGCGAGAGGGCTGAGGATCGGCGTTTCCACTTCCATCGTCCCGTGCCTTTCGAGAACCTCCCGGAAGGTTTTCACGATGATGGCCCGCTTCCGGAAGGTTTCCCGGACCTCCGGATTCGCGATCAAGTCGACGTATCTTTGGCGATACCGAATTTCAGTATCCTTCAGCCCGTGCCACTTTTCCGGTAGGGGCCGCAGTGCCTTAGACAGGAGGGTGTAGTTCTTTACCTGCAGTGTGAGCTCTCCCCTGCGGGTCCGGAAGGGGGTACCGACTACTCCCAGAATGTCCCCGGTGTCCACCCACTTCCTGAAGAAGTTGTAGGCTTTTTCCCCCGTAGCATCCAGCTGGAAGTAAAGCTGAATCCTCGACGTTTCATCCTCCATCGTCGCAAAAGAGGCTTTCCCGTGCCGCCGAATCGTCATCAGCCTCCCTGCCGTTACGACTTCGACGCCCTCCGCGTGGCAATCCGCTTCCAGGCTGCCGTAAACCCTGTTGATTTCCTCAAGGGTCTGCTTCCGGTCCCATCGGTCGTTCCGAAAGGGGTCATACCCTTCTTCGCCGCGAAGCCTCATGAGTTTGTCGATTCGCTGCTTCAGAATTTCTTCCTCGGGCAGCTCGAGGTTCGGATTCATTCCGTTATGAACTTCAGGCATCATCGTTACCCCTTTCATCAAAATAATGAATGCAGGAACACAATTTCTCCCGCATTTCCAGCCAATCCGTGGAAGAAGCCACTTCGCGCCGGTAGGAGGAATTCCCGCGAATCCCCTTAAACATACCGGAGACAAACCTCTTTATCAAGGAAGAGGCGGCCTTCGGCCCATTCTCTTCCTTGATCGAGTCGCCCAGCCTGACCAGGAAAAGCGCCCTTTCCAGGGGTTCCGCCGGCGGGATCCCATCCCGGAAAAGGAATGGATCCCTCAGGGCTCCACGCGCGACCAGGACCGCAGCTGCCCCCCTCTGCAAATAATCCGCGATATCGTCCTTATCGAAAACATCCCCGGAGGCAGCCACTCTCCCGGGAAACGCAGCACAGGCTTCCTGCACGACCTGCCGGTCGGCCGTCCCCGTATACAGCTGTTGTGGTGTTCGCCCGTGCAGGCATATAAGGCTGGCTCCTGCGTCCAGAAGCGCCCCGCAGAATGCCAGGGTTTCCGCATTGCTGCCGGAGGGATGTTTCCGGATTTTCGGCCAGACCGGAAGTCCGGTTTTAGCCAGTTCACGAACCATCTCTACCGCTAGCCCCCTGCTGGAAAGAAGCTGGGCGCCTGCTCCCTTTTTCCTGACTTTCGGAACCGGGCATGCCATGTTGATGCCAAAAGCCGCAAAATCCGCGGCGGACAACGCGATCCCGGCGCTTTCGACAAGGCTTTGCACGTCCCCGGCAAAAAGCTGCAGGACCAAGGGACTTTCCTTTTCAGCCCCTTTCAGCATCTCGACCGTTTTCCGGTTTTTCATCAGCAAGCCGGAGCTCGAAACCATTTCCGTGTGGGTCAGTGCAGCTCCAAGCTCTCGAAAAAACCTCCTGACTGCAGGAACCGTGATTCCGGCAAGCGGAGCCAGCCAAACTTTCCCTTCGACCTGAACCCTGCCGATCACGGATTGTTTGATCTCCTGCCCTGTCATCCGGCCAACTTCCCGCAGTTCCGCTCGTGGATCAGCCTTAATCCTTCCAGGGTCAGCCAGGGATCGACGGCATCGATGGTCTCGGAATGGGGAGCCACGCTTTGGGCCTGGCCTCCCGTGGCGACAACTTTCGTCTTCTGGCCCATCTCTCTCCAGATCCTCCGGACAAGGCTATCGATCATGCCTGCAGTTCCAAACATGATTCCTGCCTGGATCGATTCCATCGTGGTCCTCCCTATGACCGAACCGGGGGCCTCGAGCGCCACTTTCGGCAACTTGGACGTCTTGCCGAAAAGGGCTTCCATGCTCAGGGTCATCCCTGGCGAAATCGTTCCTCCGAGATAGGCCCTATCCGGCGAAACGACATCGAGGGTAATTGCCGTTCCGAAATCCACCAGGATTAGCGGGGCTCCGTACACTTCCACACCGGCAACCGCATTGACCAGCCGATCCGCCCCAACTTCGTGGGGAGCCTTGTACCGGATCTCCATGCCGAGATCCAGGGCCGAGGAAACAAAAAGGGCTTCGCGTCCCAGGTAAAGTCCCATTGCTTCTTTCAGGGGAAGGTCCATCGGCGGCACCACGCTGGAAACGATGGCTCCGGAAATTTCCTCTCGGGCCAGGCCGGCCGCAGCCAACAGGTTGAGCAACGCCAGTCCTAGTTCGTCAGAGGTACGGCTTCCGGAAGTCAACCTCCAATGATGCGCAAGAGTCTTTCCCCGATAAATCCCCAGAACGGTATTCGTGTTCCCTACATCCACCACCAGCAACATCAGGCAAACCTCCCTGAAAGTCGTTTCATCGAAAAACACCTCCACAGAAAAACGCGCACAGGGACAAAATCAATCCGTTTGAGACCCCGGTTTCCAACCCGTAGGCCACCGCTCCGCCGACGATCGCCGCGGAAAAGTTCCAGAGCCAGGGGCTGGAGGCAATCTGCCATTGGACGACCATGCAGGTGCAATCCGCGAAACGGGCCCAGGCTTCGAACAGGCCTTCCATTCCCCACAGTGGAACCCAGCCGCCCGGGAATCCGGCAAGGACAGGGATGGCTGCGACCGAAGCAACCGGCAGCAGGAAGGAAAATGCCGGCAGGGCGAACAGGTTGAGAACGAGCCCTGCCAACGGAACGGTCTCGAAGGCCGCCGACGCTTCTCCGGAAGTCCCCATCCAGATGGCAAGGCTCGCAGCCAAGCCCCGCATCGGGGTGACGCCGCCCCTCACGACCGAGCAAAGGATCAGGGCAGAAATAACGGACAGCCTCCAGCCGATGTCCCAAAACAGCCAGGGGTTGATCAAAAGCAGTATCCCCCCGGCCACGGAAACGCTATTTAGCGGCGAGGACGGCCGGCCCGCCAGAACCGGCCCGAGGAAGCCAAGTTGGATCATGCCCATGGCCCTGCAGGCCGAAGAAGCACAACCCGTCAGGAAAACATATCCCCATAACAGGGAGGAACACACGAGAAGTTTAAACCGAAACCGTCGGAGGCACCACAAAAGAATTGCACCTAGGACTCCAACGTGAAAGCCCGAAACCGCAAGCAGGTGGGCCGTTCCCCATCGCCGGTGCATCGAAGCGACTTCCGGATCCTTTTCGCCCGTCCAGGCCGCCAGGAGGTGTCCCCTTACAAGAGGCGACAAGGAAAGTAGGAGCTTTTTCCGAAGCCGGGTTCTCCATCCGGTCTTCCTGTTTCCGGGCGGATCCACCGCCGCTACCGAGGAACAGCGAAAACCGAATTCGACACCCTTTGCCCTCCAGTATCGTGCCGGGTCGAACTCCCCCTCGGAGGTAACGGAGAACAGGCTTTCCAAGGGAACGACCGTGCCCGAAACCTGAACCCGCTCTCCTTCAAGGGGCCGCGCCTCCGGTTCGAGAAGACATAACAGGCGCCCTTTCGGGCTTGCCAGGGTCACCGCCCTCTTTGAGCCCCAGGCCCGCTCCGTTCTGATCCATGCCTGTCCCATCCAGGACTCTTCGCGGACGGTTTTGGGATGGAGACGAAGGTTCATGAAGAACACGGGCAAAGAGACCGTCAGGAGAAGCACGGGAAGGACTCTTTTCCACCCCGGGGGCCACCGTTTCGTCGAAATCAGGAGAAAGCCTGCTCCGAAGAGGCTAGCAGCCAAAGAGGCAGCAGGCGGAGAAAGCTTTGTCGAAAGAGCAATGCCCGCGCACCATCCCGAAAGGATGACCAAAAACGGGGCACTTGCCAAGGGGCTCATGGCCGGACGAGGATCATCTCCTTTATCTTCTCCAGTTTTGCCGGGCCGATCCCCTTCACACGAAGCAAGTCCTCGGGCCTCGCGAAGGGACCGTTCGCCGTCCGGTCATCGATGATCGCCTGCGCCAGTTTCGGACCTACCCCGGGCAGGGATTCGAGTTCCGCCCTCGTGGCACGATTGACGTCAATCCGCCCGGCCGAAGGGTTTGTAGACATTCTCTCCGAGACGGTATTTAGCAGGTTCTTCCCATCTTCCGGGGTTTGTCCCACTGCCGGGATATGGATATGGCCGCCGTCTTCGAGCTTCGCCGCGAGGTTGACGTTGTCCCGGTCTGCTCTCGCGGTGAGCCCCCCGGCCTTTTCCACCGCCTGGAACAACCGGGAATTTGGCGGAATTTCAATGATTCCCGGTCTTTGGACCTCTCCTGTCAGGTAGACGATCCAATTTTCCGCAGGGACAGCCGGATCGGTTTTCCCCGCAGAAACCGGGGGTCCCGCCTCAGTCTCCTCGGTTGCCCTCATCGCCTGGCGGACGCTCCAGGAAGGTCCCGCCACACCGGTTGGGGCTCCCCAGGGCCACTTTCCCGAAAAACCGCGGACCAGCCCCCAGGCTACGGCGAAACAAAGAAGGCCCGCTGAAATGAACAGAACCGCTTTCTTCCTGTCATCCAAGGGAAACGTCCCTCCCCCTCCGCCTTGACCTTACAGGATTACGCCAAACAGCGACCAGGCGTCCCCTCTCTCGATACGAACCTTTCGGATTCTTCCGAACTCCCTTGCGGTTCCGCGCGCGAGCACCACCTTGTCCGATACGGTTCTTCCCGCAATCAGCCCTTCGCCCTTGTCGGCCGGGCCCTCAAACAGGACTTCCACCGTCTTCCCTTCGAGAGACCGGTTGATCGAGAGCGCGATTTCTCTTTGCAGGGCATTCGCGGCATTCAGGCGAAGCGACTTGACAAGGGGATCAACCTGGTCCTCCATTTCGGCCGCCTTGCTTGGGGGTCTTCTCGAATAAGCCGCGGTGTGAACCAGGTCGTACCGGAAGAATCGGAGGGCGGAAAGGGATTCTTCGAAATCCTTTTCGCTTTCTCCGGGAAATCCGACGATAAGGTCGCTAGTAAGTCCGGCCTCGGGAAACGCTTGCCGAATCCATTCGACCTTTTCTGCATACTCTGCCAATGTGTAGCCTCGGTTCATTCGGGCAAGGATCCGGTCACTACCCGACTGGAGGGGTAGGTTCACCGAGGGGCAAATGACCGGGTTGCGAATCATTTCCATAACGATGTCCCTTGAAAAATCCTTCGGGTGAGAAGTGACGAAACGAAGCCTAGCCAACCCCTCCACCTCTGCCACCTGGGCCAGGAGCTTCGAAAAGGAAGGCCCGCCCGGCAGGTCCTGCCCGTAGCTGTTGACGTTCTGCCCCAGCAGTGTCACATCGAGGGCTCCGTCGCTCACGAGAGCCTTGACGTCCCTTAGGATCGCCTCGGCGGGCCTGGACTGGAATCTTCCCCGAACGAAGGGAACGATGCAGTAGGTGCAGAAATTGTCGCATCCGTGCGTAATCGTTACATAGGCTCGCCACTTGTTTGCCCGGACGAGACCTGGGGTTTCCAGATCAGTTACGCTAATCGGATCTTCATCTAGCAGGGCAAAACGTCCCGTCTCGGAAAAAAGCTGGTCGGCGACTTCCGGAACGCGCCCGAGACTCCTCGGTCCGGCTAGCAGCCGAACCCACGGATACCTCGAGAAGAGGCCCGTGCCGATCCTTTGTGCCATGCATCCGACCACTGCGACAATCGGCCGCCCGGTTTTCCGCCACCGCTTTCCAAAACGCCCGATCTCGCTCAAGATCTTTTGTTCAGCCTTTTCTCTTATGCTGCAAGTCACCAGGAAGACGAGATCCGCTTCCTCTTCTCCCGCGAATTCCCACCCATTCGACACGAAAACGGTTTTCAGGCGGTCGCCGTCCACCGCATTCATTTGACAGCCGTAAACTTTCACGCAGAAGCGCAACAACCGGGATTCCCCTCTTCCTTCTCGAGCTTTCCATAAAACAGCGCTATCATAACACCCACCACGAGCCAAAACCCGCCCTTCGGTGATTTTTCCCTTGGAGAATGCTAGAGTATTCCTGTCGGTACAGATGGACTCGAAAAGGGATGGGAGTCATGGGAAAAGGGTGTCTGCGGAGGGGTCTCTCGTTTTGGCTGGTTCTGCTTTTTTCCGTTTTCATCGTCCAGGCAAGCGGAAAAGCCCAGGCGGCTAACTCGGCAAATATCGTGCTGCCGGAAGGCTGGACCGTCCAGGACGGGTTCGACAAGTCTCTCAGCCGTAGTGCCGGAAGCGGAGGAAACTGGATCGCCCGTTACCTGCGGTCACCTTCCGGAGACCCGGTATTCCTGCAAATCCTTCCTCTCGAGGAAGCCGGCCCCCTCTTCATCCCTCCCGTGTCCGATCTTCGTACAGACGGGCTTCTCGGGATGGGAGCCACCTATACGGTCGTAGATGAAGGATCGTTCCGGGCGGTCCTCGAAATTCACCCCTACCTTGGAACGACCGCCACGGCCCCCCTCCCCGGAGGAAACACGCTGGTCCTGGAAAGCAAGACTCTAAAACCGGAATCGCTTCTGGAACTTTGCCTCTTTCTTGCCGGCTCGGAAAACGGCGGTACCGAGAACGCTGCGTCCCTTCCATGAATGATTGAAGGGGGCTAGGTACCCATAAAGGTCCCAGCCCCCTTCACGTCGTGGGTGGGGTCCGGTTACTCCGCGGCTTCGAACATATCCTTGCTTACGCCGCAGACCGGGCAAACCCAATCATCCGGGATCTGTTCAAAGGGAGTGCCGGGGGCAATTCCTGAATCGGGGTCACCGTTGGCGGGATCGTAGACATAACCGCATACCGTGCAGATGTACTTTTTCAAGACCAATCCCCTCCCGTGAAATTCTTCTTACGTTTTCGATTATACTTTGGGCTTTCTTCCCCTGCAACCTTCCAGAGCGTCACAGGATCTGAAGAAGCCCGCCAGGAACACCCTTTGTCAGCCAAACCCCTCCGGATTCCGTCACCAGGCAATCGTCTTCCAGGCGCATTCCTCCAAAACCGTCCAGGTAAACCCCGGGTTCGATCGTAACGATATCTCCTTCCTGGAGGACATCCTCGGAAGAACGTGAAAGCCTCGGAGCTTCATGCAGTTCAAGACCCAGGCCGTGCCCGAGACCGTGTGTGAAGGCTCCTCCATAGCCTGCATCGCAGATGACCTCTCGGGCANCGGCATCCACCTCGCTCCCCGTGATTCCGGGGCGAATGTGCCGAAAAGCTTCCTCCTGGGCTTTCTCCAGCAGCGAGTGGAGATTCAGGGCCTCCTGCGGCACCGGTCCGAATGCGATGTTCCTGGTGACATCACAGAGATATCCGCCCACCCGCGCTCCGAAGTCCAGGGTAAGCCATTCTCCCTTGTTAACCCTCTTGTTCGTGGGAGTCCCGTGCGGCAAGACGGACCGAAGGCCGGAGGCTACGATGAATTCGTGTTCTCCCCAAGTGCTTTCCGCCCCGTTCATTCTNANGGAAAATTCCAGCTTCGCGGCGATCTGCCGTTCAGTCACTCCCGGTGCCAGGGTCACAAGGAGTTCCTTCAGGGCAACGCCGCAAATCTCCCCTGCCGCGGCAACGGAGTTGGCCTCCGCAAGGCTCTTCTTCCTACGCAACTCTTCCAGCAGGATAGATCCGTCCGCCCATTCCATCGTCGTCTGGCCGAAGAGGGAAAGGGCAACGGAATGCGGGATTTTTCGGTATTCCAGGGCAGTTTTCCGGATCTTCCTTTTTTGAAGGATCTCGAGGACGGTGGAGATCAGCCCGCCGTTCTTTTGCTCGGCGATATCGACCGAAGCCTGTTCTGCCGCCTGTTTCAGGTACCGTCCGTCCGTCACGAGAATGCAATAATCAAACCCGGCGATCAGAGCCGAATGACTTCCCCTGAATCCGGTCAGGTAAAACACGTTCTCCCAGTTCCGAGCCTCCAGGCAGAAGACTACCAGCGCTTCGGCCCCGATGCGTTCCAAGCCCCTTCGCAGGTGCGAATGCCGAAGCCGGTAAGGGGAGTCGGCGCCATTTCCTGGTCCGCTCATTTCCGTGCCAAAAGCCCCCATAACTCCTCCGTGAAACTCTCGGGGCAATTTCCTTTCCCTTCCACCACTTTCCCGATGACGGAAGAGAGGATCCCCTTTCTTGCCAGTTCCATCCTCGCCGCTTCGACGGTTTCCTTGGGAAGGACCGCCAAAAGGACCCCTGAGGAAATCAGTCGAAGCGGGTCAAATCCAAGCTTGTGCGAGGCCTTTAAGGTAAGCGGGTGCACCTGGATCGAACCGGCATCCAGTTCCAATCCCCATGGGACCTGGCAGGCGATTTCCGAGAGACCGCCAAGGACCCCGCCTTCGGTCGGGTCGTGCATGAAGCGCGCCATAGGGCCCAGGCAACGGGCCTCCGGGCCAATCGAAAGGGAAGTTGTCCAACTTCGGACCTCCCCGACTTCGCCGGCTTCAAGGCAGGTTGCTAGCAAATCCGGCCGATCCTGTGCCAGGATGGTCATTCCTTCCAGGCCTGCATGTTTCGTCATGAGAAGGACGTCCCCAGGCCGGACATCTTCCGATTTCAGGACCTTCGGCGCCGTTCCGAAGATGGTTCCGGCGAGGACCGGCGCATCGTACCGGTCGGTGAATTCGGTGTGGCCGCCGACGATCGCAATTCCAGCCTCCCTGCAGGCTTCATCGATTTCAGCCATAAGGCGTGAGGCCTGCTCGGCCCCTTCTTTGACGGGAAGGATCATCGTCACCACAAGGTAAGCCGGTTCTCCGCCCTTGGAAAAAATGTCGTTCGAGTTGACGAGAACCAGCAGCTTGCCTGCCCCGCGTTTCGCCCCCACAATCGGGTCCGATGAAACGACCAGGAACTTCCCCTCGGGCCAATCGATAACAGCCGCATCTTCTCCGATTTTTGGTCCGATTTTCACTTCGGGTCTCTCGGAACCGATGAAACGCAGGATTTTCATCTGCAGCTGCTTGGGCGGGAGTTTTCCGAGACCGAGAGAGGCCGGTTCTTCCTTGCTCATGGCGATCCATCTCCTTTTCGGCTAAACACGCAACCACAATAGTTTTGCCGGCGAATCCCCAGTCTCCGGCTTTCCCGGACGGATTCGAGAAACCCGCCGTTTTTTCTCCAGGTTCGTTCGATCCATAGCAAACCGTTTTTTACCGCAACCGCTCGCCCGATCCGGTGGATCAGGAGAGGGTTCTTATGCGGGCTTATCGTGAGGGTCGTGCAAAGTCCATCGCAGTGTTCTTCCACCGCGCAACGGGCGGCTGCCATCAGCTGAAGCGAGAAACAGAGGCCACACCGGGAACCTCCTTCTCCTGCACCGGCCAGCAAACCGCAAAACCTCAGCCACTCCCTCGGCTCATAGGGGAGAATTTTCAAATCAGCCCTGAAAGCGGCGGCCACTTTTTCCATCTCCTCGAGCCGCCACTGGTATTCGTCTTCGGGATGGATGTTGGATCCGTAAAATGCACAAACAACTTCCTTCCCCTCCGACTGCAGACGGTGTAGGGGAACAGTCGTATCCGGAGCACAGCAGCAATGCAAAAGCACGCGTTCTTTGTTCACCATTCACCCCACCGGTTGTTTCGGCAGCGGCAATGCCGCGGTAATTCCCCTTCCCGACCGGGTTTTTCTCCCGGGGGGAAGTTGTCCTGCGACGGTTTCGGCCGCATTACGTCTCCAGCATTCGGGCGGAAGGGATCTGCTTCGCGCTATTGCCGGGTCAAAGAAAGGAACGCCTTTACAAGAGCGTCGGGGGATAATCCCATTTTCTCAACCACTTCATCCGACGATCCGGAATCCCCGTACCGGTGGACACCCATCGCACGAAAACGAACCCGTTCCCCGCCTTCGGCCAGGCGCATCGCGATTCCGCTTCCCAGGCCCGTTCTCCAGTGATGGTCCTCGAGCGTGAGGATTGCACCGGTCGACAATGCCAGGCCCAACGCCTCCTCATCGATTTCCAGGGGACAGGAAACATGGAGAAGCAACGGCCGGATGCCCACCGCGACAAGCTTTTCCCAAGCTGCGAGAGCCCTGTGGGCCATCTGGCCCATGCAGAAGATGCTCCCGTCCCGGCCTTCCCGGAGCACGTCCGTTTTTCCGTACGAAAAAGAGTAGTTTCCTCCGAACAGCGGGTTCCCGGTTTCGTCGGTCAGGACCGGCAACTTGCTTCTTCCCATCGCCAGGCACACGTTGCCCATCGTCCGAACGGCCCATCGCGTCGCCCGGTCCGCCTGGTTCGGGTCCGCTGGGACAACCAGTTTCCACCCGAAGGTGTTCCTCAGAAGGCCGACATAATCGATGCATTGGTGGGTCATCCCGTCTTCACCCACGTCAAGTCCCACGTGGGTAAGGGCGAGTTTGAGATTCGTTCCGTTGATGTCGTTGAGTCTCTGCTGGTTGTAGACTTCGTCTAGCCCGAACACGCCGAAATCGGCCCAAAGGCTGATGACTCCCCCGCACGAGGCAGCTCCAGCGACAGTCGCCGTCGAATGCTCCTGTATCCCCATCTCCTTGAACCAACCCGGGCAGTTTTTCGCGAACCCGTCGGTTTTCACCGAACCTGCAAGGTCACAGTCAAACACCAGCAAGGGAGTCCTGCCGCTTTTCCCGTAATTGATCCTGCCGATATCCTCGAGCGCCTTCCCGAAGGCCGAGCGATTGTCGGTCCTGACCTCCGCCCCATACGTGACGGGCTCGCCCGTTTCAATGCAAACCGGGTCATATCCCCGTTTTTCCGGGACGGATGGATTTTCCGAACGTCGGCGGCGTGTCGCCTCTTCCGCCAGGGCGGGGGAAAATCCGAGTTCCGCCATCGCCTTTTCGTACTCTTTCCCGACCGCTGCTTTTCCGTGGTAATCCGGTACGTCCTCCATGAAGGAGACCCCTCGACCCATCCTGTTCCGACAGAAGACAACCGCAGGGCCTCCGCAGTTGCCGGCAGCCACCATCGCCTGGTAGAGATCTGCCGGGTCCTGTCCGTCACAATGGTGCACTTTCCAGCCATCCGCTTCCCAGAGAGCTGGAAGATTTGCAGGCATGACCTCTTCGATCCTTCCCGAGATCTGGATGTGGTTGTAATCCACCAGGACCAAAAGATTGTCCAGCTTTTCCTTGACCGCCATTCTCCGGGCTTCGGCAACCTGCCCCTTGACCTGCTCGCCGTCGCTCATGAGGACAAAGACTTTCCCTTCCCAGGCCCTGGCCCGGCAGGCCAACGCGTAGCCGACTCCGGCTGAAAGCCCCTGGCCAAGGTTCCCCGTGCCCCAGTCAATGCCCGGTACCTTTTTCTCGACATGACCCGAAAAAGGGCTCCCTGCCTGCCGAAAATGCGCCATGGCCTCCTCGGAGCGAATGAAGCCGTGTGCAGCAAGCGCCGCGTAGACTCCTGGAGACGCGTGCCCATGGCTGACGACCACGAAATCGCGATTTTGGGTTTCCCAGTTTTTCCGGGGTCAGGTTCGCTACGGCGTAGGTCAGAAGGAACATCTCCATGCTTGAAAGAGAACCTGCCGGATGTCCGCTGTTTGCCACCGTCGTCATCGTTACGGCCCAGGCCCTGCAGTGCCTGGCGATTTCAGTAATCCTGGCGGCTTGGTCCGGCGAAAGCCGTTTCACCGGGAACGACTTGAGGTTCAGGTCCCAAAGTTTTTCCATCGCTAGCTCCCCTTCCGATTCTTTTCCCCCGACTGGGATTCGGATTCATTATACAGAATCCTCCGGAGCTTCCGGAGCGCCGTCTCAAAATGCTGCGGGCCGATCTCCACCAGGCCATTCGTGAAAGCCTTCCCGAGATGTTCCCTCATCGCTTCTTCCGCGGCTGAGCGGCAGAGGTTCTCCAGTTCCGCTCCGTTCATCCCTTCCGTTTCGCAGGCAAGCCGCGCAAGGCTGACCTCTGAAGAAAGAGGTTTTTCGCCTGGTCAGAACGGAAAGGATCTCCAACCGTTCCGCTTCATTGGGATCCGAAAGCCCGATTTCAATTTCAAAACGCCCGGCACCCCTCACCCTCGTATCCAGCCCCTTCGGATCGATAGCCGTTCCGATGACTGAAACTCCCCGCATGTCTGCGATTCCGTTCATTTCGGCACAAAACTGCGCAATCAGCCTTTCCGAGACGGGATTTCGCTCCAAGCCATCCTGCGAGGGGAAGAGGGAATCGATCCCATCCAGGCATAGAATGGAAGGGGATGACTGCCTCGCCACGTGGAACGCGTGACGGAGGGCCTTTTCTCCTTCTCCGATATAGCGCGACAGCAATGCCGGTCCCTGGACATAGATGAAATTCAGGCCCGTTTCCCGGGCCAGCGCTTTGACAAGCAGGCTTTTTCCGGAACCTCCGCGGCCGTGAATCAGGATGCCCCGGGGAGGGCGTGCATCAAGCTGCCGGAAAAGTTCTTCGTTGAGAAGCGGCCATTCTACCGCCTGCCGCAGAGCTTCCTTGACGCTTTGGAACCCGCCGATATCCTCCCATCCCACTTCGGGAACATCGAGGAAAACTTCTCTCAGCGCAGAAGGCTCAACTTCCTTGAGAGCTTCCTCGAAATCCCCGGAGGTCACTTGAAGCCTTTCCAGGAGGTCATTCCGGGAATCTCCTTTCTGAAGCTCGAGAGAAGTCAGAAACCGACGAAGCGCGCTCATCGCCGCTTCTTTGGCAAGAGCCTCGAGATCGGCCCCTACGAAGCCGTGCGTACGGTTCGCCAGCCCATGCAAATCCACATCTTCCGAAAGGGGCATCCCGCGGGTGTGAATTTGCAGGATCTCCAGGCGTCCCTGTCGGTTCGGGACAGGAATGGCAATCTCCCGGTCGAACCTGCCGGGCCTTCTCAAAGCAGGATCCAAAGCGTTGGGGATGTTGGTCGCAGCCATGACGATGACCTTCCCGCGCGATTCGAGTCCGTCCATCAGGGCCAAAAGCTGGGCGACAACCCTTCTTTCTACCTGTTTTTCGCTTCCCATTTCTTCGCGCTTCGGCGCGATCGCGTCGATTTCGTCGATAAAAAGGACGGCGGGAGCGTTCCGGTTCGCTTCTTCAAACACTGCCCTGAGTCTCGCTTCGCTTTCCCCGTAATACTTGCCGATGATCTCCGGACCTGAGATCGAGGTAAAGAAAATGTTCGATTCGTTTGCCACCGCTCGGGCCAGCGCGGTTTTTCCGGATCCCGGGGGGCCGAATAAAAGGATTCCTTTTGGCGGTTCGATCCCGAGTTTCCTGAAGACCTCGGGGAACCTCAGGGGCACTTACGACCATCTCCCGGATTCGCCGGATCTGAGGCCCCAATCCTCCGATGTCCTCGTAGGAGACCCGTTGCCTGGTGTTCGGTTCCCGTCTCGCCCCTGCAGTTTCGCCTTCCAGCCTGATTTCGGTTTCTTCAACGACGAGAACGACTCCGCCAGGAGTTGTCTTTTTAACGAGGAATTCGCACCGGCTGTTGCCCAGAATCGTTCCGCGAATCCTTCCTCCCCGAAGAAGGCCCTTTCCCTGCAGGAAGGAAGCGAGGAGGACTATTCCGCCCGGAAAATCCGACACGGGTTCTCCAGATAGCTGCACCAGCGTCACGTCGAGCGCCCTTTCGCATTTTGCCCGTATCAGGTCAACTTTTTCACCAAGGGCGACACCCAGGTTATCCCTCGTCACTCGATCAACAAGGATCAAGGATTTGCCTCGATCATCCACTTCGCAGGGCAAGACCCGTACCGGATACGAACGTTTCCCTTCGATCAGCACCAGGTCGCCTTCGGAAAACCCGTAAAATGCCATGTCCTTCGGATCGATCCTGGCAATCCCCTGATCTACATCACCCGCGTGAGCTTCCCTGACGATCAGCATGATGGGTTCAACCTGCCTTCCCGTGAAATTGCAAAGGGCTCCCTGCCGCCCTTCAATGGCGCCGGGGAGCCCTTCAGAAGCTCGATTCCCGTTTTCAGGCGGAGACGGAAACGGCTTCCACGCGCCCGGGATACGCTTCAAGGCCCGCCTTCCAGGATGTCCATCGCGCGGGCGAGGTCCTTCTCCTTCAGGACGTAGGCCAGCCGCACTTCATCCCGTCCAACGTCCCGGAGTCGCGTAAAACGCCTTCCGCCGGGGCCATCATGACCGTTTCCCCGTCCACATCGAAATCCTTCAGCATCCAGATGACGAATTTTTCCGCGTTGTCGACCGGAAGCTTAACCACCACATAGAAAGCTCCCTTCGGTTCTTCGCAGATGACACCGGGCATTTCCTTCAGTGCCTTGTATAGGATGTTCCTCCGGCGCGTGTATTCCTCGTTGACCTCCTTTAGGTAGGACATAGGAGTCTTGTACAGTTCCGCAGCCCCGACCTGTTCGAGGGTTGGGACACAAAGCCTCCCCTGGGCAAGCTTCATGACCTGCGACATGAGCTCCGCGTTCTTCGAGGAAATGCAGCCGATCCTGGCTCCGCAGGCGCTGTACCGCTTCGAAACGGAATCGACCAGGATCACCCGGTCTTCGATTTCCTTGATCGTCCCGAAACTCGTGTACTTCAGCCCATCGTACACGAACTCCCTGTAAACCTCATCGGAGATGATGAAGAGGTCTCGTTTCCTGGCGATCTCCGCGAGCATCTGGATCTCCTGGTCGGTGTAGACAACCCCCGTCGGATTTCCGGGGTTCGAGATGAGGATCGCCTTCGTGTTCGGGCCGACCAACTTTTCGATCTCTGCCGCGGCCGGAAGATGGAACCCGCATTCCGCCTTGGTCGTGATGGGCTTGATGGAAACGTTGACGGCCTGGCCGAACCCATTGTAGTTCGTATAGAACGGTTCAGGAACCAGGATTTCGTCTCCGGGATCACAGAGGGCAATCATGGCAAACATCAACGCTTCGCTGCCGCCGTTCGTGATGATGATGTGCTCGCGCCCGTATTCGATCCCGTAACCCTCGTAATACTTTCGGATCGCGTCGATCAGTTCGTTGCTCCCTGCCGAGGTGGAATAGGCCAAAACGTCTTCCCTAAAGTTGCGGATGGCCTCGAAGAAACCCGCCGGCGTGACGATGTCGGGTTGGCCTATGTTCAGGTGGTAGACCTTTTTCCCTTTCGCTTTGGCTTCGTTCGCATAGGGGACAAGTTTCCTGATCGGGGATGCTTGCATACCCGTGATCCGTTTTGAAAACTTCATTCTTCAACACGCTCCTTCTTTTTCGGCTTCATCTTGTAAACCATTTCAGACATAGACCCTTGGTACCCTTCTCGAGAACATCCCGGGGATCTCGTAGTTGATCGTACCCAGCCTTGCCGCGACTTCGTCGACGGTGATCGTTTCCCCCCCCTGGGAACCGATCAGGACGACTTCATCCCCCACCTGCGCTTCCGGGATATGGTTGACGTTGATCATGCACTGGTCCATGCAGATGCTTCCAACAACGGGAGCCCTGCGACCCCGAACGAGGACCTCCGCCTTGAAGTTCAGCAGCCGTGTCCACCCGTCATTGTACCCCAGCGGAAGGGCAGCGATTCTCTCCTCTCCCCGGGTCATGTACCGAAGTCCATAACTGATCCCGCTGCCTGCGGGGAGAGTCCTCAAGCACGCGATCGCCGTCTTCACCTCGAAGACCGGTTTCAGCTCGACACTTCTTCGGACGGCGGCGGAAGGCCACATCCCGTAAAGGATCACTCCCGGGCGAACCGCGTCAAGGTGCATCTCCGGAAGGGACAGCGTCGCTGCGCTATTGCAGGCATGGCGGATCCGAACCCCCACGTTTCGCGATCGCAGGAGTTCCAGGACATCTCCAAAGCGGCGGAATTGCCACCGCGTATAGTCAAGGTTAATTTCGTCCGCAGTTGCGAAATGAGTAAAAACCCCTTCGACCTCCAGTCCGGGCAGGGCAAGGATTTCGTTCAGGACGGAGGGAAGCTGGTCAGGGAGGAAGCCGATCCTTCCCATCCCGGTGTCGATCTTCAGGTGGACGCGGGCAGGTTTCCCCTGCCGGACTGCAGCCTCGCTCATGGCCCGTGCAAAGTCCAAATCCGTGCAGGCTGCAGCGATATCCTGCCGGACCATCTCAAAGGCGGCACAGGGAGCGGAGGCCCCAAGCACGAGGATCGGTTCACCAAAACCGTTTTCCCGAAGCTCAATCGCCTCTTCCGGGATTGCCACGGCAAAGCGCTGTGCGCCCCCATCCCGAAAGGCCCTTGCAGCCTGGATCATCCCTGTCCCGTATCCATTCGCCTTCACGACAGCAATCGGCTGGACTCTGGGGCCAACCCACTCCCGGACCGCCGCAAAATTCGATTTCAGGTTTTCGAGCGAAACTTCCATTCGTGTCGGACGAAATTGCACAAACATTCGCCTCCTCATGAGGAAGGCGGGGCAGGTCACGCCCGCCCCGCCGGAACCGGGCCTTGATCGGCCCGGAAATTTCTCGAACTAGATTTTCAAGGCCCCGGAACGCCGCTTTTCGTCGAAATCCTTGACGAGTTTTTTCAGGGTTCCCGACAGAAGCAGCAGCGCGATGAGGTTGGGAATCGCCATCAGACCGTTCAGGGTATCGGCAAGATCCCAAAGGTTCGTCAGGAAGGCCGCCCCGCCGCCGAGAGCTTCCCCGGAGGCGCCGAGTATGACAAAGAGGATCCAAAGGACCTTCATGACCGGGATGAATTTCACGCCGAAAACGTAGACCGCAGCCGTCTCTCCGTACCAGTACCAGCCCAGGATCGTCGAGAAGGCAAAAAGCGCCAGGCCGACAGAGAGGATCATCGTCCCCGTGCCCCCCAGGACGGTCTGGAAGGCCGACAGGGAAAGTTTCGCTCCGGTCAGTTCAGGCTGCCCGGTCAGGACACCGCTCGTCAGGATGGCCAGTGCAGTCAGAGAGCAGATCACGATCGTGTCGGTGAAAACCTCGAAAAGCCCATACATCCCCTGGCGCATCGGGTGGTCGACAACGGCCGTCGCATGAACCATCGGGGCGGAACCAAGACCGGCCTCGTTGGAGAAGACACCCCGTGCAATTCCCTTCGTCAGTGCGATCTTGACCGACCAGCCTGCCAACGCCCCGGGTAGCGCCATCGGGTCCGAGAAAGCGTATTTCACCGCATTGCCGAGCGCCATCGGAATGGCGCTGGCGTGGGTGAAGACGACGATGATCCCGCCGACGATGTAGAAGATTGCCATGAACGGAACGAGGTAGGTGGTGACCTCGGAGATCCTCTTCAGTCCACCGACGATGACGAGACCCGTCAGGACGGCGACGATGATACCGGTATACATGTTGGGGATGCCGAAACCGAGGTTGAAGCCCTCAGCCGTGGAGTTCGCCTGGACGGCGCAGCCGATGCCGAAGGATGCAAGGAAAGCAAATAGGGCGAAGAGCCACGCCAGCCATTTCTGCCCGGTCCCCTTCTCCAGAATGTACATGGTGCCGCCGCGCCAGTTGCCGGTGGGGTCTTTTTCCCTGTAGTGGACGGCCAGGGCGACCTCGCACATCTTGGTGGTCATACCGAACACCGCAGAGACCAGCATCCAGAACAAAGCACCGGGACCGCCGAGGTGCAGGGCCGTCGCAACCCCCGCGATGTTCCCGGTGCCGACGGTCGAGGCCAAGGCCGTGGAGAGGGCGGCAAAGGAAGAAATCGTTCCTTCGCCTTCTTTCTTTTTGCCCAGGTTCCCGAACACTTCCTTGAACATCAGGAAGAAATACCGAAGCTGCGGGAGTCCCAGGATAAGAGTCAGGTAAACCCCCGTACCGACGAGCAATGTGAGCATCCAGGGACCCCATACGATACCATTGATTACGCCGTTGATTTTCATAATTGCTTCCATAACCTCAATCCTCCTCCTTCTCAGGCTAATTCCCTTCGATCGTTGCCTTGGAACAAGGACTCCGCAAACCGTGCCCCTATTTCAGGCCTGAAAAAAATCCCCCCCTTCGAAAAAATCGGATATCGTATATTTAATATTTTCACGATTATAACATGGTCGGTGCCCGCCGAGAAGTTCTCGGCAAACACCGACCCAGACGTTAAAGGTATCCTGACTTTTTCAGGCATTGTTCCGCCTTTTCCAGATTTTTCGAAGAAATCTTGATCACCGGCCCCGTGCATCCCATCGCGGACTCCGCGTAGATCGCCGCTTTCCAGAGTTCCCGGACCGCTTCCTCAATGTTGAGCACGTCGATTCCGTGAATTTCTTCGTCGGTTGGTTCGGCGGCGGGGCATAGGACGTCTTCCTCACCGGCAACGGGCTTCTTTCGCATTCCAAGAAGGACGGATTCAAGGCCTGCTTCTTTTGCCATCCTCAATTCTTCCTGGACCACGGACGGCAGGGCTGCAGCGGCAACTGCCGCAGTGTAAGCCAGGGCCTTCGCGATCACGGGGGCGCCGGATGCACGGGAAATGATGGAGATGACGTGCGGCCATCCTTGCCCAACGGAGGGACCGTATC
>Ga0067045_1003315_pt1 | contig 34416 bp, 32 predicted proteins | sample TerdegcTABiofilm_FD_59184 | JGI IMG/M metagenome (GOLD analysis project Ga0067045, IMG submission 59184) | Combined Assembly of (Gp0054472, Gp0054536) Wastewater bioreactor microbial communities from Singapore -Terephthalate degrading...
GAACTGCTGGAAAACTTAGAAAATGATATAGTCCGTTATGAGGAAACAAAAGACCCTGAATTGATTCATTCAATATTCAGGTATGTGCATACATTAAAGGGTGGTTCGGGGATGGCAGGGTATGAGGATGTATATCAGTTTACTCATGCCCTGGAAAATATTCTGGATTCAGTGCGCAATGGTGTTCTTCCCATGAATGACCTTTTAGCGGATATTGTGTTTGCCAGCATTGATGTAATCAGATTGCGCCTGTATTCTGAAGAAGATCCATCAAAGTTTGAGGAAAAGTTTGCGTTATTACAGGTAAAAATTAATGATATTGAATCAATTCTTCAGGTGAAAGAAGAAGAAACCGTTGAAGAAGATAAAACTGAAGAAATACAGCCAGTGTATAATTTTTTCAGGGTTAAAGCTAAATTCAGAGAAGATATATTTAAATCGGGCATTGATCCGCTTATTATCATGGAAGACTTAGCTTCTTTAGGGAAGATTACTGAGTTACGTGTTAACCGAAATGATGTGCCACTGCTTGAAAATCTTGATCCTGAGAAATGTTACCTGTCGTGGGATGTTATCCTTAAAACCAAAAGCAAAGAAGAAGCCCTTGATGATGTATTTATTTTTGTGCGTGATGATAATGAGATATCCATAACCAATGTAACCAAAAATTATGTTGCACAGCCAGTTGTAGAGGATGTCCCCAAATTGGGCGAGTTATTATTGTCAAAGGGCATGCTTACTGAAAAGGAATATGACGATGTATTAAGCGAACACGAAAAGACAAAGAAAAAAGTTGGTGAGATAGCTGTTACCAAAGGATATGTGGAGGACAATGATATATCACTGGCACTCAAGGAGCAGGAGAGTATTAAAAAGCATCTGAGTACTTCAACATTGAGGGTTGATGCAAAAAAAGTTGATAGCCTCATGAACCTTTTAGGTGAAATGGTCATTGGTTTTTCAGGGATTAAACGGATAGCTGAAGAGATAGAAGATGAAAAGGCATATCGTTTAAACAACGCCCTGTATGGTGTTGACCGGATAATCCGTGAATTTCAGGAACATCTTATGCGAATTCGCATGGTTCCTATTGGGCCGGTGTTTGAGCAATTCAGGCGTTTTATCCGTGATACTGCAAAATCGCATGGCAAGTTGATACACCTGGAAATTGCAGGTGGTGATACAGAAATTGATAAAACAGTAATTGAACGCATCAATGATCCTCTAAAGCATTTGATTCGTAATGCGATAGATCATGGAATAGAAAGTCCTCAGCAACGTCAGGCCAAAGGGAAGCCTCAGGAAGGTACAATATTGCTGAAAGCGTATCATCAGGAAGGAAATATTTTTATTGAGATAAGTGATGATGGACAGGGTATTGATAGAGAAAAGGTATTGCAAAAAGTTATGGCATCAGGAATTTCAAGTAAACTTGATGATTTACCAGATGCAAAAATATATGAATTTTTGTTTGCACCTGGTTTTTCTACTGCCGAATCAGTTGGTGACCTTTCCGGAAGAGGTGTTGGCCTGGATGTGGTCAAAACAAACATTGAAGCATTGCGGGGCAGTGTTGAAGTCTTCAGTGAAGCCGATAAGGGCACAACATTTAGAATAAAGCTTCCTTTGACACTGGCAATAATAGATGGTATGCTGGTGAAAGTGGCGCATGAAACATTTATTATCCCAATACTTTCGATAATTGAAAGTGTCAAGCCTGGGAAAAAAGACATAAAAACTGTTGAAAACAAGGGCGAAGTTGTCCATGTAAGAGGAGAATATGTTCCGTTAGTCAGGCTTTATAAAGAATTTAAGCTGCCACAAACTATTGAAAATCCATGGGATGGCCTTGTGGTTATTGTTGAATCAGAAGGGAAGGCTCTGGGACTACTCGTTGATGAACTTGTTGGTCAGCAACAGATTGTGATAAAGAGTCTGGATAATCAAATAACTTCATCAAGAGCAATATCCGGTGCCGCAATATTAGGTGATGGAACTATCGCCCTTATTATTGATGTACATGGTTTTATAAGTACGTAACGCATAGTTCAGGACTAACACGATATGATGAATGTAATTGCCTATGAACAATCCATCAGAGTTCATTATGATTACCTTAAAGACTTAAAAGGTAATACCAGTACTCTGTTTTCTGAACTGATACAGCGCTTTACTGTAATTAATACGCGGATTGATGAATTCTTCACCATGATTCGTCCCTATATTTATTATTTTTATAACACTGATGAAAACCTTCCTGATACTTTTTTGCATGATGTCATAATTGGTACCAACAATGAAATGAATGAGTATATTGATACTATTGTTAAATATATGATAGCTGATAGAGAAACCAATAAGGAAGTGGAGAATGCAATTAATAAAACTCTTACTTTGAGTAACAGCGTTGCTATGATACTGGATGCAGTGGAAGCAATTGATCTGTATGCAAAAAACACCATGATAATTTCCATTAAGGCTGGCGAAGAAGGCTCTACGCTTACAACCATTGCAGTGGAGATGTCACATTTAGCTGATATGGTTAATGATGTTTCAAGTCAATTTCAGGAAATTATAGAATATTTGGATAAATTACGCACAAAATTTAGCAACACATGTCAGACAGTTGACATTATTATAGAAAACTATCTCACACATTTGCAGATTAAGATGAACAGCACAATACGTGACATTATTGGCCATCAAAAGAAGCTGTCATATAATGTTGAGTCAATTGTTAATTTTGCTGATCAGTTAAAAAGCAGTATTCACAAAATATTACAGGAATTTCAGGTTGAGGATATATTCCGCCAGGATATTGAAAAAATATTATTTGCTATTGAAGCGCTGGAAGAAGGTGGTATTGATGACAGTGAAAAGGATATCCTTTTTTGGGGGATGTATCAAAAGTTACTATCGCTTCAGCATGACTTTATGCATTTATATACCAGTGCAGGGGAAAGCCTGCATACAATGAAAAGTAATGTTGAAGCTATAGCAAGCGATTATACAAAAGCTTCTGAAACGGTGTTTGAAGGTGATGAGTTTGCTATTGAAAAAGTATATAATTCACTGGAAATGTTACAACATGAAACTATTCAGTACATAGAAGATATTCTTGCCAAGAAAGCTTCATTGCTTGAAATATCCAGTGATGTATTGGAGCAATTACATAAGTTTCAGGAGTTTTTTACTAAAATACAGGATGTGGTGCGGAAGTTTGATGTGGTGAATATGTTAACACGGATAGAACTTGCACGGCATCAGCAGTTGCAGAAAACAATAGCCAGTTCACTCAGTGATATAAGCATTATGCCAAAGAAAATTAAGAAAATAGTGGAAGAATCAGAGAATTTATACAAAGATGTTATTGGTACCATGGAATCTACCTATCAGTCATATAAAGATGCTATGACTATACAGGATACAATATTGCAAAATTGTGTATCAAATTTAAAAAAGGTTTCATTAAAATTATATGAATCCAAGAAATATTACATTGATATATCACAGCAGATAGAGCGGAATGTAAATACTTTGCAGCAATTTTTAAGCGAAAAATCAGAACAGATAGAAGCATTCAAAAATATTGAAGAGAATATAAAGCTGTTTTGCGATATGCTTGATGGTGCAGGAGTTGAAAAAAATATGCCTGATGTTGAAAAGATTAATAAAACCGTTGATACTCTTACAATGCTATATGGCACAGATTACAAAGGGTTGATGCTTGTTTCACTTTTAAAAGAATATTCGGCTGCAAAAACAGAGGACACGGTTATAGTTTTTTAATTAATGTGCAACAGGGGTATTGCATAAGGTTCAGATTGATAGAATTATGAAAGTTGAAGAGTCATACTGGAATATATGCCAAACTTATTTTCAAGTAGGTAATAGTGCGATGTTAAACCAGATTCAGTATGACAGTAATGATGTCAGTGCATGAAGGGGGCAGTACATGTATATAATAGAAGTTGATGAATTTGTAAATGTTAAACACATAAAGCAGTTTGCAGATGAGGTGATGACAGTATTGCGGACTGAGAAAGATATTGTCATTGATTTTACCAAATCAAAACGGTTAGATTTGTCGGTTGTGCAGGTTATTTTATCATTATTGAAAACAGCCCGGCAATTGAATAAAACAGTTAAATTTAAGGGAGTTAATGATACCGTAAAAAAGCAATTAAAGCTATGTGGCGTTATACGTTAATTTTTGTTGTTACGTATTATTATGAATTGTATATTATAATAACACGGGGGATTAATAAAGCGGTTCTGGCTAATTAATAGGGATGCAAAGTCAAATACAATCTTTTTAAGAGGAGCTTTATATGAAGCATATTGTAATCATTGATGACTCGCCAACTATACGTACAAGTGTTGAATATACACTCAAAGATTCAGGATATGGTATGGTTCATGCTGAAAATGGTGTTGATGCATTGAATAAAATAAAGGATTTACTTTCCAAAGGAGAGGAAATTGCCCTGTGTATTGTGGATATTAATATGCCACAGATGGATGGTATTACGTTTATTAAAAAGTTCAGGGAAAATGATAAATTTACACCGGTTGTGGTGCTTACTACAGAAGCTGAAGAAGAAAAAATACAGGAAGGCAAAAAAGCAGGTGCTTCAGGGTGGATGATTAAGCCATTTAAGGCTGAGCAGCTTCAGTCAGTGGTCCATAAATTTTTGCGATAAGGGGGGAATATATGAATATTGAAAATACAGCTATAGAAAACAAGCCTGATACTGCTTCAACAGAACAATTTGTTACCTTCATTATTGGGGATGAAACCTATGGTATAGAAGTTCTTAAAGTGCAGGAAATTATTGGGATGACCCACATTACTCATGTTCCTAATACACTCTCATTTATGAAAGGTGTCATTAACCTCAGAGGTTCGGTGGTGCCGGTAATAGATATGCGGAAAAAAATAGGGATGGAGGAGATAGAATATAATGCCTTCACTGTTATAATTATTACTGAGGTTAAAGGGAAACTTATAGGGATGATAGTTGATTCAGTTCAGGATGTGGTTACTATTCCAGTGCAGAAAATTCAGGATACCATGCGATTTACATCGCATGTGTCAACAGATTATATTAAGGGGATTGGACAGATCGACGACAATTTAGTCATTATTCTGGATGTTGATAAACTGTTAACAAGTGAGGAATTGGCTCATATTAAAACAACATAAATTAATGCAAACAGGTATGATGAGATGATACGGGTATTTGATGCAACCATTAAACAGCCAGTAGTAATTCTGGTGCCTGGTGAATACTTTGCTGCAGAAAATCAGGTTCTTTCTACGATAGTGGGTAGTTGTTTTGTTGTATGCCTGTATGACTCTATAAAAAAAATTGGTGGAATGGGGCACTGTTTATTGCCGGTATTATCTTCATTACAGATGAAAAAAGAGGATATATTCAATTATAATATTAATTTTATGGAGCATATTATTGGCCAGATGGTCAAGTTAGGGGCTGATAGAAAGAATTTTATTGTAAAGGTATTTGGTGGGACAGGGTCATCATACAATCAAAAATTTACTACCGATTTTATTTCTGAGTACTGTAAAAATGAAAATATGTCTCTTGATGCGATTGATATTGGGGGTAACTATCGCCGTAAACTTTATTTTTTTTGTGACACAGGTAAAGTTCACCGGTATTTAGTTGAAGCCAATGACTCAATTTCAGAATTTATAAAAATGGAAAAGGAATTTATTGATAAAGTATTAACTGATAAAGTTCAATATGGCAATGTTATATTATTTGAATAATATATGAATAACCCTTTTTACCAACAATTAGACCAGCAAGATTTTGATTACATCAGAAATATTGTGTATAGAGAATCAGGCATAAAGCTTTCTGAAATGAAGCGTGCACTGGTGCAATCGCGTTTGCTACGTAGAATGCGTGAGTTGGGTATGCAACGCTATGATGAGTATTGCGACTTCCTCAGAGAAAATTATGATGATGAAATAGAAAACCTTATAAATTGCATCACTACCAATAAAACAGAGTTTTTCAGGGAAAGAGAACATTTTTCTATATTGCAACGAATTGTTGAACAGGAACTATCGCATAAAAATATTGCAATATGGAGTGCTGGCTGCTCAACCGGTGAAGAAGCATACAGTATTGCTATTGTTTTATGTGAAAGTAACTTCAAGAAACAATTTACTATAATTGCTACTGATATTGACACTAAAGTGTTAGAAACAGCACGAAGTGGCATATACCCGCTGGAGGTTGTACAAACACTTGATATAAGTCTATTAAAAAAATATTTTTTAAAAGGCAAAGGCCAGTATGATGGATATGCAAAAGTAAAAAATTTTCTTAAAGAAAAAATTTCATTTCAACACCTGAATTTACTTGATGATAACTATCGCCTTAAAGGGCATTTTGATGTTATATTTTGCCGCAATGTCATGATTTATTTTGATAAAGATGTTCAGGTCAAAGTATTAAAAAAATTTTATGATTATTTACCAAAAGGTGGCTATCTTTTCTTAGGATATGCTGAAGCGATAGTAAGCGCCAATCTTCCTTTTCATTATGTAGCCCATTCGGTATATCAAAAACGATAACTCATTATGCTGTGTTAGTGTTAATAGAGGTAGCCATGTATATTCGCAATTCACACAGGTTAAAGAAGCCAATGAAAGTTTTATATCCTGGTGACTGTTATGTTAGCAATAAAGATGAATATATTGGAACGTTGCTTGGGTCGTGTGTAGCAGTATGCCTGTATGATCCTGTAAATAAGGTGGCCGGGATGAATCATTTTGTTTTGCCGGGAAAGGTTGTGCAGGCTCATACAAAGCAGAAAAAATCAAATGCTGGTGATGAAGAAAAAGAACTGTTAAAATATGGCACAAGGTCAATTGAAAAGCTCATTACTCAGATGGAACAATATGGTAAAAGAGAAAATATAGTAGCTAAGATTTTTGGTGGAGGAAAAGTTTTAGATTATCAAACCACGCAATATGGCATTTCCAACATGAATGTAAGAATTGCAAAGATTTTACTGGAAATGGCCGATATTCCTATTGTAAGCGAAGATGTTGGTGGCACCGTTGCTCGTAAAGTCATGTTTGATGTTGAAACAGGAAGAGCATATTGTAAGCAATTAACAAAGGTTGAAGAAAAAGATAAAACTTTCACTATGGAGTTATCTCAGTTTGAATAAAATAAAAGTTTTAGTGGTTGATGATTCTGCGGTAATGCGCAAAACATTAACCGATATTCTTAATGGTTCCAGTAAAATTGAAGTTGTTGGTACTGCTCTTGACCCCTATATTGCTGTTAATAAAATAAAGCAGCTCAATCCTGATGTATTAACCCTTGATATTGAAATGCCGCGCATGGATGGCCTTACTTTTTTGCGAAAGCTCATGTTAGCAAACCCAATGCCGGTAATTATGGTCAGCGCATTCACTGATAAAGGTGCGTTGCAAACAATACAGGCGCTTGAATATGGTGCTGTTGATTTTATTTTGAAGCCGCGCTCTGATGATAGTGCCGAATGGGACAGATTTGCAAGTGAATTGCGTGAAAAGGTTATCACCGCTGCAAGCATACAATCGGATAGATTTACAGCACGTAGTAGAGAAAAGGCTATTGAGGTTGAAGAAAAATTTAGTGCTGATGTAATTTTGCCAAAAACAGTATCAAAGGTGCGGACCACCCACAGTGATGTTATCATTGCTCTGGGTGCATCAACAGGTGGAACCGAGGTTATTGCAAAAATTTTAGGTAGCCTTCATGAAAATGTACCGGCTATTGCTATTGTACAGCATATGCCTGAGAAATTTACTGAAGCATTTGCCAACAGGGTTAACAACAACTCAAAGCTGTATGTAAAAGAAGCTCAGAATGGTGACAGGCTGTACAGGGGCACAGCCCTCATTGCACCAGGAAACCGTCACATGCTGGTGCGGTCTGATGCCAGTGGATATTACGTGGAAATTAATGATGGACCACCGGTAAACCGGCATAAACCATCAGTAGATGTGTTATTCAGATCTGTAGCTCAGGTGGTGAGTAAAAGTGTGGGGATACTATGTACCGGTATGGGTGCTGATGGTGCGGAAGGACTTGGTGAAATATTGCAGGCAGGTGGCATGACAATAGCTCAGGATGAAGTATCATCAGTTGTCTTTGGTATGCCGCGTGAGGCCATCAAGCGAGGTGCGGCACAAAAAGTGATGAATATTGAACAGATGATTGCGTATATAAATAGTTTATGATATTTACTCTTTTCTTTTAAAAATATGTCTTTAAATAAATAGGCTTATCCACTATTTTACATCCTGACCTAATTCAGCATTTTCCTCTATCAGTTAAAAAATAATTAATTTTATTATGTAATTCCAAAAAATTCAATTAACCGTGTTTCTTCAAATACTTTACGCAATGATTGACTTATTGCTATTATTTGTATATCTTTGCCCTGTTTTTGCAGATCCTGCTTTTTCCACATAAGGTAGCCCATAAGGGTTGATGGCAGGTAAATGGTCTTTGATAAATCAAAATAAATAACTCTAACACCTTGGCCAAGCAAACGCTCAACGGCATATTCCACTTCCACTTTATCATCAGGGGTAGCTTTTTCACAGTGTAATATGATGGTGTTGTTTTCTACGGTTACCATACAGTGTTATTGTACCAGGTATGCGTTTATGTCAGGATCAGTAGCAGAAAAAGAAAGATCTTTATCATTAGTTCCATCAGTTAAACTAATGGTATCGGATGATCTTATTTCGTATAATCCTGATGATTCAGATATATTCAAAGAAATAGTTTGATTAGGAACTTTTTTTATATATTTTATACCATTATCTATAACGGAAATTGAAGCATTTATATTATTAAATGTCCCAATAAGTGAATTACTTGGGAAATAAATATATGCTTTAAATTTTCGATTTGATTTTGGATCTTCTCCAAAAGCTATACCAACATAATCAATTCCATTAATATTTTTTTGAAATATAATTGCATAAGCATCTGTTAAATCTTGATGTGGTGTTCCACCAAAACTTACATCGAAACTTGTCCCTTTTCCTGTTAAGTTAGGGGTTATTGTGCTTACATCACCGGGCTGTATCTTGAAAGCACTGCTTGATGAACCTGATGACTGGTCACCACAGGAGACAGCGGTTGCTATCGCTAATGCGCATACAAATAGGGCAATAGTATTTTTCATAAGAAATACTCCGTTGTTATAGTATCGGTTTAACTGGTCTTAACATTTACAAATAAAATGTAATAGTACATTATGAATCACTGGTGTACAAACTTGATTGAAAGCTTAAACAAACTCTCCCAGCGGTCACTGAGTAATTAAGTTAGACTTTCATAAAACAATCGACGCACTATAATTACCATACTAAAATATATGCAATAGCGTCAATATTTTTATGTCACCTGTATTGTATTTAGTGTTGGTAAGTGTTATTTGTTACTGGTAAATAGTACTTGCAAAAATTGGATAAATATAGTTTTAAACTAAAAAAATATACTTTGGGAGGATTCGATGAATTTGGAAACTACTACCTGTATTTCACACAAACACCTTGAATTAATAAAAGTATATGCGAAAAAATATAAAATACCAGTATCTTCCTTTATTATTTATTTGATAAACTTTGTTGTGACACACAAAATAATGCAGGTCAAAGCGTGTTCACGGTTGTCATACAGACCCCGGCACAGTGGTGGGTGGAAACGTGTACATATTATGTTGCTGGAACATGAGTATGAATTTGTTATGGATGTTAGGAAGGTGTATAAAATGTCTTTAGCAAAGATTATTGCGTTTTGTATTGATAATTATCTTTTTGATTTTATTAATGCGCTAAATAAAGAAGATAATACCGATAACTATCGTTGTTGTGGCTATACATTCAGCTTTTACCTGGAAGAAGGAATACAATGTTGCCAGTTTTACTGGGGGCCACACCCAGAAATACTAAAAAAATTACACGCCACCCAGCACCTGTAACCCATTAACAAATTATTATTGACATCTACATTTATCCATGTATACAATAAAGAAGTTATACCAGGGAATGGTATATTTTTATTTAAAGAAAAGGAGGTCGTGCAATTATGAATGGTGATGTGCTTATCCAGAACATAATTAATCTTTTTGTCATGGCAATCATATTAGAAGCAGCTATAATGGCCATTTTCTCAATGTCTGCTTTCCGTGATATGAAAATGACTCGTGCTGTAGAAGCAACCAGAGATGTGATTATATTGCTTGCAGCGTTTTTCCTGTGCTACAAAGTTGATGTGCTCCACGTATTCAGAGGCACTGGATTAAAAATACCGGTTCTTTTTGACATTATTATCAGTACACTCGTACTGACGCGCATGACTAATTTTGTGAGGCAGGTATTCAATCGTTTACGTCAGGATTAGTGTCATTGGCTTTTAAGCAAAAGACTACAAAAAGCAATAGTTTTTTCCGGTAACTATCGCCAATAAAAGATTATTAGAAAATTTATGTATACCATACAACACAAAAAGCCGCACTAGCAGTGGTGTGGCTGCATATTTACGGTTTCCGAAGGGGGCTACATAGTATCAGGATTTTTTAACCTTATTATCCACTGAGTAGCTGGTATTCATCACTTCGTTATATTTGTCAATTATTGCATTTGTGATGAGGTCCCGTGCTTCCTGAGTAATGGGGAAGAACAGGTCAATGTACTCACCATTTTTGCGCTTGTTGGATGGCATACCAATAAAGATGCCTTTATCCCCTTTTACAATGCGCAAATTCTTAACAACAAACTTGTCCAACAAAGTGATGTTGGCAAACCCCAGAGTTTTCCCTAAATTATCCTTGGGAAACACCCTAACTTCGGTAATAATGTCGTTCATGTGATCACCACCATACCGTATGTATAATTTTTTAAATTATACAATGTGGCCTTAGTATACGTCAAGCAAAATAATTTTTTGTAATTTTGTATTATAATATTACTTCATTCAGGCCTGAAAATAGTCAAAATTTCTTAATGATGCCTCATATATTATGAGGCGATAGTTATGGTTAAAAAATCATAGTTTAATAATATATAGTTTTCTGAATACCAGTCCACACAGTAATAACACCAGGAATAAAACCATGATTGGTGTCAGAGTGCACAATGATATATTGAATGCCAGTTCACGTAACATCTGAGATGCAATGAGCGATAATGTATCAGACTGATGGATGAAAAAAATTGGCAATAGTATGCCAATGACTCCAATGCAAAGGATTATAGCCGAAGGATACATCAATACCCGTTTAAGGCATAAGAATTTCTTTATTTTATCCGTTGATGAAAAGATAATAAACAACAGGTATACTATTACCAGAATAACAGTAGCATACACAAAATATATTCCGTAAGAAAAAATTTTTATAATAGTTATTACTGTGTCAGCGGTATCACCTGATAGTACTATATTGTGTTTATATATTACCCCGTTATCAAACCACAACCCTGCTTTTTTTAGATAGCTACTCCCAATAAATTCCGCAATTGCAGTATCAGCAAATGTAAATACTGCTATTAAAAAAGTCCTGTTTTTGAGGTTTGGCGTTTTTTTAATTTCTTCTACCAGGATATCGCTCAGGATGTGTTTTTTTACGCCATTTTCATTTGCCCACAAACGTATAGTGATATCAGGTAAAAGAATTTGGGTAACCCTCTTTGGATACATCGGATTGCTGGTATCGGTCAGTTCCAGTATATATTCAGATTTGATTGTGTTATACGATGTAAAGAAGGTAATGTATTTTTGTATAAGTGGAACAATGTTACCATCAATAAGTTTTTCATGAATGATGTCTGTAATAACAGGCTTTAGTACATCTAAGTCATCATTGAGCTTTGAAGCAAATGTGCTTTGATGCTTTTGTATTATTTCATTTGCTTCTTCCTGCTTTTCGGTATATTCATCCTGTGCTTCTTCAAATGTATCTTCAATTTCTTCAAGTTTTTCTTTTGCTGCAGCAATATCAGCCTTATACCTGTTGCGGTATTCTTCTATGGATTCAATCTGACTTTGAATTTTTACAAGCTCTGATTTTTGATTATTTTCAAATGATTGTTTATTGGGAAATGCCTGTTTTACATCACTGTAGGATAAATTTTTGATCTCATCAAGCTGTTTTTGTAGTTTTTCATATTCTTCAGTTTTATTTATGATATCATATGCTTTTTTGGCTTCTTCATATTGTTTTTTTGCTGCCTGATATGTCAGTACATATGATGCAAGGCCAACCTTATTATCAATTTCTTTCTGAATGGATTGTGTAATTTCAAGATTTTTTGCTTTAACAAAGGTGCCAACAATGTCTATGCGTTTAAGAATTGTAGTGTAAAACACAGGTGTAGTTAACAAGACATAGAGTATTGATATGATAATGCATAAAGGTAAAAGGATTATAGCTATACCGTTAACAATTGTAAATAGAATTCCCCTGTTTTGTGACATGCCTGCCCTCCAGCTGCAAAAGTATTCGTTTTATTATTATCCCAATGAAATCTATTTTTTATAGTAATTATCTACCAAGCATACTACATCAAGTTTATGTATTACATAGTATTAATGCTGCATAATCAACTGTGTCAACAATTACTATCGCACATTAAACCATACAGTAATGTATTGGCGATAGTTACTGCATAGTAAAAAATTGCAGAATATAAATTTTTAGTCAATGTAATTTTATATTGACAGTGGACTTTTATTGGTATTGAATTACACCTCTTAATACTCATGAGTACCATGAAAATGGAGTTGTTTAGATTATGGTTGTGGTAACTTTTTGTATTAATACTATGGTGGAGGATAATCTTGAAACAGTATATCTATATAGTAACAATCCTTTTAGTGTCTTCAGTTGTTTTTGCCCAATCTGCAAAAGAAATAATTGAATCATCAGAAAAAGCTATTCGTGGCAATACATCCAGGTCAACAGTTGCTATCACCATAAAAACACGAAGGTGGGAGCGCACATTGAAGCTGGTATCCTATGATAATCGTTTAAAAAGGATGTCGTTTGCTGAAATTCTTGCACCAAAAAAAGATGCTGGTAATCGCTTTCTTTTGATTAAGGACAACATGTGGCACTATGTGCCAAAACTGCAGCAGACAATAAAGATAGCACCGTCCATGATGCTTCAGTCGTGGATGGGTTCAGATTTTACCAATGACGACATTGTGAAGCAATCAAGCCTTATTGATGACTACACCCATACCCTGGAAGGCAGGGAAACCGTTGATGGTGTTGAATGTTTTAAAGTGGTGCTTGTGCCAAAACCCAATGTAGCTGTGGTGTGGGGAAAAATAGTGTATTTTGTCAGTGTTTCAAAATTGCTGCCAGTAAGGGAAGAATTTTATAATGAGCACAATCAGATGACCAAACTGTTAACCTGCAGCAATGTAAAGATGTTGGGTGGCAGGGAAATTCCAACGGTGTATATAATGAAAACGATTGCCGAGCCTGACCGCTACACTAAAATGGAAATAGTGGATATTCAGTTTGATATTGAGATTCCTGGTAATATATTTTCATTTCAGAATCTTCAGAGGAAATGATAGTTATAATTTGATTACAAACTTAATTAAAGCATTATGTAGCGGAGTGAGTTGAAAGCAACAATGTCATTTGGACGTGTTCAAGAGTAATTGCTGAATTTATAAGGAATATAAGAAAAGTGAAAAAGGATTTTGAAATAATCAGCATGTTAGCATGGCGCAATGTATGGCGCAATAAACGTCGTACAATACTTACGCTGTGCACTATTGTTGTGGGTTGTGCCATGATTATTCTGCTCAATGCGTTTGCCAAAGGTGGCCACGACCAGATGATAGAAGATGCAACTGGCCTTGTTATGGGGCATATTCATATCCATGAAAAAGGGTACTGGGAAAATAAAACAATTGATTATGCATTTGAAGCAGATGAATCCATAGAAAAGGCGCTATCCGGTAATACACATATACATGCTTACTGCAAGCGTATCATGTGTGATGCCCTTATTGCAAAAGGTGGTACAACAAAAGGTGTCATGATACAGGGTGTTGAGCCTGTGCGTGAAAAGCAGGTGTGTGGCTTGCATAAATGCATTATCAAAGGCCGCTACCTGAGCGATAGTGATAGCACCCATGCAGTGATAGGTGCCACATTAGCCGAAAACTTAAAGGTTGACGTTGGCACTACTATTGCCATTATTTCACAGGGGTTTGATGGTTCCATTGCAGCTGAACATCTTACCATTGCTGGCATATTTAAAAGTGGAAATCCTGAATATGATAAATTTTTGCTGCAGATGCCTCTGAAACAGGCTGATGAAACGTTCAGCATGATGGGATATATTCATGCGTATGTCATTAAAGCTTCACGGATAGATAACATTGATGCTATTACCTCTTCACTTTCAAAAAAACTGCAAAATAACGTAGAGGTATTGGGATGGGAAAAGCTAATGCCTGAGCTTGTGCAGTTTATAATCATGGATGATGTCAGTGGTTATCTTTTTGACCTTATGCTGTTTCTGGTTGTGGCCTTTGGCATTCTCAATACCATTCAGATGTCAGTGTATGAGCGCACACGTGAGCTTGGCATCATGAAAGCAGTGGGTACCACGCCAGGTCAGATTGTTGCACTGGTTATACTTGAAACATTTTTTATTACAGTCATTGGCGTGCTTCTGGGTGTTGCCTTGGGTGCTGGGATTTCCTATTATTTTACGGTGCATCCTATTGATTACTCACAGTATTCTGAAGAGATAGCGGTGTGGGGTATTACCACAACCATATTCCCTGCTACAGTAACTATCGCCAATACTGTGGTTACTGCTATGCTGACCATGGTAGTGTCACTTTTGTTTTGTATATTTCCTGCACGGCGTGCAAGCAGGCTTCATCCTGTTGAAGCAATACGCCACATTTGATCAGGTGAAAACGTATGATACGGATGCAGAATGTAAAAATAGTGTTAATGATTGGCTGGCGCAATGTATTCAGGAATAAACGCCGTTCAATTATTGTCGCTTCATCCATTGTGGTGGGCCTTGTGGTGATGATGTTTTCTATGGCAATCATGAATGGCTTTAACAGGCAGATGCTTGAAAATACCATTAATACTTCACTGGGACATGTGGCTATACATAAAAAAGGTTTTTTCAATGATATGAAGCTATCATTATCATTTGTGCCAAAAGATTTGTGCAATGCAATTAAAAATATACAGGGCGTGGCGTGTATTGGGCAGCGTGTCAAGTTTGAAGCTATGGTGCAGTCAAGCCGCAGTTCGCAGGGTGTGCTGGTAATGGGTATTGAACCCGAAGAAGAAAAGTGTGTTTCAAATATATTTGAATATGCTGGTAGCGATATCCATTCATATATTACGAACAGTTCAAACAATGATATACTTATCTCACGTTCACTTGCCACAAAGCTTGGCATTGGCATTGGCGATAAATGTGTGGTAATGCTGCAGGATAAAGATGGAGTGCTTGCTGCTCATGCATTTATTGTTAAGGGGCTGTACCAATCGCCCATTGAAAGCTTTGATAAATACGTGGTGTATACAGGTATACGTAAAGCACAGGAAATCTCGGGTCTTGGGAGTGCTATATCCGAAATTATAGTCCGCTGCACGGATAAAGATTTTGCTGATAGTGTTGCTTCAACAATTAATTCACTGGATACAACAGACCTTGAAGTGCTTACCTGGAAACAGATGGCACCAAACATTGTGCAGGCCATAAAACTTTTTGACACGATGATGTATGTATTCTTAGCAATAATATTTATTTCAATTATTTTCACCATTGCCAATACCATGATCATGGCAATAATGGAACGATACCGTGAAATAGGTATAATGAAATCAATTGGCACACAGCCATCATGGATTGCTGCCATTGTCATACTTGAAGCATGCGGTTTAGGAGTGCTTGGTATTGTTGCTGGCATTGTCATTACGTACCTGCTTGTTGCTATAACAGCCACAACAGGTATAAACTTTGCCTTTTACAGTGAATCAATGCGCGTGTGGGGAACAGGTACAACTATTTATCCATTTTTAACAGCAACCAACAGTATTGTAGCAACTGTCATTGTTCTACTTAACACAATTGTTGCATCATTATATCCGGCATATAAGGCTGCAAAAATAAAACCAATTGATGCGTTACATTTTATATAGCAACGGAAGGTAGTATGGAAATTATACAGGTAATGGATTGTACAAAGGATTATCATTCAGATGGACAAATTGTGCACGCCTTGCGTGGCGTACATCTTTCATTGCATAAAGGTGAGTTCGCAGCAATAGCCGGGCCTTCGGGTTCGGGGAAAACCACACTGCTTAACTGCATTGGCGGACTGGATTATCCCACACAGGGAAATGTATATATAGAAGGCACTGATATTTCAAAGCTCAGTCCAAAGGAACTATCGCGCCTGCGCCTTTTTAAAATTGGGTTTATATTTCAGGCATATAACCTTATCCCGGTATTGACAGCACTGGAAAATGTGGAGTACATCCTTCTTTTACAGGGCATGGGCGATAGTAACCGTAAAAGAAAAGCTGCCGAAGTACTGGAGCTTGTAGGCTTAAAAGATGAAATGCACCGACTTCCCCACGAGCTATCTGGCGGGCAGCAGCAGCGTGTGGCAATAGCACGTGCTATTGTTTCAAGCCCGGCGATAGTTTTAGCAGATGAGCCCACTGCCAATGTAGATCAGAAAACAGGAAGTGCACTTCTTGATTTAATGGAACACCTGAATAAAGAAAAGCAAATAACATTTCTTTTTTCCACCCATGACCCCATGGTTATGAAACGTGCACACAGGTTGATTACAATAACTGATGGTACCATTGTGAAGGATGTGAAGCAAAAAAAATCCCGTTAAACTAACCATACTGCACTTTGTAATATTTTATCTGGGAATTCCTTAAACTTAGTTTATACCAATTAATCCATCTATTCATATAATGCCTTATTTATAATAGAAGGTAGTAATAGATTAGAATAATTCATAAATTGAAAATAAATCTATCAATTTATTTCTAAGTGGGAAAAAATAATAAAATGCTATTATTAATTAAAAAGCATCCTTACATGCTACCGCTTTTACCAATATAGGTATAGAGATTTTTTTAAGATGTGATTAAAATAATATTTGAGGATATGATGCAGTATGCAACTATATTCCTAAAAAAAATTACAATTAGTATAATACTTTATTTCTACCTGTTTGTTTTGCTCTGTATAGGTTTTCATCTGCTTTTTTGATAATATCATAAATATCAATCATATCAGGAAAAGATCCGCCAATGCCAGCACTGATGGTAACTCTGTCTATCATGGTAAATAAATGCTGCTCAACGATACTTCTAATATTTTCAGCAACATTATATGCTTCAGATATATTGGTTTCGGGGCACAGAATTAAAAATTCTTCACCACCCCAACGGCCAATTGTATCTGTTTTTCTGCAATTATGTTTAAATATATGGGCTAATTCTTTTAAAACAAAATCGCCCGCATCATGTCCATGGGTATCATTGATCTTTTTAAAGTAATCAATATCAATTAATATTACCGAATACATTCTGCCATACCGGGTATAGCGGGCAAATTCTTTTATCAATTCTTCTTCCATCTTTCTTCTGTTATTTAAACTGGTTAATTCATCAATGTATGAAAGATCCATGAGTATATTATTTAATTGTGTAAGCTCCATATTTTTTTGATACAGTTTCTCTTTTGTTAATTGCTCCAGATTATTTGCAATGACTCCTATTTCATTATCAGGGTATGAATACTTATCATCAACTGATTTTGCTTCTACTATGTTGGCAACCCTTTTTGCCAATGATAAAATTGGGGTGATAATATCATGGGTAAAAATTTTATTTAAATAAAGCCCAAATAAAGAAGCAATTAATGTAATCACCATAATACTGATAAAAAAACGAGTTATTACGATATTGATTATTTCTGAATTATCTACTTCTGTTATTACTTTCCATCCAATTTTATTTATATCATGGATATAGGCAGTTTTCCTTATGCTATCCAGGGTGTAACTATATGATGCCCCACTTGCTGTATAAGTAATATTTGACAATGTGAAAAAATTTTTTCTCAGCATTTTAGGATTTTTATGAATAATGATGGTTCCGTCATTTGTTATAACAAAACTGTGTTGTGAGGAAAAGCCTTTATTGGTGGTATTAATTATTCTTGCTAGTTTTTCTAAAGAAGTATCAATAGCTATAACGCCACACATGGTATTATTGTTATCATATAATACTTTACTTATTGATACCAGCCATTGTTTTGTTTTTATTTCCTGATAGGCAAGGCCGTTTGAAATTTCAGGTGCTGTTTTAAGAGCTATTGTATACCATGGCCTTACCCGTGGATCAAAACCTTTTGGTGGAGTATAGTCATTGATTAATAATGTACCATCTTTATATCCCGCATAAAGATAGTTTATATCCTTATCAGCATTTTCAAAATGTTTAAAGATTTTTAATACAGTTCTTTTATTATTGGCATCACGCAACAATACATTAGCTATGGCATCATTGTTGCTTAAAATATAAATATAATTATACATTTTTATAAAATAACCTTCAATGAAATATTTTAATGCAATGTTTTGTTGTTTCATAAGCAATGAAATACTTGTTTGGTAATTGTAGTATACAAAGCTTCCAAATAATATCCCAAATGAAATGAATATCAGGGTTGAAAAAGCAATGATTGAATGTGATAATTGTTTTTTTAAAGACATGTCTATCCCTGCTACTATAAAGATTGAAAAAATAAAATATTGTGTAATGACAGCAGCATCCGCTAATTAGGTGTATACATTACAGTATATATACCAATAACTGATTTGTAAATTCTTTTATTGACAGCTTATGCGTAAAAAATAAATAATAATTACAATGTCTTATTTATGAATAAAGGTAAAGTATTTTTACTATATACTTATATGTTTAAAAAGATTTACAAAATGTAAAATAGTACATACTTCATGTGGTATAAAAAATTTTACAGGATTATTCCTTAATATAACTGTTATTGTATCGATTACATCAAATTGGGAAATGTATGAACAAATACAAATGTCGCTTTATCATAATGTTAGTTCTTTCAGTATTAAGTTTAATGGTACAACTGCATAGCAGGTTGACAATGGTATATGCACAGGTGAGCTCTGAGAATGGGGATATTTCATTTTCCATTGGCGGCTATTACAAAAACCTTTTTATGGGTTATAAAAGCAATGAGTATTATTCTTCAAATTATATTCCTGAAGAAAAGCTGCTTGTAACCGATGTTAACAGAGTTCGCCTTTCACCCCATTGTGATATTGGCCGGAATATTGTATTTCATGCTGATATTGATAATGAATTTATCATATCCAATTACACACAAAGCAAAACATTTGATGCAACATGGATTGGATTTTCCTATGATCAATTATATACAGATTATTATGATTATCGCAACGATACTGGTTACTATCGCTTAAAACTGCACCGTGCATTTGCCAAATGTATTATTGGGAAAGCAACCATCACTTTAGGAAGGCAACTGGTATGTTTTGGAAGCGGGAAAATATGGAATCCACTTGATATTGTAAACCCAATATCACCACTTTCCTTTGAAGGAGCAGAAGAGACAAAGGGGGTGGACGCCCTGCGTTTTGAGCTGTACCCTGGACATTTTTTTGAAGTTGGGTTTGTCTATGTACCTCAACGAAAGAACAATGAATTTGGTGATAGTTTTGGTAATTCGGTGTACCTTTTGCGTAACAAGGTAGTGTTTGGTAATACCGAGATTGCAATACTTGCTGGAAAAATTATGCAAAGAAATATTGGAGGCGCAGATATTGCACTGCCAGTGTATGATGGTTTGCTTCGTGGAAGTTTTTTGGTTAATAAAGATGGCGATAGCACCTACTATATTGCAGGTACAGGCTATGATTATTCTTTTGAAAGTGGTTTCAGTATCCTGCTGGAGTATTTTTACAATGGCTACTGTTTGACTAAAAACGATAAATTGTATCAGGCATATTCTGAAACGTTTATCTACGGCATGAATGAACAGCGGTACCGTACGCTTGCATATCATTTCCTGACATATAACAGGCATTATGCAGGGTTATCGGTAAGTTTTTCTGGAGCTTCACTTTTCAGCGCCAGTGCAACATCTATTCTTGATTTTGAGGGGCATGGTGTAATGCTTATACCGTCAGTAGTGTATAATATAGTAGAAGATTGTGATCTGACGTTCTATATGCTATATGCGATAGTTACTGGCAACAATATTTCAGATTTTTCCTCATTTGACAATAAGCCTGCACTTGCAGCAGAAGTTAAATATTATTTTTAATATGTATTGTAAATGCCTTTTATTGTAGCTGATCTTCTACCACCAGTACCAGTGTCCTGTATGCTTCATTCTTGCTTATTCAAGTTCTGTAGCAAGATATTCATTTTTGTCAAAAGATCTATCCTCTCATGAGTTCTATTTTCTTGAAACACTGCTTCCTTTACCTCTTTGTTTACTCCTGCTACTATGACTTTTTGTGATTATTCAAAATTAATCTTTTATTGTTTAATATGTTTTACAGGTATTTGTTTGCCTTTCTGCAAGTGGGTTATTAATTATTATTAAATTAATTTTTCATCCAAAAAAGTTACTATACTATCAACGTAAATATCATAATGAGTTATGGGGCCAATATGTTTCCCTGGCAAAATCCTGACATCAAGTTTTGTATTAGATATAACCGATTTTTCATAGTATTTACTAAAAAATTGTTCTTTTATTATTTCGCTGTTTTTATCATACTTCAACAATTTCTCATCATCAAAGAGAGAATCATCCTCCCCAAATATTACAAGTATATGTTTTTTATTTACCACAGGGAAATTATTATCATCAGCATATAAAGTTACGTCAGCTATATCCTTATATGGTCTGAATATCTTTAAAATATTGAAATTGCCATAAATACATGAATTACATGATCTCACTGTATCACCGGTTAAACCCTTCGTTATTCCCCAACCTGCACCCATTACATCACAGAAATGTCCTTTAAATGTTTCACTAAATCCAATACGTAAACTTTCCAAGTTAAAGGATGACAATACACAACAGCTTGCCTGACAGGAATTATCTGGCCATTGTGTAAATCCAGCAGGGCATATTTGTATAAGATTTTCAAATGAAGTATAACTGCTTGCCATTCGGCGAGCTAACAGGCCTCCATGACTCCATCCAATGGCTGTAAGTTTAACTTTTATTGAATTTGTTAAGTCAACAAAAGATTTGCCATCAATTTTAATATCTTTACATTGAATTTCTTCATCAACATTCATGTTTAAAGATTTAAGAGCATATTTAATTAAATAAAATAATATAATTTCCTTTCCATTATCGCCTCTTAAATCTTTATTCTTCCCATAAGGTGTATCACACAAGGGAACTATGGTAATACCTGATTTTGATTTTAATGCAAGTTCCTTTGTGAATTTATAAGCATCATCAGCTCTCTGTGCATGTCCCTGAAAAAAAATAAATATTGATCCATTAGCGTTTCTTTCATAAAAATTTTTTAATTTTTCTTCATCGGTCCTTGCGTCTACAATAAAAAGATAACCCTTTAAATACTCACCATTAAATTCAATATCAACATTTTGTACATTGGGTTTGACCTGTACCTCTCTTTTTTTTATATTATTTTCAGTAAATCCTAAACCTGAAAGTAAATATGTAAAAAATAAAAACATAAAAAATATTTTTTTCATGTTACCCTCTAAAACATATAATTTGTTAATATGTTTTTAAAAATTAGTTTCTATTTGGGTACTGACAACTATTGTGAAGTCAAGTCTAATTTTGTGTGGAATCCTACCAGATACATAATTATTACTTACAACTCCAATGACTAGTATTACATCGTTTATTCTATTCTTGTGATATTGCTGTCTTCCACGAATATAAAGGTCTTTTAAAAATATTTTTCGATTTTTTCCACAGGCTGGTAATGTGGTTTTATACTTAGAAATGGTTAATTTCCAGATAGAATAAATATAACAACAACCGAACAGGAAGTGCGGCCTTATATGTTTGCACCTGTTTGCATTAGCTTAAAAAAGCACATTCCCAGAATTATGGGGATACATTGTTTGAATATTTTTCAAGCAGTTAATGGTAGCATATTTTAGAGCCTTAAAAACTATGGGGAAATTATACATTAAATTTTTTAAAAAGCAAGCTATTCATATCTCATTATTACATTGACAGGTGAAATTAATCTTGCTATCTTTCAAGTTATATTGTATGAAAGTGTGATATGAAAAACCTACTGACATGCTGTACAGCAAAATTAAATATATGCATGAATAGCATAGCATATATATTAATAATAGTATTTATCATAAGCTGTTCATCAGAAGATACTAACTCTCTACATTTGACTTCTGAAGAGACAAAATATATACAATCATTAAAAAAACCAGTTATTGCAGCACCCTGTCCCGATTATCCACCCATTGATTTTACTGACCATGATGGTAACCATATAGGGTTAAGCCATGATTATTTGGATGAGATCAGTAAAAAGCTTGGAGTAACGTTCACGGTAGCAACAATACAATCATGGGCAGATGTGTTACAGGCAGCTAAAGATAGGAAAGTGGATATTGTTCTTTCAATCCAGGATGTTCCTGAGCGCCATTCGTATTTACAGTTTACAAAGCCGTATGTACGCATCCCCAACGTTATTGTTGTGCAAAAATCCAATACAAAAGTTAATAACCTGGATGATTTAGCTGGGAAGAAAATTGCAGCAGTGAAGGGTTATGCGGTCATTGACTTTATTAAAAAGAAATATCCATCATTTACTATCGAGACGGTGAAAAACGAAACCGAAGGCTTGATGAAATTGTCCTTTGGTGAATATGATGCAATGATTATCTCACTTTCAACAGTATCATATCTGGTAGATACCTATGGCATTACAAATTTACGTATTGCAGGTACTGTGGGATATGACTGGAACTTGTGCATAGGTGTTCGCAGTGATGATCCGGTGCTTTTTTCAATTATTTCTAAAGCTTTGAATTCAATACCTGAAAGTAAAAGACGTGCTATTTACCAGAGATGGATTTCACTTGCACCACGACCATTTTACCAGGAAAAAGAATTCTGGTATATCCTGACGGTATTGCTATTTGGCGGATTGCTTGTAATAATTGGTATTATTGCCTGGAATGCTTCATTACGCAGGCAGGTAAAAATAAAAACGCAGCAGCTTGAAGATGAATTGTACTGGCATAAAAAAACTCAGGAACAATTGCTTCTTGAAAAGGAACGGTTGCTTATTACTATCCAATCAATTGGCGATGCCTTCATAAGCACTGATGATAAAGGGAACATCATTCTTTCCAATAAGCAGGCAGATGTATTATTTAATAATTCGATTTCCTTGGGGAAGGATGTTAAATCTTTTGTTAGTTTTACAGAATCAAATAAACAAAACCTGGTGGACCCTATTGCTGAATGTATTAGCTTGAAAAAACCCATTGTGTATTACCATCTTAAATGCCAATGTAATAATAGAACAATAGATGTGTCTGTAGCTTCTTCGCCAATTGAAATAGAAAATACTATTATTGGGGCCGTTACAATAATCAGGGATATTACCGACATGCTTGCAATGCAAAATGAGCTTATAAAACTGCAACAGTTTGAATCATTAGGAATACTGGCTGCAGGGATTGCTCATGATTTCAATAACATCCTTACTGCAATAATGGGCAATGCTGAAATAGCATCATTGATGCTGTTAAAAAATACTAAAGGGAATGATGTATTAGAAATAATTGATGGTATTAAAAAATCTGTGAAATCAGCTCAATCATTGACTGGGCAGCTGTTAACCTACGCAAAAGGCGGCAAGCCAATTAAAAAAGAAGGCAATATAATTCAGTTAATTTATGATACTGTTGATTTTATGACACATGGAAGTAGCGTTAAAGTTGAATACATAGTTGACGACAACATAGAAAATTTTGACTTTGATGAACATCAGATTTCGCATGTTTTTAGAAATATAGTGTTAAATGCAATACAGGCAATGAACAAGAGTGGAGTGTTAACAGTTACAGTAAAAAAAGTAGAACTTAAACATGATGTATTGCAACTTCCTGACGGCGAATATGTTATGATTAAGTTTTCTGATACCGGAAAAGGTATACCCCAGGAACATATATCAAAAATCTTTGACCCTTATTTTACGACAAAAGAAAAAGGAACAGGGTTGGGGCTTACAACATCATTATCCATAATCAGACAGCATGGTGGTACCATCACAGTATCATCTTCGGATAAGGGAACAGAATTTACAGTGTATCTACCAAAAATTAAAGGTACTATTTCTGTTAATGAAACTCATAATGCGCGTGTTGATTCAATCAGTGCACATGTATTAATACTGGACGACAGGCAGGAGATACTGGATGTTACAGCAGGGATGCTGGATATATTAGGATGTACGTATGACACGGCAAACCATAGTGATGATGCAATAAATAAAATACTTACAGCAAAAGAACGGGGTAAACCATTTGATTGTGTACTGGTTGATATTACTATTCCCGGAAGCATAAGTGGGGTGGATGCTTTTGCCCAGATGAAGAAGATTCAGGAAAAACTAAAAGGAATTGTTATGAGCGGATATGCTGATAACAGTGCTATTGCAGATTATGCACAATATGGATTTTCGTGGTATCTTGTTAAACCGTTTACTTTCGATGATTTAAAGCAAGCTTTAATAAAAGCAACTATCGCATAATAATATTGTATTGAAAATATTGTAATTCTATTAAATACATATGTATCTAATGTGTTGAGTAAATTATGGAATCATTCTGGCAAAAAATAGATACTATAGATACTATCACACAGGGAACCATACTTTTAAGAATTAATAATAACCTCAAAAAAAGGCAACAGGGTGTTTTTCTTCAGTATGATGGAGGAATCATTCTAAGAAATGTGATTGATCACAATAGCAATAGCCTTGTTGCCGCCGAAGGGATAATTTGTCCAATTAAAGAAGATGTTTTTTTTAAAGCAACATCAACATTTGCTACCAGTCCATTGGCCTCAAAGGCTTTAAAAATAATTTATGAGTGGCCACTGTATCAAAAACATCCAGAATTATCGCTACATATTGAGCACTTTGTAAAAACCACATTTGTGCCAGAGCAAATATTAGATTACCAGAAAAACGATAATCTTAAATCAGTATTCATTCCCATTCAGCAGTATTTCCGTATTGGCAGGTATAAAGAGCGGCGTAATATTGAACGAGTGTGTTATGAAAAGTTTAAGTTCTGGCTTGATTCATTACGTGTTGGCGAGCACATAACATATCTGGCTTCAGTAGCAGGAATTTCATCGCATACACCAAAGTTTTATTCTGCTGGAACTAAACCTCATGAAGTTACCCATCAGTATCTGGATCAGGAAGAGTTTGCGTTTAATCCCACACATGGTGGTCATATTAAACTCAACGCAATAATTGGTAGCAAAAAACAGTTTTTAGTTGATGTTGGTTCCAATTATATTGGGCGCGGTGTAAAAGCAACCCTGTTTACAGCAAAACAGGTGGCAACTGCACTGAAAAAATCGTATCCTGAGTATGAGTTTACTCCACTGGCTGGCAGAGGTGCATTTGGCGTGGAACAGAGCTATTAATATGCGGTGGACTGGTGTTGGAACTATCGCACAAAAATAAAAAAATGATTTTGACATATTGACTATAGTGTTGTAGTATAAAAATGGAGGTGCCAATGAACAAAGAAAAAATAATGGAACTGTATGCACGTTATGTGTCTCCCGGCAAGGTGGAGATGTACAAAAAATATGACATTGCACTGGTGCCACATAAACGCCGTGGTGTGTTTTTATACGATATTACCGGGAAACGGTACATAAACTGCCACTGTAACGGTGGTGTGTTTAATTTAGGACACCGCAATAAAAAGATAATGGATGCGGTTAAAAAAGCAATGCAGCGTTATGACATTGGTAACCATCACCTTATTAGTCAGCCTAAAGCCATGCTAGCCCAAAAATTAGCAGCTACTATGCCACATGGCCTGAACCAGGTTGTGTATGGTGTTTCGGGTGGAGAGGCAATAGATACTGGTATTAAATTAGCACGAGCTGTTACAGGCCGACCAAACATCATTTCAGCTATTGGTGGTTATCATGGGCATACGGGACTTGCGCTTGCAACGGGGGATGAAAAATTTAAAAAGCCATTTGAACCACTTTCACCTGGATTTATTCAGGTGCCATTTAATGATGTTGAAGCAATGAGAGCTGCCGTTGATGAACATACCGCTGCTGTAATCCTTGAAACAATTCCAGCAACGTTAGGTATTGTAGTGCCTCATAAGGATTATTTTAAAGAAGTACTCGAGCTTTGCCACAGTCATGGTGCACTGCTTATTATGGATGAGGTGCAAACTGGCTTTGGTCGCACGGGGAAGTTATGGGGCTTTGAACATTTTGATGTGGTGCCTGACATTGTGGTTCTGGGTAAAGGCATGAGTGGTGGCATTTATCCAATTACTGCAACAGTATATAAAGAAGACTATGCGTTCTTTTTCAAAGAAAATCCTTTTATACATATCTCAACGTTTGGAGGCAGTGAAATTGGCTGCTTTGCAGCTATGGCGGTTCTTGATATGTGCGATAGCACATTGCTAAACAATGTGAATGAAATGACAGATTATTTTACAAAAAAACTAAGTATGCTTTCATCACAGTATCCAAAAGCTTCATTCACGGTCAGAGGACTTGGCCTCATGATGGGCCTTGCATTTAACGATGAGATGACAGCGCTTTTTATGGTTAAGCTTCTATTTGATAACGGAGTATATGTTGTGTATTCAGGGAATGATCCTAAAGTAATTCAGTTTCTGCCTCCACTTATTATTACTAAACGGGAAGCAGATTTAGTTATTGCAGCAGTACAGAAGTCACTACAAGCCTTATCACAGTGAGGAATCTTTTATGGAAGATGATCATAAAGATATCATAGAGCATTTAGAACTATTAAACACAGTATATGAATTAAAACGAAAGCGGATACGGTTTATGCAATTAGCATCTGTTGATAATGAACTTAAGGAACTGTCACAAAATTTTTATAAGATCTGGAATAAAACATCTAAGGGATTTGTGTTAAAAGATACTGTGCAGCATTCAAAAAGTATTGATATTATTAAAGGACTTTTTGGACAACATGATGAAATTATAACGATGATGCGGGGTAATAAAGCTATACTTACAGTTGATAAGATACGCTTTTATCAGTATTTGGTACGCCATATTGCAAACACGCGTGCACTTCACTATCTGTATAATCTTTTTTATGGTGAAGAAAACCTTTCAATTGAAAAACTTGTTAAGGAACAATTGCCGTATTTAGAGCGATACCTCCCAACGTTCAGAAAATTTGATAAGACAAAAAATTTGGAAGGATTAGTCCTGTCGCAGTTTGATGTGCAGAATATATGGTCTATTATTGAAATATATGACCGTATTCGTGATAATCTTATACAGGATACGAGTTTATACCGGCAATTTACAAAAGATTTTTCACGGTTGTATCGCGAAGAGCTTACATTAAAAATATTAGGATATGGCGAAATATCCACCGTGATGCAGACCATACATAGATCAACGCTGAATCAGTCATTTATCAAAATAAAAATTGCTGAATCGGATTGGGTATGGAAACGCATGCCCCCTATCGACACTCTTGATGATGTTGAAGCTCTGAAGAAAGTTTATCATGAATACAGGGAAATACTTACAAAAAAAATTGGCATACAGGTGCCGGAGCAACAGTTTCGTTATTTTAAAAGCAATGGATGGTATACCGTATATGCTGGTCAAAAAAAAGTAAATCCACAGATGGTTGGAAATTTTCTGGTAAAACGTTTGGATGAGAAAAATGCAGTTGTCCTGTTTAATAAGATACTGGCTGAATTAAAAAAATGGTATAGCTTTAATATAAGCGATAGTTCCCTGAAAGTGGGTATTGACGGGCAGATATCAAACTGGGTACTGCTTTCGGTTGATGGTGCCCTGAATTATGTTGGTCAAAATGATACTCTTGTTTATATTGATACCAGTACACCGTTATATCGTATTAACGGGGTTGAACAGCTAAATGCAGAGCTTTTTTTGAAAAATACACCATGGTTTTTACGCGGAATTATACGGGCTTTATTTTTACAGGAAGTTCTGGATAGGTATTATGATTTGCGTTCAGTGGTTATTGACTGTATAGCAAACCTGTATAAGGAAAAGCGTGAGGATCTGATACCTGCGTTTATAAAAGCTGCAAATTTTTTCTTTGCTTCAATAGATGAATCAATTCAGCCACTGACTCTTGATGAGATTGCAAAATATTATAAAAGTGATGCGTTTATATGGCGCCTGTTCCAGTTTGCACGCAGAGTTGATAAATTTGTAACCGAGGTTATTTTTCGAAAGAAATATATGTACCGACTTCCAGAAAAAATTGAACGGTAATCTATGTGAGTATACTTTTCCAGCCAAGCGCCAGTACTTTATGTGCATTTTCTATATGTTTTTTTCTAGTATTTGATGGATGTGCATGAGCCATCAATGCAATAAGAATGACAAGTTCCATTAAGCGTACGCTGTAATCATTATTATCCACTTCAATTGTAACAAATGTGTTGTACCGTAATTTAAGTGGTATGATAAATGAAATTCCTAAATCCCAGTCAAGTACTGTTGATGACACCGCATTATGGACAACTCTATTATTAATGCGAACTGTTCCACGGGAAAAAATAAGATTTGAACTGGTAAGTCCTAATTTTTTTACACTCCTGTAAATAAAATTAATAAGGGCATGGGGCATATTGCAGGTAAAGTAACAGTTGCCCTTAACTTTTTTTAATGGTTTAACTACTTTCTGTACTTTACCTCTAATACGGCGTGGCACAACAATGTAACGCTGTGTCTTATCAATAGTATTAATATTAATGATGTTGTCTTTATTCATTGTAATAAGAATTATAACCCGCCTTCAATGGCGTGAAGTATTCTATTACTATTTTGTTAATTCACAGTATAATTATTTATAATATGATTATATATTGTTTCAAGTGCCTTGTCATGTGGCCCATCAATAGCTGTATCAATTATCACGTCTTTTCTGTTTGTTTCAAACCAGTGGTATAACATGCGCATGCCATCTTTTACTGTAGGCGCGCTGTGACATAGTTTAACAATTTTTCGCATTTCATCACGGCTGAAGAAATTACGCGCACCATTGATAACAAAAATAAAATGGCGCAGGTCATCAGCCTCAACTACTTCAAGCTTGTCTTTGCTGTATCCTTTTTGTTTTGCAGTAATGGTTTTAACATCAAGTTCGTCAAATTCCTGTTGCAATTTTTTAACTTCCAGGTTATGTAAAAGCACCTTGGCCTGTTCATAAAGAAAGTTAAGACTTTCCACATCAAGTTTTTTTAAAAGCAGGTTAATAGCTTTAATGTATTGTGCTGTAGCAGCGGTAGCAGTTGATTTCGATCCGGATTGTATTGTTTTAGCCTGTGATTTACTTTTATTGTTTTTTTTCTTTTGTGTTGCCATACGTTTTTATTTAATTTGTACTATAACTGTATAAATAAATGCAGCTATTGCAATAGTTTGAGTAAACCATAGACCAATTATCCATTTAATTGTACTTGAACGAACGGTTTCTATTTCTTTTAAAAGAGATAGTTCAATTTCTTTCATCTGAAATCTATTTTGTTCAATTTCTTTAATTAAACGCAATTCAGTTTCCCTTACATCCTGCTTTGTTGCAGATTCATTTTGTTTTATAGACTGTTCCAGCGAATCAATAATTTCCGCTAAGCCTTTTGCAATAGCTTCGTTTTCTTTAAATATCTCATATGTTTTTAAAGCTAAACCCATATATAATATCCTTTTGTACATGGAATAATTATTTAATTACATATTAGATAAATTTTCCAATAGTGTCAAATAAAAATTACAGTTTAACTCTGAAATAGCGTTTTATAAATGATACTTTACCTTTGTTATAAGGTGGGTATCGTAAAAATGTATCGATAAAAAACGGCTTTTTTAAAACGCCTTTATAATGGGTAAATGTATCAAAACTTGCTTTTCCATGGTATTGTCCAATCCCGCTGAAACCAATACCACCAAACGGCAAATACGGCGAAACATAGTGTGAGATAGTATCATTAACGCAACCGCCACCAAAAGAAATATCATCAATAAGCTTTTCCCAGGTTCTTTTATTATTTGTGAAGATATATGCAGCCAGTGGTTTTGGAAATGATTTAATAATCTGTGCTGCTTCTTCAATAGTGGTAAACTCCAGTACAGGGAGTATTGGGCCAAATATTTCCTCCTGCATTGATGGATGGTTAAGTGTAATATTGGTGATAAGTGTTGGAGCTATGTATCGTTCTTCTTTGTTAGTTTGGCCACCTACGGCAATGGTGCAGTGTTCAAGCATCCGTGCAAGACGATCATATTGCTGATTGTCAATTATGCGCGCAAAGTCATTACTTGCATGTGGATCATTCCCATAAAATTCAGTTATATATTTTTGTGATGCATGTATAAATTCTTCTTTTTTGTTTTTATGAATCAATACATAATCAGGAGCAATACAGGTTTGGCCAGCATTAATAAACTTACCCCACATAATACGTCGGGCTGAAGCATCAATATCGGCATCATCACATACTATGGCAGGGCTTTTGCCTCCCAGCTCTAACGTAACAGGAGTTAATTGCTTTGCTGCTGCCTGCATAATAGTCTTCCCAACATCAGTACTTCCGGTAAAGAAGATGTAATCAAATTTTTGATTCAAAATTTCGTCATATACTCCAGGATATTTTTGAACCACAGCAATATATTCTTCAGGGAAAAACTCATTAATCATATCATACAAAACTTTTGAACTTTCTTGTGCGGTATAGGCTGGTTTAATAATAGCACAATTCCCGGCAGCTATTGCACCAATCAAGGGATTCAATACTAAGTTGATAGGATAATTCCATGCGCCAATAATAAGTGCAACACCATATGGTTCCGGGAAAATATAACTTTTAGAAAAAAGGTGAACTACTGGAGTTTTTACCCGTTTTGGCTTTGCCCATTGCTTCAGGTGCTTTATGGCATGGTCAATTTCATATATGGTTACTGCTATTTCGGTGGCAATTGTTTCGTATTTAGGTTTTTTAAAGTCTTTATCCAGAGCCTCTATAATACGGTTACCATATGTTTTCAGTGCTTTGCGTAACGTAGCAAGTTGTTGTAATCTGAAATGTATATCTTTTGTGGCACCTGTTTCAAAAAATTTTCTTTGTGATGTAAGTATTTCATTGACCGTGGTCATGGTTAGTTCTCCTTAATTGTAATAAGTATAAAAATATACTGAACATGATAACAATAGTCAACATAAAGATTGTTAAAAAATATAAAACCGTTAGTTTAAAATTTAAAAGATGGAAGGATAATCAACAATATGAGAGCTATAAGATAATTACTCAGTGGTGTTGTTGTAGTTTCGCATTACCCTAATGCAACATCCATGAGCATCATGGTAGCAAAGCCAATGATAGCACCAATAGTGGAAAGGTCGGTTTCATTACCGGTTTGCGATTCGGGGATAAGTTCTTCAACTACCACAAATATCATGGCACCTGCAGCAAATGATAACGCATACGGTAGAAGTGGTGTAATAACTGAAACCAGGTATGCACCAATCACACCTGCAATTGGTTCAACAATACCTGATATCTGGCCGCACTGGAAAGCCTTAAAACGTGAAAAACCTTCACGCCGCAGGGGGATTGAAACAGCAGCGCCCTCGGGGAAGTTTTGTAGTCCAATACCAATTGCTAAAGCGATAGCACCTGCCAATACACCTGTATCAGTGGAATTAGTCAGTGCACCAAAAGAAATACCCACTGCAAGACCCTCAGGAATATTGTGCATGGTGATAGCAAGAACTAAAAGAACGCTTCGTTGCCAAGAGGTTTTAACTCCTTCGGCTTTTTCTATTGCAAGTCCCATGTGGAGATGGGGTAATATCCTGTCAATAACCAGTAAAAATGCAGCACCACATAAAAACCCCGATACTGCGGGAATCCATGGAGTATTGCCTGTTGATTGTGCCATTTCAATTGCAGGATTGAGTAACGACCAGAAACTTGCAGCTATCATCACACCAGCTGCAAATCCTAACATTGAATTCAGTATTTTCTTGTTTATTGAAGAAAAGAAAAATACCATAGCGGCGCCTAAAGCAGTTACAGCCCAGGTAAAAAGGGTAGCAGCAAGTGCCAGAAAAACAGGATTATATGAAAGTAGAGTATTGAGCATACCTAGTTACCATGTGAGATGTATTAATACTGAGTATCCTGCCAAAGGGCTTAGAAAAATAGTATATACAATTTACTAGTGAAAGAAAAAATTATACTGTAATGTACAGTACGTCAATAAAAAATTGAGCTGAAAACACAAGGCAAAGCAATAATAGTTAAAATTATCTTGACAGTTTTTACTAGTATAATTCTATTGCTTTACAATATTTATAAGTTAAGTATTATGACATTTTCACGCGATCATATAGGGTATTTTTTGGGATTTGTAATTCTTGGTGGTATATTAGGAATTGCAATTGGTTCTTTTATAGTTAAGCTGGCTCCTTCGCTGGCTGTTATCAATGCGCCTCTCACCAGGCCAGTTGGATTTGATCTGAATTTGATAAGTTTTTACATTCGTTTTAATATTTCTGCAATTGTGGGAATGATTGCAGGTGTTTTATTGTTCAAATGGATTTAAGTAGTAAAGGTTGCTCTCGCAACTATCAAGCATTCTGTGAAAAGCGGAATGTATATATGTAAACCGGTTTACAGTAACCGGTTGCCACATACCAGAAGTTTTTATTATGAACTATCGCCCATACTGAACATAATGCAAATAGACACTATACGTGTTTATTTGATGCGTATATATGATGCTTTATAAGCATTGAATATTATATTATCAGGAGGTATTTCATTGTCAGTAATATCAATGAAAGCTTTGTTGGAATCCGGGGTTCATTTTGGGCACCAGACACGCCGATGGAACCCTCGTATGGCACAGTTTATCTTTACTGCGCGTAATGGTATACATATCATCGATTTGCAGAAAACCATGCAGCGGCTTAAAATTGCCTATGCTGCAATGAAGGAAATTGCTGCAAAAGGTGGCAGGGTGCTTTTTGTTGGTACCAAGAAACAGGCACAGGGTGCAGTGAAAGAATATGCTCAGAAGTGTGGGCAGTTCTATGTATCAGAGCGCTGGTTGGGTGGATTGCTTACTAATTATAAAACTGTTTCGCGGTCTATACAGCGATTGAAAGAACTTGAACAGATGGAAGCTACCGGAAAATGGGAAGCCGAAACCAAAAAGGAAATTTTGGAACTTACCCGTGAGCTTGAACGCAAGCGCAAGGTACTTGAAGGTATCAAAGATATGGATAGGCTGCCCGATGCTTTGTTTATCATTGACCCAAAGCGGGAAGCTATTGCTGTTCAGGAAGCGCGTAAATTAGGTATTCCCATTTTTGCAGTGGTTGATACCAATTGCAATCCCGATGAAATAGATTATCCCATTCCGGGCAATGATGATGCTATACGGGCTATAGCACTGTTTCTGGAAGTTATGGCTAATGCCATCATTGAAGGTCAGTCAGCAGGTCAGGTGAGCGGTGAAGCCGTAGAAGCAAAAATTGACTTTGTTGAAGAAGAAGCAGCTGAAGCTAAACCTGAAAAAGATTATGCCGAAGAGTATGCTGACGAATTTGATGAATATGAAGATGACAGGCGTTAAGTATTTTGCATGATAATTAATTTTTATGTAAATAAAGGAGTTGTACAGTGGCAGAAATTACAAGTGAAATGATAAAAGAATTACGTGAAAAAACTCAGGCAGGTATGCTTGATTGTAAAAAAGCATTAATTGAATGTGGCGGCGATATGGAAAAAGCAGTTGATTATCTGCGCAAGAAAGGTTTAGCTGCTGCAAACAAGCGTGAAGGGCGTGTTGCCAGGGAAGGTATCATAGCTTCCTATATCCATAATAACAGTAAGCTTGGCGTACTTTTAGAGCTTAACTGTGAAACTGACTTTGTTGCACGCAACCAGGATTTTCAGGATTTAGCAAAGGACCTGTGCATGCAG